>Ga0082335_1006539_pt1 | contig 14917 bp, 17 predicted proteins | sample Subgrocontami58m_FD_72375 | JGI IMG/M metagenome (GOLD analysis project Ga0082335, IMG submission 72375) | Subsurface groundwater microbial communities from S. Glens Falls, New York, USA - GMW37 contaminated, 5.8 m (SPADES assembly) (version 2) ...
ATAGCTCAACCGTATCACTCTTTGCCAAGTGGAAATAAAGCCTTTAGTACCTTTGAATTTATTAAATATCCTCATGCTCCTTGGGTTTCAAGGAGTGCCATATGTATCTGAACTTATGCAGCCCATATTTTATTGGGCTTTTTTAACAAAAAAGCGATTTTCTAAAAATCGCCTTGAACCTTCTATAAGCTAAAAGCTTCCCGCTACCAGCTAGTTTTTATTCCCCCGGTAATAAATCTTCTTCCGTTGTAAAAGGTTCATTGGGGTCGGACAATTCCACTCGTTCTAAAATATTTTCCGCTTGGTCGGCCCTGACGACATTTTCCATTGTCGCCCAAATGGCTTCATGGTTTTTTGGTAAAAGAATGACCGCCTTATCACCTAAACTCGCTTTGTAAAAAGTAATAGAAGCCAATAACACTTTATAAGTTTTATCATTCACAATAATATTAAATTCACCTGTTTCGTCTTTGGCGACCGTGCCGACTTTACGCACGCGGTCAATCGGGCCAATTTGTTTATAAATGAAACTACCGTCAAAACCAATTGTTAGCTTCATTCTATCCCCTTCTACCAATTTGGATTTAGAAGCATAATTTGGCGGTACCGCGTATTTTTTACCATCCGTGCCGATCATATTTTGTCCGTCAAAAATACCTTCAATAACATTGGGATTGCCTTCTTCATCATAAAAAACCGTGCCACCAGGAGCCGACAGATGAGAAACACTGGAACCAGCCGGGCCTTTGCTTTGCAATTCTTCTACCAATTGTTTAGCTGTCGCCAAAGCGCTTTGGGCTGTATCCATCATTTCTCTTATTAAATGTAGTTTGTTGGTATTATTGGCCATATTAATGTTTGTTTAAAGTTTATTTTTAGGTCCAAATTCATTATAACAAAAAACAGGCACTTGTGCCATACGCCTGTGGAAAACAAATTTCTGAATATAAAAAAAGAGGTGATTTTTACAAACCACCTCCTTGATGTTTAACAAACCCTTATCCTCAATCCATTTTTAAAAGTTTTGTCACCCTGTATCTTACCCCATCAAAGATCAAACTGGCAAAGAAAAAACCAACGATTACTTCAAATGGATATTTTATAACAAACCTGTAGATGTCAGTAGAAACATCCACCAACCGTTCTGACCAAAAATCAATCATGGAAAGAGGTTGATGACCGGAAAAAAGAAACAGGTTTTTGTATGATTGGTAGCCTAAGACTAATGCGAGTCCGATCATAACAACAACCAAAACTCCGGAAACCGAATAATTAATTAGTTTCATCTAAAAATCTCCTATTTATATGGTGAATGTGAAGGAAAATTGTTATTTTCTATACTTTATCACATTTTGAAAAATCTGTCAATAGCTGAATCTAAAAAGCAGAAGTCAGGGCTAAATTCAATTTAGGGTGTTTAATTACCTGCACGGCGCGACCGGAAACCAAATAATTCAGCAAATCGTCTTTGTGAATATAAATTGGCGGATAACTTCTAGTTGATTCCGAGACTAAAATAACCATTTTATTGCGAACATCTTTAATAAATTTTTTAATATTGGCCACGCCGTCAATCACCGACAACACATAATCGTTATTTTTGGGAATTTTGTAATCAGCATCGATTATTACATAATCGCCATTGTCGATAGTGCGACCATTGATATTGGCGCGGTTCATAGAATAACCCACGGCTTGAATAGCGAAGATGTTTTTACCCTTAGGTAAAAGACGTGGACTGATTTTAAGATAACCCTCGATATTAGCTTCAGCATAAATTGTGGCTGGACCGCAATTGGCCGAACCAATAATTGGCAATGAGATCATCCGACTGGCTTTATCTAAACCGCTTTTGACTTTGGTTAAAACCCCACTCCCCTGACGACCCGAGAGCAAACCCTTTTTTTCTAACTGCTCTAAATGATGTTTAATTTTTTGCGGAGCCGGCACATTTATTAACAAACCAATCTCGCGCAATGACATATTGCCCAAGTTTTTCTTGGTGGCCAGCGCTAATAATTGTTCTTGAATTTTGTGCATATATTTAGAATTTAGAATATAGAATTTGGAATTTAGAATAATTTCATCAATACTAATCCGCCAGCTGGCGGACGCTACTCAATACTAAAAATCGTGTTGATATTATTAACTATACCAGCACGATTTTATTTGTCTTGTGGATAACTTGACAAACTTGACACTATTGAACAATTAACCTTTCACATTATTTATCCATTTATCTTTAGGGATTCCTGACTGCAAAATTATACTTTTTAATGTTCGTGGCTTAATTACCATGCCAGCATGAAAAGGAACAGCAACTTGCCTTAACAAGTTTCCGTAATGACCTACATAATAGTAATGACTACCATGCGTATGCATATGCGCGAAACCATGCGCTTTTAAAAATTTTATAACTTGTTGAGCTGTCCAATTATACAACCCTCGCGGCATATTACGCAGTTATGGGCGCGAACGATTTAATTTTATTTAAATTTACAATTCCGGAAGTAAATATTTTATCTAAAACCGATTTCTTCTTATCTTTTTGCCCCTTCCACATAATTTCATATTCTGCATCTGTTTTCTGATTTAAAATTATTGGACGAGCTTTATATTTTCTGGCCGCTTCTACATACCCCTGTAAAGCTTCAAATAAAAGAAGTAACGCTTCCTGAGGTGTGTCCCCGCTCTCCACAATATTAAATTCCAAACCGGCCGCATACCAGCAGTTTCTTTCACGAAAAACTATATATCTAACTGATCCTTTTTGTAGAGTATTCATATAATTGTAATACTAACAAACTATGGAAATAATTTCAATTTCCTCCAAAATTTCATAGCTAGTCACACTAATTGCTAACCCTGCTAATTACACCGTCGGCTCCACGATCGGCGCTTCACCACCAACTTTACCTAATTTTGATCGCTCAATAATTTCTTTAGAAACATCTGGCTTAGAACGATTATATTTGGCTTGCGACAGCAAAGTGATTTTTTGTAAAAATTCCGTATCAGATTCCCGTGGCCACCACAAAGTTTTCAAAACAAACGGTCGCGTCGCCATATTTTTGACCAAAAGTTTAAGATAGGCCGAATGCATCGGCGGACTAACCAAATCAAACTCGGTGACAACTGGCGCGAACTCCTTGGCAAAAACAGAAGCATCTTCCACTCCCACCCTGAAAACCATCTTGGTGCCAGCGTTACCCATAACCGAATCACGCACTTTGGTTGAACCATTTTTGTCTATAAGTTGTGTTAAGTTCTGATGCGCCAAAGTTAAAGACAAACCATACTTTCTGGCTTCAGATAAAATGACCGCGATAGAATCGGAGACATAGTTTTGAAACTCATCAATATACATAAAAAATGGCTGACGATCTTTTTCTGGCATATCAGCTCGAGACAAGGCCGCCATCTGAAGTTTAGACACGATAATCGAACCCAAAAGTTCGCTATTAATATCGCCGATCTTGCCTTTGGATAATTTGATCATTAAAATCTTATGCTCGTCCATAACTTTACGGAAATTGAAACCGCTCTTTTGCTGACCAATAACATTGCGCATCATTTCGTTTTCTACAAAACGACCAACTTTGGAAATTAAATACCCCAACATATCGTTTTTCTGACTTTCCGAAATCTTGGCCATTTCATTTTCCCAAAAATTACGCACCACCGGATCGGTGACGAATTTCAATTTATAATCCACGAAAGATTGATCCGTGAAAATACGCGGAATTTCTGCAATCGTGCCGGGATCAACTTTGTCGGCCATTAAAGTTAACATGGCATTTCTCATATTATGTTCAAACATCGGACCAATCATATCGGCCGAAAATAATTTATAAAAAATAGCGATCATTTCGGCTGTCACCAAATCCATTTGTTCCGGTGTTTCAAATTCCAACATATTAAGCCCCATCGGATAATCGGTATTGCCCGCGTCAAAAATAATGACATCATCAGCGCGCTCTGGCCCCATGCGCGACAAAATATTATCCACCAAGTCGCCATGCGGATCAATGACACAAATACCATGTCCGGCGGCGATATCTTGAAGCGCCATATTGCCCATCAAGACGCTTTTACCAGTACCAGAACCACCAATAACGTATAAATGTCGCAAACGATCTTCTGGCATAATAAAAATATTTGTTTCTTGCCCGCCATACACATTGACACCCAAAAGAGTGCCACTTGTCGGCAGTCCAGCCGGAGCCGCGATCCGTCGGCCCGCCAGCCAGCGAATATTTGGCACTTCAGTTTGTAGTAAAGGAAAATGCATCAAACTTGCCAACTCCTCGCTCGATAAAAGCAAACTTTGACTCGTGTTGAAAGATCGAAAAATAATGCTTTCAGAAAATTTGCCAATGGCGGGATTAATAATTTTTAAATCATTACCGTTATTGTAAGCGTTATAGCCGACAAAAGCATTTTGGATTTCTTTCAGACGGCTTTGGCTAGATTGTAAATATTCTGAAGCCACTAACACTCGCACATTACAATCAAAACCCGCTTTGCCGGCTTTATTGTTAATGCCTTTAATTATTTCTTCTTCCGTCGGTCCCGGTCGTGGCACGGGCTTGGTTGGGTCATCACTCTTGGGCACCTGTCCCTTGACCGCTTGATCCAATTTCGCGCCCTCCTGCATTTTTTGAATAACCGAAAGCGCGAATTTGTGCCAAGACGATTTGGCTGGCGTCAGCAAAAGTTGAATCACGGCCGTCTCCCCTTCTTGCAATTTGGCCAAGATTGAAAGTACCGCGTTCATTTGATCGGCCTCAACTTGACGATAAGTTAAAAATGGCACGACATAATTTTTGGCTTGACCAAAAGCCATCCCAGCTAATTGCGACGAAGGTGTTAACAAATTGTAGTCAGTTGTCTCTTCAATATTAGCTGAAGGAAATTGCGCCCGAATTTGTTGTTCTAAAAACTGCTGATCACTTTTTGGTACTGTTGCATACCAAGTAATCAGCCGATCTTTTTCCACGACAATTTCCAAGCCCAAATAAGTGCGATGGCCAAACCATTTTTCAATCGTGCTATGTCGACCGGAAAAATTCGCCAGCGAGGTGTAAAAGGCCTCCATTTTGGCAATCGCTTCTTGGGGCTTGGCGCCTTGTTGCGCGTTAATATCCTGCCCTTCTTTTGGTATTGTTATTTGTAACACTATCTGATCAAAGGCCGATTTTATCCTGGCTTTTTTTAAAACTATGGCTCGCCAGATAAAAATCCCTATAGCCAAAATAACAGCCCCTGCTAAAAGCATGACCGCTGGTTGTAAAATGGAGGAAAAATCTATCATACAGAAACGAGATTAGAGATGCGAGATACGAGGCAGTTCAACTTAAAACTTAGAACTTAAAACTTAAAACTGCGAATCCTTGATTCGCAAAATTTTATCCGTCTTAATTTTGGCCTCTTGTTCTAAAAAGAGCTTATTAATGCCGGGTAAAAAGAGGAGCCAGGCCCAAATGAGCTGAAAAATCTTCACCACATTTATTTTAACCTCTTTTAGGGCTTGAGCTATTTCCTTGGTCACTTTTTCCCCTTCGGCTTTAAATTTGGCTTGTTGAGAAGTATTTAGCTGGCCAAAATATGGCGCGATATTCTCTTCGAGCACTTTCTCAACCTGCACTAATGACTGATCAACCAGTGTTGGTGCAGGTTGAGCAGAATTTGGTCCGTCAGCTGACGGATGGAATGTAGAATTTGGAAAAGCTTCTTGAACCGGCTTATTTTCAGCTTCAGGCACTTGCTCCCCCGCTTTATATTCAGCCACGCCCTCAACTCCGCTTTCAGGCGTTTTTGGAATTTCTATTTTTATCGGTTCTGGATTTGTTTGTTTTATCTCTTCGGTCATGTTTTAATTATAAAAAAATTCCTCCACTTAGAGAAGTGGAGGAATGTACAACAATGACTTTGTTAATCTGAAAGTTTAAATTCAGAAAATCTTTTATCTGTCCATCCTCATAACAAGGGCGCGTGAAGTTATGTCATGAAAGACTAAACCCGTCTCTTCTTCCAGTCTTTCAATCCCGTCAAAATAACCTATATTCAAAACCAGTAAATCATAAGCTAATTCTGGACAGGGTAAAAATTTAAGCACCCGCTCTACTTCTTGATGGTGATTAATAAACCGTTCAATAAAATTCCCCAGTTTTAGATGTTTGCCACGCTCATACTCATCCCATACATAAACAGTAATCGAATCAGCGCCCCGACTCTCATATAAACGAATAAGATGATTGCCATTACAATCTTCGAGGTATTTGCTATATACACCACCGAGATAAAACGTTAAATCTGCCGGCCGGGCATACTTGTAACTGATTGTCGCTATCTTCCGAAACATCATTGAAGAATCAACTCGCCACGCTGATTCCGGTAATTCCACAAACCCTGTATCGCTATTATAACCGGTAATTATTCGAGACAAATAATAGGGCCCTGATCCTTCTATTTCAAACTTTGGGGGATAGAGTCGATTGACTTTATACCTATTATTCGAAGAATCGAACACCGCAAGTATTTCCTTGTCGGACAAAGTCGAATCTAACCTAACGTCTTTGGAATCCCACGCCTCTAACTTGGCAATGATATTTTTATTGTCATCAACCAAATTTATATCCAATGAGTCATTGTTGGTAACAATGTTAGATACTTGCGCCACGAGTGGTCCGGTATGTAGTGTCAAAATATTTGGCTGACTGGGCAAACCTTGACCGACAACTGAAAATGTAAATGAAAACAATACAATGATTGATAAAAACGTTTGTTTCACGACTAACTCCTTTAAATTTAAATATGTGGATAAAATGAACTTGTTGATTCTTTACTGATACTTTAGCACACTATAATAAATATGTCAAGGGGGTGGTCGCCACTGGCGACCACCCCCCTTCCTAATAAGCTAAAAAGCTACAAGCTAAGAAGCTACTTCAAAGTCACTGTCGCGCCGGCTTCTTCTAATTTTTTCTTGATATCATCGGCCTCTTCTTTAGTCGCGCCTTCTTTGACCATCTTGGGCGCGCCATCAGCTAAATCCTTGGCTTCCTTAAGTCCCAAGGCAGTCACTTCACGCAAGGCCTTAATAACATTGATTTTATTCTCACCAGTCGCTGTTAATTCGACATTAAATGTTGATTTGGCTTCTTCCGCAGGCGCGGCGCCACCAGCTGCTGGAGCGGCCATCATCATAGGCGCGGAAGCCGAAACACCAAACTTCTCTTCTAAAGTCTTCACCAACTCCACTAGCTCGACCACTGACAACTTTTCGATTTGCTCGATAAGAGCATTAAATTTTTCTGACATAATATAAAATAGATAAGAAAATACGAATTATGAATTATAAATGTTGAATTCTGAATTATTTATTACCCTAAAAAGCTAATAAGCTAAAAAGCTACCAGCTACTCTAACGAGTGGCAATAGCGTTTAGCACGCCCACAAAATTTCGCAAGACACCATAAAATAACCCCACTGTGTTTCGTAACGGATTGGACAAAACACCGACCAACTGACCATACAACTCGGTTCGGCTCGGCACAGTTGCTAACACTTTCACTTCAGCGGCGCTCAAATACTTACCTTCAAAAATCCCGCCGACAATTTGTAGGCCTTCATTTTTTTTACTAAAAGCAAAGACTTCTTTAGCAGCCACTAGTGATTCGTCAGAAGTAGCTAAACTTAAATTGCCAACTGACGTAGCCACTTCGACGGATAAACCGGCTTGCTCCAGAGCTTTCTTCAATAAAGTTTTTTTAACAGCCACATAACTTACCTTGGCTTGTTTTAAAGAACGACGCAAAGCTTGATCGTCAGAAACTTTTAAACCAGTAAAAGTCGTAAAAACCAATAAAGGCTGTTTCATGACTTCTGCTAGACTGGCCAAGTCTGCCTGCTTTCTTGCTTTAGTTTTAGGCATAGGCGATGAAAAAAAAGAAACGATATCCTAAAGACTCGTTTAAACGGCTTATAGAGGCATAAGCGCTGTCCTGTTCAAGCTTTTAAGCCCTCTAGGGCTTAAAATTTAAGATTTTCCGCTTGAGGTCTTAGGTATATTTAGATATTAGCAAAACCATTTTAAAGGGTCAAGTTCTTTAAAAAAACTGACGCCCCGATTTTAATCGAAGCGTCAGTTATGTTTGTATTATAAAATTTAGCGCTTACCCTCAGCTAATTCAATTCTTCCAAACCATTGATCGCCCGTCCCAAAAATTCATTAGTCATCATCATAATTTTTTGAGCCGTCTGTTCGGCCTGACCAAAAAGCTGGAAGAATTTACTTGGATCTTTTTGGTCATTTAGCTGGTCAGCTTGTTTTAAAAGTTTCAATAAATATCCCCGCTCAATGTTTATCAGGCGCACGGCTTGACCAGAAAATTTATTTATTTTTTGTGATAAAGCTTGGCTTAGTATTTTATTGGCGCGACCTAAATCTTCGGCCGCCTGACAGTCAAACTTTGGCGCGTCCTCTTCTTCACCTATATCAATTACTAAATCATCACCACTTGCAACCGCCTCATCGCTACTCGCCTCCAAAGCCGAGACATGACTCGACATTGATAACGCTGTCGCAATTGTTTTAAAACCATCCGCCACACCGACCGAGGCGCTCGCCAATTTATCTTGAAGCGCTTGCGCCAAATTTAATAAATTATCAACTTTAGGGCAAACAGTATTGGCATTCTTTTTGTTGACCTTCGCAATAAAATTTCTAGTCGCTCGAAATTCTTTTATTAGGGGGCCAATATTTTTGAATTCGCCAACAAACTTATTAAAACCATCTTGTGAAGCTTGTACACCTGATTTGATCGACGATATATCAAAATCTGGCTGACCGTCTTCTTGCTCGTTATCTTCACCCATTATATCTGATGATTGCGAAGTACCCCCCTCTTTCTGTTTTATTATCTGCCAATTTAAAGCGCCACTGTCACGTTTGGAATTTGAATTACCATTTGAATTGTTTGAAAAATTCTGATTTTTTTCTTTATCCATTGTTTCACCATTATCTCTTTTTTCTTCAATCTTAAATGGTGGCAATGGCATTGGTGGTTTAAAAATTTGAACGCTCGCTGGATTTAATAAAGGTAAACCATCCTGCTTGACTTCAGTATTTGTAGTTTGTAAAGACTCCGTCGTTTCCGCCGCTTGCGCAATGTTAGAAATTTTATCCGCATCACGATTCAAACTTAAACTGGCTTGCGCCACCACATAAATTGCCGTTAAACTAAAAAAACCAAAAATCATGGCGTAGAGACGTGGTCTATTAATTTCATTGTATGTCATAACTTTTTTTAAAAAAAATATATTAATATTAAACTGAATAATTGTTTGAAAAAAAGCACCACCAAGCTTTAAGATGGGCCGTCATATAAAAAGCGTGGCCCTGTAAGGCCAAAGCTATTTGGACGGCCATACGGGAATAGCCACATAAGCTGGGGTTAAACTAATGACCTTTATCTGAATGAATTTTTTGGTGTTTATTTTCATATTTTTTAAATAAAAAGCCACTCCCCACATAGGGAATGGAACCATTCTGTTTGTATTATAGCACAAAAAAACGACTTTGTCAAGCCTCAAAATTAGAAATGAGGGACGAGATGCGAGAAACGAGGTTGGCCAACTTAAAATTTATCCGTCAGCTGACGGATTTGAACTTAAAACTGTGATAATTTGATTAATTTTTTCATATAAATCCTCTTTGGTGCCGATGTTGTCTATCCGATATTTGGCTGTCGCGCCCAATTGCGGTATTAAAATTTCAGTTGACCTTTGGTCTTGCGCTTTGAACTCTTTAAAACTCATACTACTTTCCCCAGCTTTTTCTCCACGGGCTTTGGCGCGTTCATAACGAATTTCTGCTGGCGCTGTTATATAAACTAAATAAAAATTATCCAACTTTTGCAAAAGAGAAATATCGGCCTGTCGCCTTATGCCTTCGACCACGACCAAATTAGCTTGATCGCCTCGACAATCCTCGGCCATGACTTTAGCATATAAATCATCGCCAAAAGTGGCTCTGGTAATTTCTGAAAATTTGATTAAATTGTCGCGAGAATCTTCAAGAAATAAACGATGCAAACAATCGAACATTGGCGTTGAAAAGCGATGCGAGGAAGCTTGAAACTTCTGAACCAAATATGTGGTCGCTTCGCCCTTGCCAGCTGCTGGCTCCCCTACTAAACCCAAAATTATCTTGTCCATAATTTAAAATTTTATTCCCGGCCATCTGGAATAAGTTTTTCTTCAATGGGTTTTTCAAAAACTTCAACTAAGCGAGCCAACCATTCTGCTGACGGCTGATACAAGACAAACTCAATGCCGACTTTGTCGCATTCTTCTTTAATAGTGGAATCCCGATAAATCGCTGCCACGACGATTTTTTTAACACCCGCTACCACCAACTTTTTAAAACAATGGTAACAAGGAGAATAAGTAGAATATAGAGTCGCGCCCTGCGTGGAAATACCGCCCAAGACGGCTACTTGCAATATGCAATTTTCTTCGCCATGAACAGTGCGAATACAATGACCTTCCTCCATTTTGTGTCCATCCTCGCCATCGCAGTGCGACATACCCGGCGGCGCGCCATTATAACCGGTTGAAATAATTCTGTTATTTTTAACCAAAACCGCGCCCGCGCGCAGACGATCGCAAGTTGAACGCGTCGCCACGATTTTAGCAAGACTCATAAAATAATCATCCCAAGTAGGCCGTGTGTACATACAAATTAGTTAAGGGTATAGGAGATGCGAGATGCGAGATGCGAGGCTAAATAATTTAAAATTTAGAATTTAAAATTTAGAATTTCTATATTCCGAATTTAACTCGGTTTTCTAAATGTTCAGCAAAGGTACGACTATAAATAATTGTACCATCTTTTGTGGAAAAAAAGTACAAATAAGGGCTAGCGGCAGGATGAACCACGGCTTTCAAAGCCGATAAACTCGGATTGTTGATTGGTCCCGGCGGCAATCCTTTGTATTTATAAGTATTATAAGGCGAATCTATTTTGGTATCAGCCGTACTCGCGCCAGGTTCGCTTTTGCCGGTGACATAATTAACGGTGCTGTCGGCCTGCAAAGCTAACCCATATTTCAACCGATCCCAAAAAATACCAGCCACCAACGCCCGATCTTCGTCCGTCGCGGCCTCGGCCTCGACAATTGAAGCCAAAGTAAAAGCCTCGTGGGCAGTCACATTTTTAGCGCCTAAAGAAAGCCAATTTTTATTGCTTTGCTCCAATAAACGGGCCAAAACATTTTCTGCTTTGTCATTCACGAAAAACCGGTAAGTTTCAGGGAAAAGCAGGCCTTCTAAACTAAGTTTTTTGGGCCAAGCTTTTAATACCTCGTATTTAGTATAAAAATCCGCTGGCGGTTTTTGCCATAAAATTTTTAGGTCAGAAACTTTGGCCACACCGGCTGTTTCTAAAATATTAAAAAATTCCGCGCTCTTTTTGCCTTCCAACAAACGCACAGAAACTTCTTGCGGATTTTGTTTCTGGCTAAAAAAATTCCATAAAGACAAAAGTGATAACTTATCTTCACCTAATGAGTACCAGCCGGGTTTAAGATTTTCATTAGTTTTAAAAATATCAGCTAGCCAAACCAAAAAACCAGACTGATTAAAATCTTTTTTTAAAACATCAGCAATAGTTTGATTGGCGGAAACCAAAATTTTTTTATTTTCTAAAGCATGCGGCACTATTAAGGACAGTCCCAGGCCAACCACGACTGCGACCACTGCGAAAATTATTAGTGTAAATTTCATTTTTAAAGTATAACATAAGAATTTAGAATTTGCCCGGCCTTCGTAGCCACTTCGGCGGAGTAGGCGAATGTAGAATTTGGATATATACACGAGGTGAATACAAAATGTATTCTCAAAAAAATTACCAACTATAAAAAATGTATTCAATAATAGTCTGCTCGCCTCCCACCCATTTATCCCATTTAAAATTTATAATTTATAATCTATAATAGACTGATGTTGTTGTTCCTCACTCCCATACTCTGTGCCGTGGTCGCGCAATTGATTAAAGTAACCCAACTATCAATTCGTCGGGGTTTTGATTGGAATTATTTTTGGCAATATGGAGAATTTCCATCTGGCCATACGGCTGGCATTGTCGGCGCACTCACCACAGCCGTAATCGCGACTGGTTGGAATTCTGCTATTTCTGGCATTATGCTTTTTTTGGTTTTAATTACCATTAAAGACGCGACCGGCCTAAGAAATGAAATTGAACTTCAAAATAAAAGTTTAAAAGGTTTTTTCAAAAGATTACATTGGAGCAGTCGTACCCTACCACACGACCGCGTCGGCCACACCGTGCCAGAAGTTTTAGCCGGCGCCGCCTTGGGCATAATTTTACCGCTTTTGTTATTATAAAAACAAAAAAGATAGCTGAATATTTCCAGCTACCTTTACATTTTGAATGAATATCTTACCTGTCAACAAGGTAAATAGCCTAGCTCTTCATACTGAGATTCAATTTCAGACTTGCGAAAAAAATCTACAGCCTGATGTATGAATAATAATAGTATTAAACCATCGAAGACAACGACTTCTCTTTCCAAAAATATTTTCATATAAGCTAGTGCTCCGACAACTTTCAATCCCACCTCATTATAAGATTGAGCACCCAATATGACCGCCAGTCCAAACATAATCAGGCCCAAAAACGCCATGGTCCATACAGCTGGTCTTGCCACAATCTTTGCAATCATTTCTTCAATCGGATCGATGATAAAAAAATCAATCTCTTTTACCACGATTGGCTCCTCTGGATTCATAATCCAAAATGATTCGCCTAAATAATCTTTTTTCATGATTCTCCTTAAATATGTGAATTATATGTGAATTAAAAGGGCTTTTTGATTATTATCTATATTCTAACAAACTATTGTATTTTTGTCAAGCCCGTCATTGTTTCTACTCCACACACGCGCCTCTCCCTCTCCCTTTCGGCCCAAAGGGGTGGTAGCGTTTGATCCGCCAGCTGGCGGACTGACGAACCCGCCTGCTTCGAAAGGCGAAGCATTTCGGGCAGGCAATTTGCATGGTTTTTCGTCTTTCGAAAAAAATTGTGAGGAAGTGCAAGAGACCAATCCGTCAGCTGACGGATTGGTCTCTGGTGGTGAAAATGCTCCCGCCCTGTAAAGGGCCGAAAAATAAAAATATCTTTTCCTTAATTTTTAAATTCTATCTCTAATACAAATAGATTCCCGCCTTCGCGGGAATGACGAGAAAAAATAGATTCCGCTGAAGTTAATCCGCCTTTGGCGTGGCGGGAATGACGAGAAATACTGGATCCGTCAGCTGACGGATGACCAGAAAAATTATTTCTGACAAATTGGACAAAAGCAGGTGCCGCGAGAAGCAACGACTATTTTTTTGATTATCGTACCGCACTTTTTACATTTTTCTCCGCCTCGGCCATAAACCAGTCTGCTTTTCCAATAACTACCCTCTTGGCCGTTGGCGTCCCGGTAAGTTGAAAATGTTGTCCCGCCCAATTTAATTGATTTATTTAAAACTAAAGGAATTAATTTAGAAATATTTTTCCATTCACTTCCACTTATATTTTTGACTTTTCGCATGGACCTAACACCAGCCAAAAAACAAACTTCATCCGCATAAATATTGCCGAGTCCAGCAATAATCGTCTGGTCTAACAAATAACCTTTCAGACTTTTTTTAGGAAAACGACTTTTATTTATTAACAAAACTTCTAAAATCTGTTTGGGAGAAGACAGTCCGTCCAAACCAAAAGAACTATGTAAATTTTTATGACCAATCATATCGAGCCATTTCAGCCAACCAAATTTGCGGACATCGTTAAAATACAAATGTGAACCATTTTTAAAAGAAACAGTGGCGTGAGTAAATTTATTGGGAGTATTATTTAACCCTGCGATGGGATGTCCGCCCACCACCACTCGCCCTTGTCCCGTTAGAAGCTCACCTGATGTTTTAAAGCCACCATTCGCTTTATGCTTATCCGAACATTCATCGGAACGATAAGCCACTGAATGTTTTGCTTCTAACGGGATATAAACCAATTGTCCCGTCATTTTTAAATGAATAGCTAAATACCCTTGCGGAAACTCCACCAAAATAATTTTGGCTCTCCTGGCCACTCCTAAAATCTTCTGACCTAAAATATTTTTTCTAATAATTTTAAGCGATGGCTGAGCCATCTTTGCCCAATTACATGAAAACCCCTTAACAACCTCATTTTTCAAAACTCTATCAAGTTGTCTCACAATCGTCTCAACCTCTGGTAGTTCTGGCATGCACAAAATATACCACATTTTTTCAAAGTGGTTAATATAATACTGGATCCCGTTTTTCAACGGGATGACCCTCCTATACTAAAGCTTCGGAGGGCAAGCTATATTCCTAAAAAGCTAAAAAGTTTACCCCGTAGTGAGCTCTGCTCTACTACTGGGGCTACAACCTAGATCAATGACTGTCCCGTCATTTCTTCTGGTTTTTCAAGTTCTAAAAGTTTTATAATAGTGGGCGCGATGTCGCACAAAAAACCGCTCGGTGATAATTTTATTAAATCTTTCAGCCCGGCCAAACGCGCCTGCATTTTATCTTCCCACATTTCCCCCACTAAAACAAACCAGACGGGCGCGGTGGAATGCTCTTTTTCTTTTTCACCAGTTTGTAAATTTAGCAAACCTTCACAATTGCCATGATCGGCAGTCACCATAAATTGTCCGCCTTTGGCTAAAATTGCTTCGCCAATTTGACGCAAACATTCATCGGTTATTTCCAAAGCTTTAACTGTCGCCTTTAAATCGCCAGTATGCCCAACAATATCGGGATTGGCAAAATTGATCACATAAAAATCAAATTCATTATTTTCTATATGCGTTAAAACTTT
>Ga0082335_1006540_pt1 | contig 14914 bp, 12 predicted proteins | sample Subgrocontami58m_FD_72375 | JGI IMG/M metagenome (GOLD analysis project Ga0082335, IMG submission 72375) | Subsurface groundwater microbial communities from S. Glens Falls, New York, USA - GMW37 contaminated, 5.8 m (SPADES assembly) (version 2) ...
TTTGATCCGGAATAAAAGGTGACCGTTGTATCGCCGATTCTCACGAGATGAGTGTTTTTTCCAAGTGGTCAAAGTTATCAAAATATGTTAGCAGGCAAGGGATTGGTTAAATAGTTTCCGAAGGGACACTAAATAGGATAATTAAAGAAGTCAAGCGGATTTAACACAGACGGGAACACACAAGATGACAACACTCAACAACCTGCTGGATAGTTTCCGTAATGCCGCTGTCACTGAGCGCGAAAAAGGCACCTATTTTGAAGAGCTGATTTGCACATACCTGCGCAACGAAGCCATTTATCGCGATCTATACAGTGACGTGTGGACGTATGCCGACTGGGCAATCCAGCAAGGATTGGACAAGCGCGATGCAGGCATTGACCTGGTGGCTAAAACCAATGGTACGGGTGAGTACCATGCCATCCAGTGCAAGTTTTACGCGGAAGATTACCGCATCCAAAAGAGTGACATCGACAGTTTCTTTACCGCCTCCGGTAAAACTCACTTTAACCATCGCATTATCATCAGCACCACCGACAACTGGAGCGAGCATGCCGAAGATGCGCTGTTCAACCAGCAACCGCCGGTCAGCAAGATAGACCTGCATGATCTGGAAACCAGCCAGATCGACTGGAGCCAGTATCAGGCTAAAAGCCCGGCGGCATTGAAAGACAAAAAGCAACTGCGTCCACACCAGACAATCGCTCTGGCCGACGTCAAAAACGGCCTGGCGCAAGCCGACCGGGGCAAGCTCATCATGGCCTGCGGCACCGGAAAGACCTTCGTCAGTCTGAAGATTGCCGAGAGTCTGGCCGGTGCAGGCAAGCGCGTGCTGTTTCTGGTGCCCAGCCTTGCCCTGATGTCGCAAACACTCACCGAATGGACCCAGGAAAGCAAAACCCCGCTACACAGCTTTGCCGTCTGTTCGGACAGCGACGTAGGCAAAAAGCGTAAGAAGGACGACGACGCGGTTCAGACCTTCACCCATGAATTACGTTACCCTGCCACCACCGAAGCAGACAAGCTCGCGGCAGAAATGGCCAAACGCCATGATCCGCTGCACATGAGCGTGGTATTCAGCACCTACCACTCCATTGACGTCATCAGCCGCGCTCAGAAAAACCACGGTATGGCCAATTTTGACCTGATTGTCTGCGACGAGGCGCACCGCACCACCGGCGCGACATTTGACAGCGAAGATGAAAGCGCTTTCGTCAAGGTCCATGACGCCGACTTCATCCATGCCGCCAAACGTATGTACATGACGGCTACGCCACGCATTTATGGCGACAGCGCCAAGGCCAGCGCCGAAAAGGATAATGTGACGCTCTGCTCCATGGATGACGAGAGTCTGTATGGCAAAGAGCTGCACGTCCTCACCTTCTCCGAAGCCGTCAAGTTCGATCTGCTGGTCGATTACAAGGTCATCGTGCTGGCGATTGAAGAAGCCCATGTCAGCCGCCGTATTCAATCTTTGCTGAAAGACGAAGACAACCAACTCAAGGTGGACGATGCCGCCAAAATCATCGGCTGCTGGAAGGCGCTCTCCAAGCAGGGGCTGACCAACGACCTGACAGGTGACGCCGCTGCCATGCAGCGCGCCGTGGCGTTTTGTCAAGTCATAGAAATCTCCAAAGGCGCTAAAGCGCATAAGGTCAGCTCCAAACAGATCGCCGGTATGTTTCAGAAAGTGGTCGAAGCCTATCAGGAAGAAGAGTCAGAGCAAATCACCAGCCTCGTTTGCGAGGCCGAACACGTTGATGGCAGCATGAACGCCAGCGAGAAGGAAACCAAACTCGTCTGGCTCAAAGCCGAGCTGCCGGAAAACACCTGCCGGATACTCAGCAACGTGCGCTGTCTCTCGGAAGGCGTGGACGTGCCTGCCCTGGACGCCGTGCTGTTTCTCACCCCCCGCAATTCGCAAGTGGACGTGGTGCAATCCGTTGGCCGCGTCATGCGCATCACGCCGGACGGAAAGAAGAAGCGCGGCTACGTAATTCTGCCGGTGGTCATTCCGGCAGGCATGGAACCGCACGAGGCGCTCAGCGACAACAAGACCTATGCCGTCGTGTGGCAAGTCTTGCAGGCGCTCCGCTCACACGATGACCGATTTGATGCGATGGTAAACAAGCTCGACTTGATCGGCAAAGACACCAGCAAGATGGAAGTCATCGCCATCACGGACAAGATTCAAAAGAAACCGGGAAAAAGCCGAGGAACAAAAAACAAAGGCACCGGCAGAGGTGGCTTCACCATCGGCGAATCTGCGCCAAAGCCTTACGGCACGGAAAACTTAGAGCTTCAATTCGAAATCGGCGAAATAGAGAAAGCCATCTACGCCAAGCTGGTACAAAAGTGCGGCAATCGCCACCACTGGGAAGATTGGGCCAACGACATCGCCAAGATCGCTCGCACCCACATCGACCGCATCACCGGCATTCTGGATAACGAAGGCAACACCAAAGAACGCGAAGCTTTCAAGTCCTTTGCCCAGGAACTGCGCGCTGACCTGAACGACAGCATCAGCGACGATGAAGTTATCGAAATGCTCGCCCAGCACCTCATCACCAAACCGGTATTTGATGCCCTCTTTGAAGATTACAGTTTTGCCAAGTACAATCCTATGTCCCAGGCCATGCAGGGCGTGCTGGACGTGTTGCAAGAGCACAGCCTGAACAAAGAAGCGGATACCCTGCAAGCCTTTTACGACAGTGTGAAAATGCGTGCTGAGGGTATTGACAACGCCGCCGGCAAGCAGAAAATCATCGTCGAGCTCTACGACAAATTTTTCCGCAACGCCTTCCCGAAAATGACCGCGAGGCTGGGAATCGTCTACACTCCGGTGGAAGTGGTGGATTTCATCATCCACAGCGTCAATCACATCCTGCAAACCGAGTTCGGCCAGACTCTGGGCAGCAAGGGGGTCCATATCCTCGACCCGTTCACCGGCACTGGCGCCTTCATCACACGCCTGCTGCAAAGCGGGCTGATTGCCTCTGAGCAACTCCCCTACAAATATCAGCATGAAATTCACGCCAACGAAATCGTCCTGCTGGCCTACTACATCGCCGCCATCAATATCGAGGCCGTTTATCATGGTATTGTCGGCGGTGACTACCAACCATTCGAGGGTATCTGTCTCACCGACACCTTCCAGCTTTACGAAAAAGAAGACTTGATTGACCAGATTCTGGTAGACAACAGTGCCCGCCGCAAGCGGCAGAAGAAGCTGGATATTCGTGTCATTATTGGGAATCCGCCGTATTCCGTCGGGCAGAAAAGCGAGAACGACAACAACGACAACGTGGTATATCCGTTTCTTGACGAGCGTGTCCGCAGTACCTATGCAAAACGCTCTAAGGCTGTACTGGCGAAAGGATTGTACGACAGCTACATCCGCGCGCCATTCGCTGGGCGAGCGACCGAATTGGGGATAGCGGCGTGATTGGTTTTGTGTCCGGTTCTGGCTTTGCCGAGAAGCCTGCCATGGACGGCCTTCGCAAGTGCCTGACCGAAGAATTTTCCAGCATTTATGTGCTGAATCTGCGTGGTGATATTCGCAAAAATATGCTGAGTAAGGGCCGCGCAAAAGAGGGACAAAACATATTCGGCAGCGGCAGCATGACCGGTATTGCCATTACGCTGTTCGTAAAAAACCCTGATTCCAAGCAGCATGGTCAGATTTACCACCACAACATTGGCGATGACATGAGTCGCGAAGACAAACTTGGAAAAATCAATTCGTTCACTGGCATTTCCGGTATCAGCGCAATAGGGGGCTGGCAGACCATCGTTCCGGATCAGCATGGCGATTGGCTCAATTTGCGCGATGACAGATTTAGTAAATACCTCGTGTTGGGCGACAAGAAAGGCGACGCACTCAAGCTGTTTGACAATTTTTCGCTGGGTGTTGTCACAAATCGCGATGCTTGGTGCTACAGCACGTCCGAAACAGCCGTGACAGTAAACATGACGCGCATGATTGACTTCTACAATAGCGAAGCTATGAGATTTACTCAAACATTTGCAGGGGTAAACAGGAAAGTGCGCGAAGCCAAAGTCGAAGGGTTTATCAACACCGATCCTACGCAGATCAGTTGGACAAGAGCTTTAAAACAGGAGGTGGTCAAAAACCGGCGTTTTGCCTTTGATGCAAGCAGTTTGACTCCCAGCCTGTACCGGCCATTTACAAAGCGATGGTTGTATTTCAATCGACGCTTCAATGAAATGGTGTACCAAATGCCGCGCATTTTCCCGGATGCGATGGCTGAGAATCTGGTGATTTTCATTAACGGCAAGGGCAGCAGAAACGGCATCACAGCGCTCATCAGTGATGCGCTAGTTGATCTAAACGCATTGGAGGCTGGTAGCCAATGCTTCCCGCTGTATCTGTACGACGAACCGAAAACTGAAACACCTGATGAACCAGACTTCTTTGCCAATCCCACCCCGACCAAAGGGGAAAGAAAACGCCGCGACGCCCTCACCGACACTGGGTTGGCGCATTTCCTGGTTGCCTATCCCGGCGAAACTATCAGCAAGGAAGATGTGTTCTATTACGTCTATGGTCTGCTGCATTCGCCGGACTACCGCGAACGCTATGCCGACAACCTGAACAAGGAACTGCCGCGCATCCCCTGTGTGCAAACCGCTGCCGATTTCTGGGCATTCAGCAAGGCGGGGCGCGCGCTGGCTGAACTGCACCTGAACTACGAAACTGTGCTGCCCTATCCGGTCAAGATCGACAGCGGCGGCAAGATATTGACCGATGCCGACTACCGCGTGGAGAAGATGAAGTACGGCAAAAAGGACAAGGACAAAGACCTCACCACGCTCCATTACAACGACAAGATTACCCTCACTGGCATTCCGCTGGAAGCCTACGACTACATCGTAAACGGCAAACCGGCGCTGGATTGGGTGGTGGAGCGCCAGTGCGTAAAAACCGACAAGGACAGCGGCATCATCAACGACGCCAACGACTGGGCAGTGGATACCATGAAAAATCCCCGCTACCCGCTGGAACTATTCCAGCGAGTCATCACGGTCAGCCTGGAAACGATGAAGATCGTCAGCAGCCTGCCGGGATTGGAGATTTGAAGGGGAGCCAGCGCAACCATGGCAAATATTGCGGTGTTGGGGGTTTTATACGGATACATATAAAATTAGCCATCTCAGGAGAGCACATCGTGAGCGCCAGCACATCCCAAGACTATGAGTCGTTTGTCCAGCGCGTCGTCGAATCTCTTGTCGGCGTTGATGTCTTCCACGGCAAGGAATATGAGGGTCGCATAACTGGACGAAAGATCAAGGTCGATGTGTCCTTCGCACTCAGCATTGCCGGTGGCGCAAGTCTCCTGGTTCTTGTGGAGTGCAAGCACTATGGCCACCGAGTACCGGTTGACGACGTGGAAGAGTTTCACTCCAAGCTTGACGATATCGGCGCGCAGAAGGGCATACTTGTAACGACAATAGGATTTCAGAAAGGTGCAGTGAAAGCTGCACGAGGCCGCCGCATCGCTCTCGCTCTCCTAACGGCTGCCTCACAACCTGGAGAGATCCAGTACGTCGTGAACCGTTTAGGCCCGCTGGAACCGGTGCATCGACCGAAGTCGACAAATTTTTTCCAAGGCAATGTCAAAGGTCTCATTGCCGAAACCCGCGGTGGGTTGCGCTTCGAGAGCTTCTCGCAACTGCTCGGCATGCTCATCGTCGACGCACATGCCCAAAAGGACTCTCGCCGACGTGAGACCGGCTAACCTTTTTTGCACTGGACGCCAAACAACCGGTGCCAGTGAAAATGGCGTTAACTCTTATTATATTATAAAGTGATGGGGAGGTTTTATTTGCTGAGTAAACTAGACGAAATCAAAAGCCGGAGAGCTGACGTCACTGATTGGGTTGTGCATTGGACCCGTATAGAAACGATGGATGGGAGAACAAAATCGTCATGGGATATACTTAAAGAAATTTTGCAATGTGGATACTTAAGACCTTCCAAAGCCCCACGGCTTGTGGGAGCTAAAAATCAAAAGGAATGGTGTGATACAATTAGAGGAGAGGCTCCTGTAGTCTGCTTTTCAGAGCAAACGCTGAAAGCTCGGCTTGAATCTTTTCTTGCAGATGCCCGTCGTTATTCAGGGTGTGGAATTGCATTTGAAAAGTGTAGTTTGTTTCAATACGGAGGACGGCCAGTTATCTATGGTGATGATGGTTTATTGGCACGATTGCACAGAGATGATAAGTATCTCTGGGTTAAGTATGATCCATTGCCTCAAACACATCGGGAATATCCTATTGACTGGACACACGAAAGAGAATGGCGTGCTCGAGTACCCGACTATAACGATCCTGAATTTGGACAATCTCCGCTTGAAGGGATTCCGCTTGTACTACCTCCCATAGATCTTGGTAGTGGTCCTAAAATATTGCTCCCTAAAATTGTCGTATTAAATGATGCGGTGGAGAAAACAATGTGTGAGTTTATCTTGTCAATGCCAGAGTACAAGGGCACAAATTACTTTATAAAATATTTTTACGAACACATCACTGAACTTGAAATAATTAAGCTTGCAGATGTATCGGATAAAGATGAGAAATACTGGCGCTTAGAAACATTTCCATGAGGAGATCCCACATGAAGAGTTACCTTGACAGTATACGTAATTATGGCGAGTTAAGTGACTTAAATTCCTAGGAGAGTAGGGGAAAATCTTGGAAATATAGTGACACTTCCCGTATTAAAATAATCTGGGAAGTGTCACTATATTTAGGAACTATTATAGCGAGTCATCACGGTCAGTCTGGAAACAATGAAAATCGTCAGAAACCTGCCGGGGTTGGCGATTCGGACAGATTTATTAAGAGGATATGAAATGACATGGGAGAATAACCATGTCATTTCACCGGAGCGCTAACGCGCCCGGTGAATTCGTCGTTAGAGGTATTACGGGGACACAATACCGATTATTACAAGCAGAAATTAAACGGATGAAAATAGAATATGCAAATTATTGAACAATTGGGGACGGGTTCATATTTTAATGATTCAAGGGAAATCTGGGGATACCAAACTGGATTCCGAAAATAACTGGTATGGTATCCCCACATTTCCCGGATTTTATATGAAAGGGAAAGCAGCATGGAAAAGAGTAATTCTGAAATAATCATTTACCAGACAGAAGATGGTGCGACCAAAATCAATGTCCGTTTGGAGGGAAACAGCGTCTGGCTTACCCAAAGTGATTTGGTGGAATTATTCCAATCGTCAAAATCAAATATCAGTGAACACATAAAACATATTTTTGAAGAAGGAGAGCTGAACGAAACAGCAGTTGTTCGGAAATTCCGAACAACTGCTCCGGATGGCAAAAACTATAATGTCACCTTCTATAACCTTGATGTAATTATTTCTATCGGTTACCGGGTTAAGTCCCTTCGTGGGGTGCAGTTTCGGATATGGGCGACCGAACGGCTCCGGGAATACCTCATAAAGGGATTCACCATGAACGATGACCTGCTGAAACGAAACAGCGGCGGAGAATATTTTGAAGAACTGCTCGCACGCATTCGTGATATTCGTTCTTCTGAAAAGGTTTTCTATCGCAAAGTTTTGGAAATTTACGCTACCAGCGTTGATTACAATCCCAATGCCGAAGCCACCAAGAAATTTTTCCAAATTGTTCAGAACAAATTGCATTGGGCGGCACATGGACACACTGCGGCGGAAATCGTGTTTGAAAGAGCCAACGCAGAAAAACCATTCATGGGATTAACTGCATTTACCGGCCGTCTTCCCCAAAAAAATGAAATAACCGTGGCAAAAAATTACCTTTCGAAAGAGGAATTGGAAATACTCAATCGTCTCGTGTCCGCATATCTCGACATTGCCGAAGTTAACGCATTACAACACAAAACAATGACCATGAATGAATGGGTTGATGTCCTGGATGGTTTTATTAAAATGTCACGACAGAATGTCTTAACCGATGCAGGCAAAATATCCGCTGAGCTTGCTGAAAAAAAGGCGACTGCCGAATACTCGACCTACAAACAAAAAACTATTGACGAATTAAGCCCGGTTGAAAAACATTTCCTTGCCGTAATCGAGAACACTGAAAAAGAAATCAAGCATAAACTCAAGGGTTAATAATGAAAGAAGGAAAACCTTGGGACACCAAAAACAATTGGATGAATTGGGGAGGGGGCTGCCACTCATTTGCGGTGAACTAATCAGTGGCTTAGGGGTAAACAGCCCCCAAAAGAAACTTTCAGGCAGGCAAAGGGGGCAAAAAGATTAGCAGGAAAATGATCGGCATATTCGTTAATTAGCTAATTATATGATAGCGTTAGGTTAGTTCCGCGCGCGGAACTAACCTGTACAGACAGGAGCCAGGCTTTTTTCGATCTGGTACGTAACGGAGAATACACTCTGTGCGTCTCCGAAGTAGTGCACCAGGAACTTTCGGTTGCTCCCGAAAAGGTGAACGAACTTTTTCAGGAGATTCTTTCCATAGCGCAACTGCTGGAGATTGAACCGGATACGCTTGAGTTGCAACAGGCATATATTGCAGAAGGCATTCTTACCGAAACATGGTATGATGATGCCCTGCATGTGGCTTTGGCCACCGTCTCTGAATGTGACGTCATTGTGAGCTGGAATTTTAAACATATTGTCAATTTCAAGAAAATACCGCTCTTCAATGCGGTCAACGTGCTGCATGGGTATCGCCAAATTGCCATACACTCGCCATTGGAGGTGATTAATCATGAAGAATAAATCCTTTGATTGTGTCGAAATGAAGCGTAAAGGTGCGGAAGTGATCTACCGGAAGGTTGCCTCTCTCTCGATAGAACAGCAGCTTGAATACTGGCGCAAAGGAAGTGATTCTCTCCGGAAGCAAATGAAACCGGCAAATCAGGTTGATAGGTGGTTAGGTGATAGGAAATTAGCCCAACAACCCAATACCTAACCGCCTAATAACCTGAAAAACTAGGTACGCTTCCCGTATTTAATTTGCCTATGCTTTTTCGGTCATAAACATGAGAATAAGGATCGGCCACGGGTTATGCAATTTAATACGGGCAAATGTCCCCCACATTTTCGTATTTTCAAATTCCCGGAGGGGCGATGCTGAAGCCTGAATGGATTCTTTTCTTTCTACGGGACCGAAATTAAGCTTTGCAATCCGGTTCACATTGTCAGCGGAAAATCCGGAAATCCGGGGACGCAATACTAATTTTTTGCTGCATACAGAAAGTCAAACGGGGAAGGGTACACATTTTATGTTCGTCAATTGCTTATTCCGCCGAAATAGGCCGATCGTTCCCCGTTGACCAGGCAAACAATAATACAGGAAAGGAGCATGTCACATGACAAAATCCGATTTAATACGTGTGGCGGTTTTTGAAGGGAAACATATTCGTAAAATCATGCATTTGGACGAATGGTGGTTTTCTATCATTGATATTATTGAGGTGTTGACGGGAAATGACAGGCCACGTAAGTATTGGAATGATCTGAAAAAAAAGTTGACTTTAGAAGGTTATGTTGAAGTGTCCGAAAAAATCGGACAGTTGAAAATGATGGCCCCCGACGGCAAGATGCGCCTCACCGATTGCGCCAGCACTGAAACCATGTTTCGTATCATCCAGTCAATTCCCTCGCCAAAGGTTGAACCGCTGAAACAGTGGCTGGCAAAAGTCGGCAAGGAGCGGCTTGAAGAGATCGAAAACCCAGAGCTTTCCATGGAGCGGATGCAGGCGCTGTATGAGAAAAAAGGATATCCGAAAGAGTGGATTGACAAGCGGATGCGCGGGATAGCCGTTCGCCAGGATTTGACCGACGAGTGGCAAGATCGTGGGGCCAAGACCAGCCTGGAATATGCGATATTGACCAACGAGATCATGCAGGGGGCGTTCGATCTGAAGGTGGATGAATACAAACAGGTGAAAGGGCTGACGCGGGAGAACCTGCGCGACCACATGACCGATATTGAGCTGATTCTGACCATGCTTGGCGAGGCAACCACCACCAAACTGCATCGTGATCGGGATTCCCGGGGAATTGAACCGCTAAAGAAGGATGCCCAGGAAGGCGGCGCGGTGGCGGGAAGCACCCGCCGGGACATTGAAAAACGATCCGGCAGACCAGTGGTGACGGGTGATAATTTCAAGAGGTTGACCAGTAAAGGGCAGAAGAGAATAACGTAGGAATATCGCGTAATCGGAAAATCCGGGGACGCAATACTAATTTTTTTCTGCATACAGAAAGGGGAGTTGTTCTCATGGTAATGGGAAAAAACAGACATCTTTACATTGTTGCCGGTCCCAATGGTTCGGGCAAGACAACTTTTGTCCGGCGTTTTCTTCCCTATTATACAAATTGCATTAATTTCGTGAATGCTGATTTAATTGCTGCCGGTCTTTCTCCCTTTTCACCGGATGTGGCCGCCATCAAAGCCGGAAGGATCATGCTGGACCAGATACAAGAACATATCAGATAAGCTGTTTTCAGTCATTGAAAGGAGTTCCAAATAATGAAAGGAAAAACGCGTAAAAGCCTGAAAGGTGTTCGTGATCTTCCCTTGAAGGTAAAGGCCGAAATGGCGTTGAAAGAGGCAGTTGCCGAGGCTATAGCCGAGCACAAACGACAGGGAAATCCGATTGCTGTCTGGCGGAATGGTAAGGCCGTTTGGATACCACCGGAAGAAATTGTTGTGCCGGAAGGATAGCTGACTTATTCGGCGTAATCGGGGACGGGTTCAAATTTCTTGTGAATAGTTCCATGGAGATTTCAGGCCCAATGGGCGCTGAATTGCCTATTTCACGTAAAAACTACCGGATGGTTATCGAATCGAACTTGTCAATGCACCCTCCATCGGGAAGAGAATCAGACAACCTGCTAATTCTCCACCGGCCCGGTGGGGGATCGTCGGTGACAACGCGAAAAAGCCGCTCAGCGGGCGAGACGGCATTGCTGGAAGCGGAAAGTGGATTAATGAGGCATAATGGGTGGCCAATGCCGGCCAACTCAAAAAGTATATACACGAATTGGTAAGGAGGGAGAATGAAATTCGAGCGGTTGCTGGCTCTCTTTCAAGAAACTCACCGTGAGTTGCAGAAACGGGCAGCCCGGTCGGTGGATATTGCCCTTGTTATTCGAAACTGGCTCTTTGGCTGGTATATTGTGGAGTTCGAGCAAGGCGGGGCCGACCGAGCGGAATTGTATGGAAAGCGGTTGATCGAACGTATCGCGAAGGAACTTACCGCCCGGTTGGGTAGAGGATTTTCCAAGCGCTCTTTGGAACAGTATCGCCGGTTCTATGATAGTTATCCAGAGATTGCGCAGGCAGTGCCTGCGCAATCTCTGGAGTGCAGTCTTGGCCGGCAGGAGATTCGACAGGCACTGTTTGGCGAATCTGCGGGTTCGGCTTCGGATGCCGTCATCACCCTGCAAGCCATTTCTGCTGAATTGGCAAGCCGCTTCACTCTAGGGTGGACGCACTATGTCGCTCTGTTGACCATATCCAAGCCCGACGAACGCCGGTTCTACGAGATTGAAGCCCATGAAAACAGTTGGGGAGCCCGTGAACTGGAGCGGCAGATTGCATCCTCCCTCTTTGAGCGCCTGTCATTAAGCCGTGACAAGGCAGGCGTCAAGGCGCTTTCGCAACATGGCTTGGTGATTGAGAATCCCTACGATGTAGTTAAAAATCCATATGTGCTTGAGTTTTTGGATTTGGAAGAAAAAAGCGCCTATTCCGAGCACGAGCTGGAAACCGCTATCATCAAACGGCTTGAACACTTCCTGCTTGAATTGGGAAAAGGGTTCTTGTTCGAGGCACGGCAGAAACGGTTTACCTTTGAGAATGACCATTTCTATGTGGATCTGGTGTTTTACAACCGTCTCTTGCGATGCTATGTCCTCATTGATCTCAAGCGTGACAAGTTGACCCATCAGGATTTGGGGCAGATGCAGATGTACGTCAATTACTTTGATCGTTATGTCAAGACTGAAGACGAACTTCCGACTATCGGCATTGTACTTTGCCATCGTAAAAATGATGCGTTGGTGGAACTAACTTTACCAAAAGATTCAAACATCTTCGCATCAAAATACCAGCTCTATCTGCCGTCAAAAGAGGAATTAAAGAAACAATTGGAAGAGGCAGCCGGGATTGAAAAACAACTGGGGCCATTTCCCGTATAAATAGTGTTTCTTGATAGGGATGTTCCCGCGATGGGTTATCAGCGATGGAGGAAAGGGAACCGGCGTCGGTGGGGGATAATCTTGAAAAGCGGATACGTGCTTTGCATCCGTCGAGCAGATTGCAGAAACCAAACAGGATGAGGCTCTTGGGTATTGGAACGGGCTTTCTATTTTGCTTACAGTGGGAGAAACTTGCTAATGAACATCGGCCGCGTTGCCATCGTAATTCCTGTGTATAACCATGAAAAGAAAGTTGCCGGTGTAATCCGGGAGGCCCTGAAGCTCAATTTACCCCTCTTTGTTGTCGACGACGGCTCAACAGATAATACTTACGACAGGATAAAGGGCATATCCGCCATTACCATCATTCGACATGGCAAAAACAGGGGGAAAGGAGCCGCAATTATGACCGGCTTTACTGCGGCCCTGCCCTCGTCAGACTGGGTAATTACGATGGATGCCGATGCTCAGCATCATCCTGAAGATGCCGTCAAACTGCTAAAGGCAATTCCTGCCGGCGAAAGACCAATTATCGTCGGCCGGAGAGAGAATATGGAGCACCGGCACGTGCCCTGGACCAGCCGGTTTGGCAGAACGTTTTCCAACTTTTGGGTCCGGACATGCGGTGGGCCAAAAATCCTTGATACCCAAAGCGGATTCAGGCTTTACCCCCTGCCGGAGGTCCTGAAGCTCAATGTCCGGGCACAGCGTTTCCAATTTGAGGTTGAAGTGCTGGTCAGGGCTGCCTGGCAAGGTATACCGGTTCGGGAAACACCCGTCCGGGTAACATATGATGCCAAGGACGAGCGGGTCTCTCACTATCGCGGCTGCGTAGATTTCTTGCGGAATGCCGAGACCTTTAGCCGCTTGCTGTTCTTGAGGTTATGCGGACTTCTCTGCAAACGGGGGAAATAGTTCATGCGTGGATATACCTGGAGATGGTTTCTAGTAATCTTCCTGATCGTCGGTGTCATCGGAGCTTTTACTGCCGGGATACGGGGTCTGCGCTTCGATACTGATCTCCTGGCGTCTTTACCTCAAAATGATCCGGTTTTAGCCGATGCCCGTTACGTAATCAATAACCATCCGATTCATGATCGGGTAGTTGTTGATGTGGGTCATGCCGGTGGCGACCGGGATATGCTCATCAAAGAAGCCAGTCTGGTTGCGTTAAGAATGCGTGCCAGCGGCCTTTTCAAGGACGTGGGACTCCAAAAGATCGGCCAACAGATACCGGAACTGCTGCGCCATATCGTAGATCACCTTCCCATCCTTTTCAGTTCAGAGGAACTCGAAAGTAACATCAAACCCCTCCTGACACCGGAAAAAATTGAACAGACCATGAACGGCCATTTTTCTTCGCTGCATAATCTGGACAGCATCGGCCAGACGGAGTTTATCGCCGGCGATCCCCTTGGCTTGCGCAACATTGTCCTTTCCCGATTATCAGGTCTGTTACCGGCAGAGGGCGCTCAGATATATAAAGGCTATCCTGTCTCATCAGATGGCAGGCACCTTCTGATCATTGCGGAGCCTTTTAGCTCCGGCATGGACACACGGTTTGCCCGCCAAGTCACGACGCTGATGGAAAGAATCGCGGCCGAACTGGAAGGTCCTTCCGGCCGGCGGACTGGGTTCACCCTGAATTCCGTGGGTGCTTATCGTGCCGCGCTCGACAATGAGATCAACGCCAAACGTAACGTGGAAAGGGCCGTCCTGTTTTCCACTATTGCCATTACACTGCTGCTTATTGTGACTTTTCCCCGGCCACTGGTTGGCTTGCTGGCTCTCTTGCCCGCCTTTGCCGGAACTACGATGGCCTTATTTGTGTACTCCCTTTTTCACTCTTCAATTTCCCTGATGGCCATCGGTTTCGGAGGAGCGATTATTTCTTTCACCGTGGATTACGGCATCGCCTACCTCCTCTTTCTCGACCGTCCCTACGAAACACAGGGCCTGGAAACCACGCGGGAAGTCTGGTCTTTAGGGCTATTGGCAATGCTGACAACTGCCGTCAGCTTTGCCTTTCTTTTCGTAAGCGGCTTTCCCGCCCTGATGCAGATCGGGCAGTTTGCCGCGCTGGGCGTTGTATTTACCTATATTTTCGTACATGCTTTCTTCCCCCTGCTATTTCCCGTAATGCCTCCCGCCCAGCGCTCCCCCTATCTGCCACTGCAGCGTTTTGTCAACACCATCTCGTCCTCCCGCGGTCTATGGAAGACCTATGCCGCCTTGATTTTCGGGATTGTCATGGTTTTTTTCGCCAAACCGGAATTTCACATTGATCTGACCGCCATGAATGCGGTCAGTCGGGAGACGTTAAAGGCTGACGAAGCGATCCGGAAGGTTTGGGGGGATATCTTCAGCAGGGTTTACATGATGGTCGAAGGGGATAAATTACCGGAACTGCAACGTAAAAGCGACCTCATGACTGCTTTGTTGAATCAGGATGTGAAAGCCAAGCGGCTTTCCCAGGCCTTTGTTCCTGCCATGATTTTCCCGGGCAAGGAAATTGCGCGGAAAAACTTTACCGCCTGGCAACGCTTCTGGAACCGGGGGCGGGTGGCTGGGGTTCATAAGGCCATGGGGGATACGGCAGGCGCACGGGGATTTTCGTCGGCGGCTTTTGATCCTTTTTTTGCATCGTTGCATAAACGCATCATGCCGGAAACGGATCTGCCGGAAAGGTTTACCGGCCTGATG
>Ga0082335_1006541_pt1 | contig 14912 bp, 9 predicted proteins | sample Subgrocontami58m_FD_72375 | JGI IMG/M metagenome (GOLD analysis project Ga0082335, IMG submission 72375) | Subsurface groundwater microbial communities from S. Glens Falls, New York, USA - GMW37 contaminated, 5.8 m (SPADES assembly) (version 2) ...
TCGCATGGTTCATGAATGTGCTCAGCCCCCGCTCACTGGCCAGCCACCTCAATGTCCCGCGAAAACGAATCCTGTCCAGACCGCTTATTGCACCCATGATCCTGTCTCGATATAATTCCATTAACTTCATAGTAGTGTCCTCTTAATTGTCTGATTACTATTTACGAGAAGACTACTATACCTTATAATAGACCAAAAATCACATTTTGGTTGCGGCCAAAGGCCGCGCTAGGTTCATCTGTGTCCAAAACGGAGGCTCTCATGTTTATCAGGTTGTCATTAAAGACGGTTCGTTTAAAGGAAAGTTTATGATAAATGATGCACCATTACCGTTGCTCTCGACATGGATGGTGGCGTCCATATCTTCCAGTTTCTTTTTTACAATGGAGAGACCCAGCCCTGTCCCTGTTTGCTTGGTTGTATAAAATGGCTCGAATATTTTTTGGAATGATTCCTGTGGAATACCCGGACCTGTATCGGTAATGGTAACCTGAATTGCATGGTTATTATGCAAGTAATGGGCATCAATAGATATCTTTCCACCTGTGGGCATTGCCTGGATGGCATTATGGAGCAAATTAAAAAATACCTCTTTCATGGCGCCCTCATCAGTAGCGAGTGCCGGTAAGTCATTGGGAATTTGACAATGGGTTATGATGTTGTTTTGTTTTGCCTCATGATTGAGTACGACCAGAGTCGAATTAATGACCTCTCCAATCTTGACATTGGCTTTCACCTCGCTGCTCGGCTTCGCAAATTGTAACAATTGATTGACAACCTTGGTCAGTCGGTCGATTTCATTCACAATAATGGCCAGGTCTTCTTGTAACGGATCGTTTTTCCTTAAATCTTCACGCATAACCTGGACGATAGTTTTGATAGAACTCAATGGATTTTTTACCTCATGTGCAACGCTTGTGGAGAGGCGTCCAAGACTGGACAGTTTTTCATTTTCATACATCTTTCTTTCAAGCTGGAGCTTTTCCTCGATAATCTTTGATTTTTCGACAGCAGACCCAATTTCATTCGCGACGATCATGAGTTGGTCCAGATTGTCAGAAGCAATCGGCAAGCCTCTCCTGGCCCGCCCGAGGCTTAAAATACCGGTGAGTTTACGGTTGACAAATATCGGAAATATGAAGACGGCATCAAGCAGTCTCATTTCGTTGATGATAGATACATCCTTTACCTCGTGTCGATTTAGCACAACAAACTCCCCATTGGCAAAGAACCGGATAATATGCTGTATATTTTGCTGGGTTATGGGTTCGTATTTTTTATCACCGACAATTTGAACCCGTTCACTTCCCTTTTCGGAGAAAGGGACAGGCTTGAAAAGGAGGAGGCTGGTGGATTTAATGACTGTGGCTTTTTTGACGGATTCTACCACATATTCGAGCAGTTTTGTAAAGTTAACGAGCGGGTCTGTACTAATGACGTGGCTCAATTCGTTTAGTAAATATTCACTGTCCCCCGTGCGGAAAAATATCAGTTTTCTGAAAAGTCTCTGTATTCTTTCCTTAAGTGTGGGAAACCAGAACACAAGGCTGATGACAAAGACGGATTCCAGTATCTTGGAATTTACAAAATAGTGATGTTCGAGGGATTTTGCCAATTTTTTGATTCCAAAATAATAGAGACAAATCAAGATAAGGGTAAGGAATGAATAAAAGACGCTCCGGCGGAGCACAAATTCCATGTAGTTATATCGATAAACGTAATAGGAGAAAATAATACTGGGGAAGATTGAGGACAACATGGAGCCTAATACGAGATAATCCCCAATATAGGTAATCTTATTTCCTCCCAAGAGGAAGGTGAAGCCAATCAAGGCTGCGATAGAAATTACCACCCAGTAAATAGCCAGGTGGAACTTTCTTTCCTCTTTCTCTTCAACCATTCTTGCCAGCCATCGTGAGATATTCGCTGCGATAAAGAGCGAGGTTATCAGCCATACTACAAAAGGTTTGATATAAGGCGTTGCAGTTATTCCCAAATGGGTATCTTCTGAAAGAACAAAATTTTTTATGATTACCGAAAAGGGAAAGACGGGGAGGTAAATAGCGACGATAATGAGTTGCTGCAAAAATCTTTTAATCTGAGGTTTACTTTCAAAAAGAAACAGAACTGCCGTGTGGAGCAGCAGGCTGGGCATGAAACCAATTCCTCCATACGAAATCGCATCGGCAACAAAGTCTACGGACTGGATTTTTCGCCCAAACAGGATAAAACTGAAGAGGGACACGGCATTTCCAAAATGCCACATGGCAACGCTGATAACGAGGAAGAGGAATACAAGCTCGCTCCGCGTCTTCTGTTTTCGCTGCACAATAAGGATGGAAAGGACTATGTGCAGGGTAGTACCCAGGATAAAACCTATGAGGGATATAATTTCATAAAGCGGCATATGGTATCTCGTGTTTCTTTTATGAATGATCAATACATGCGTTTTAATGGTTTATGATATTAGTGAAGAAACCTACTGTCAATAGAAAAAGCTGTAAAGGCAACTATAGCAACGGATTGACAATAAATAATCTGAACAAGTTTGTTGTCCGATACTTTGAAGATCAGGCACTGTCAGGGCTGAAGCCCAATTCAGATAAAACCGTCACTAACCCCAGCCTTAAGGCTGGGGTTGGTGGGTACACACCATACTGGGGCTTTAGCCCCAATGGCACAGCAACATGAAGTTGTTCATGTTATTTATTGTCAATCCCTAACGGTGATACTTACCTTGACAACAGATAAAGTGTTACTGTAGAATCAAATTCGAATTTTGATATTTTCATTTTTAATTCGACCGAGGCTTCATTGATAAAACCTGCCAATATAAATAACATCCTTATCCGTTCGCCTAATTGGGTAGGCGATGTTGTGATGGCAACGCCTGCCTTCCGCTGTATCAGGGAAAACTTTTCTGGGGCAAAAATAACCATTGTCTTAAAATCTTACGTCCAGAAGCTTATTGATGGCGCCCCTTGGTTTGATGAGGTACTTGTTTTAGATTCAAATAATCAATACTCTAAAAGTACGCAGATCTTTTCTCTTGTGAAACAAATACGATTTAGAAAATACGATCTTGGATTTCTATTTCCCAATTCCTTTAGTTCGGCTCTTGTATTCTGGCTGGGAGGTGTGAAACGACGCGTTGGCTATAAAAGGGATGCACGTTCGTGGTTTCTTACCGATGGCGTAGATCGATTATATGAAAATGGACGGTTTCGCCCAACGTATATGGGGGATTATTACCTGCGTTTGTGTACAGAGATGGGATGTGAAATACGCTCGAAAGAATTGGAATTATTTATTAACAAAGAGAGTCAGCGGCGTGTGGATGAAATATTTAAGGATTGTAATCTCAACGGTCGTCCTCTTATTTTGTTGAATCCTGGGGCTGCATACGGTTCTTCAAAATGCTGGACGGCTGAAGGGTTTGCCAGGACGGCAGACCTCATAAATCAACAATTTGCTTGTAATATAGCCATTGTCTGTGCTCCCCATGAAATACAATTAGCCAGAGATATTGAGCAGGCTGCAAAATCAAGATTAATAAATCTGGCAAATCAGATCGTATCTCTCGATATCCTTATGGCACTCATAAAAAGATGCGCTTTATTGATAACCGTAGATTCTGGCCCCAGACATATTGCCGTTGCCTTTAAAAGACCTGTGGTGACACTGATGGGACCAAACGATCCCCGATATACTGAGTCTCCGTCAGAGATAGGGCAGGTAATTCGGGCTGATGTCGATTGTCTTGCATGTCATCTCAAGGTATGTCCGAAAGATCATCGATGTATGACACAGATAAAGCCCGATCAGGTTGCCTTGGCAGGTTTGGAGGTAATACAGAAAGGTGGAGAAAAATGGAAATAGAACTGGTCTGTAAGACGGGGGAAGTGATATTCAAAGAAGGCGACGTGAGTGACAACGCCTATATCATAAAGACCGGACAAGTGGAAATTTCTAAAGGCGCAGGGAAACAAAAGGCAGTGTTAGCCATTTTAAAAGACGGGGATATATTTGGTGAAATGGGACTAATCGAGGATAAGCCCCGAAGCGCAACGGCTACAGCACTGGATGAGGTGCGCATGAAGGCTATAAATCACGAGAAGTTTAACGAATTATTTTTAAAGGATCCGGCTTCATTAATTCCCTTCTTCAAGGCATTGTTTGAGCGTTTGAGGACTATGAATGAGATGTTGCATTACAGAGATCAGGCTGTAACAACCGGGACAATGCCACAAAAGGAACAAGGAACATCAAAAATATCTTCTCTATCATCCGAAGGGAAATCAGTTACCGGGGTTGCTCTTTCGGGAGTATCTGAGTTGGCAAAGGACGCCCTTGATAATAAAGTATTGACTCTTAATAAATTTCCTTTCAAGGTTGGCCGTAAAAGCTATCACACCGCCGATGTCTTATCTTCTAATGATCTTTACCTTCAGGACGATTCACCCTACAATGTATCCCGTAATCACTTTTCGATTAACATCATTAATAACAATGTGTATCTAACAGACCGTGGCAGTACGTTGGGTACTATTGTGAATGGGAATAGGATAAGTGGTGATACTCCTCCCATGCCTCTTCAGAAACAGAAAAACGAGGTAACTGTAGGCGGGCAACAATCCCCATTCAAATTTGAGATTGACGTTTACAGGCAATAAAATTATTTGAATAACCAAAATATATAAACACCATATCCAATCAATAAAAGCACCCCTTGCCCACGGGTAAGGACGAATTTCCAGGTAATTAGGGGGATTAAGAATGTACTGAAAAAAAGCATGACAGGCATATCGACACGGAGAGAAGCGCTATTAACTCGTAAGGGTTGGATTATTGCGGCTATTCCAAGAACGGCGAGGATGTTAAAGATGTTACTGCCAAGCACATTCCCCACGCTGATATCAGATTCCTTACGGATGGCAGCAACCATCGAAGTAGCAAGCTCAGGGAGGGAAGTACCCACAGCAATAACGGTAAGCCCTATAACAAGCTCGCTGATTCCCAGTATTTTTGCGAAATATATGGCCGAATGAACCAGCAGGTGTGCGCCTCCGACAAGCGCTACAAGACCAATTCCAATAAAAAGTATATCCTTAAAGATGTTTTTATCCCGTGCTGCTATAAACTCCTCAAATTCCTCATATTCCTGTTCAATTGTCCTGGATTCCTTCAAGGCTACTCGATATACATAACAAGTATAAGCCAGAATGCCGCCAAGCAGTATGCACCCTTCCAGACGGCTCAGAGTGCCATTCCATCCCATAAAGTATAAAAGCATGGAAATACCCACCATAATCGGCATCTCACGATAAATAAGTTTCATATCGATTTTCAGGGGTTGAACAATGGCCGAGAGTCCCAATATGAGACCAATATTGGCAATGTTGCTTCCAATGACGTTCCCCATTGCGATATCGCTTGAGTGTTTGATGCTGGCAATAACACTGGTAACAAGTTCAGGTGTTGAAGTGCCAAATGCTACGATCGTGAGTCCTATAACGACTGGTTTAATATTGAAAGAACTGGCAAACCTGGAAGCCCCTTTTACAAGCCATTCGGCTCCAAAATAAAGCCCTGTAAGACCAGCAAAAAACAATATGATTTGTAATAGCATAAATAAAATGAAAATTCCTATACAATAGAAATAGTTTTACCTTGTATTCACTCTTTGAGAATTAAATACGGGACGGATTAAATTATCATAATTTGCCGTGTAATTCTACTCAAAAGTAATGTATCCTGTATCTTCGCTATAGGCAAAGAGTTCACCGTAGCGTGCCCAACCGGTAAGGATATTAAACATCTTTATTGGGTCTTCCTGCGGTAAGTGCAAGGCAATCTCTTCCTCAACATAGCCACGTTCGAGTCTCCCTTTGGTGGCTTTCTTGAGCATATCCAGGATGTGTCTGTAAATAGTCAACTTATGCAACTGCTCTTTCCAGAGTCGCTTCCTCTCTGTGGTATCTGATTCCACAAATCTTTTACCTAACTCAGTAAGTAGTATCTTTTGCTTGGGAGTGTCTACAAAGTCCAGCAATTCTGCTGCTTTGGTGATGTTGATCAAATGTCCAAACTCCTTGTGGATCTGAATGGCCAGATGAAAAATATCTTCCTCTCCCTGGTGGGCATCAAGTACCTCCAGTAATCCAATAATCTCATTTACGGATACTTCGGGCAATGGTTCTAATAGGATTTCTGAAGGGACTTTTGCGGCGGTTATAGGGATCTCTTCATCAGGAATAATGGCGCTTGTAATAATATGATGGATACGATCCACGAGACTGAGAAATTCCAGAGTTCGGGAATTGCGAGGGCGACTAAGGGTGTTTTGAAGAATACTCCGAATACTGCCAGGGTTGTTACCCATGATTACAATACGGTCTGCCATAGAGACGACTTCCTTAATATCATGGCTGACCATAAAGACTGTGGTGGGGTTTTTTTCTGCGCAAGACCAGATATCCAGCACCTCTGCACGCAGAGTTTCGGCTGTTAGTGCATCGACTTGCGAAAAAGGTTCATCCATGCAAAGGATTTCAGGTTCCACGACCAGGGCGCGTGCAATACCCACTCGCTGTTTCATCCCTCCAGACAATTCCCTGGGGTATGCTTCTTCGTAACCTGTAAGCCCCACCATACAAATAGATTTATCTGCCAGCCGTTTGACCTCATCACGAGGCAGGCCTTTTGCCTTTAAGACTATCTCCACATTTTTAAGCACGGTCATCCAGGGATAAATGGCGAAATTTTGAAAAACAATGCTGATCCCGGGATTAACCCCTTTCAGAGGCATACCGTGATAAAGGACTTGCCCTGTTGTAGGACGAATTAACCCCGCCAGTATCCTCAGAAGTGTTGATTTTCCGCAGCCGGAAGGCCCCAGCAACGCAACGACCTCTTCACGAAAAATAGACAGGTTCACATCCTTTAACACCGTTACTTGATTTCCATTGGGCAATACAAAGCGGTGATGGATATCTTTCAGTTCACATAATAGTGAATTGTTCTTTATATTCGGTTCAGGCATAGTGCTCTTCGTGGAATTGGAGATAAATAAAAAATTCCTCTATTCGATGGCATACCTTTTTTCGGCCATATTATAAAGACTTCGCCACACAACACGATTGAAGATTACGACAATAGCGGACATCGTTAACACAGCGCCTGTCAACAGTGCAAAATCGGCTTTTTCTGCTGATTGGCTGATCATGGCGCCGAGTCCGCGGGCTGTAAGTGTCTGTCCTCTAAAGATGGCATATTCTGCAACAATGCTTGCGTTCCATGCCCCGCCTGCTGCAGTAACCCAGCCCGTTACTAAAAAAGGGAAAACCGATGGAATATAGAGATTTTTCAACCGTTGCCAGCGGCTCATGCCGAAAAGCCTGGACGACTCCCTTAAATCGGCGGGTATTGACGTGGCGCCTGCAATTACATTGAAGAGGATGTACCACTGCGTTCCCAGCAACATGAGGACGATGCTTCCAAAACCAAGACCTACGCTGATGGTTTGTAAAAAAATAATAATAGGTGTAAATAGCATGGGGGCTGGAAAAGAGGCTACAATCTGAATTATGGGTTGAAATATGCGTGAGAGTCTTGGAGAAAGCCCAATCATTAATCCCGCCGGCAGCGCCCACAGTGTTCCAATGGCAACGGCTGATAGAACCCTGATCAAGGTTAGACAGCCATACCATGAGATATGACCCCAACTCGACAAGGATAATACTCGAAGCATGTGGCTGAGTTTCCAGCATCCAAACCCAAAAATACCTATAAAGGCGGCATACATCATCCATACAAAAATACGGAAAGGGAAGCGTATTCTCCTGGATTCTTCAACACTGGCTTTCTTTTTTGAGAAAAGATAACTGATCCCGGCATTGATAAAGTAATCGGAGATACTACCGATATATTGCAACAAACCTGCCTTTCTTAACCAATTCAGGAAGAAAGAGGACGTAATAAACTGCGCCCCTGTTTCTTCCTGCTTAAATTTTTGTGACCAGGCAACTACAGGTCTCCATAAAAACAGATCCAGAAGTACCACCATGACGATCATCGCTATGATGGCATACACCATGGCTGGGAAATTACCGTGATTGACCGCCACGCTCATGTAAGAACCAACACCGGGAAGGCGGAAATCGTGATGACCCAGCACAAACGCCTCGCTGATCATCAGGAAAAACCAGCCGCCTGCCATGGACATCATACTGTTCCAGATAAGCCCGATAGCGGCATGGGGAACTTCAATCCAGTTCAATGTCTGCCACCAATTGAATTGAAATGTACTTGCCACCTGGCGCATGTCTGCGGGTACGGTACAGAGGGAGTGATAGAAACTGAACGTCATATTCCATACCTGTCCGGTAAAAATCATAATGATTGCGGCAAGTTCCAAGCCGATATTCGAATGTGGAAATAAACCTACCAGTGTTAGTACCAGCCCTGGCATGAATCCCAGAACTGGCACACTCTGGAGTATATCCAGGAGAGGCACCAAAACCTTTTCGGCAATCTTGTCTTTGGCAGCCCAATAGCCGTAGACAAGGGTAAACGTCAGAGATAGTCCGTATGCAATGATACCACGTACCATGGAAAAGAAGGTATATTTTGGCAATAACCACGGGTTGAGGTCGATTTCGACTGTTGGTTGCCAAACACCAGTCCACTCTCTCTCGACGGATACCAGGCCGTAGAAGAGACCGGCAATGCCTAAAACAAGCAGAAAATCAATCCATCTAAAGCGGATGGGTTTATGCGGGATCGCAAAACCACCCCATATCTTATGAAAGATTTTTGTAACGTGGTTGGACATTAAATCGTTTTTCCCCCTTTGCTCAGCATGTATGTGATTTCAGGCGTCGTCTATCAATTTTTTGTTTACGTCTCCTCAATATTCTGGTATGTTTGTGCTCATCTGAAATGTCCCTTTCTTTGGTTATTGTGGTTTCTTACTACCTTCATTTTAACCAGTAGATCAGGCATTTCCAGTCTTTTCCCTTCTCTTGCTTTTGTTTTCACGCTTGTATAAGGCCTGGTGTTGACGCAACGGGCTGGCAACCGGCGAAAGGAGAACTTGTAGGTACGGTCGTGAAATTCCAGACGGTATTTACAGTACCAATGAATTTGAAAGAATTTACAAAAAGTTACAACTATCATAAAGTTCTTTTGAGTGATGCAGCACTTTCTGATAGAATAATTTGTAATAATTCAATCTGATCCCTGAATATTCACATGGTGTAATTTCAATTTAAGGAGCGTACATGTTCAAAGATTTCAAAAAGATACAGTTCAAAATGCCTAAGAAATTTTCAGTCTGGCATATTATTATCGCCTTTGGATTCTTCATCCTCCTGCAAATGTATTTGATGAATCCCGGAGTAAGGAACATTACGTACAGTGATTTTAAAAAATTGGTCAAAGATGGGAATGTGCTGGAATGTTATATTACGAATACCATGATTCGCGGCAAACTGCGAGAGACAGAACGCGGTACGACAAAAAATGCCGTTTTTACCACGGCCCGTGTGGATGACCCTGACATGGTAAAAGACCTTGAATCCATGGGCGTAAGGTATGCAGGACAATATGAAAGCCCGTGGTTCAAAACGTTTTTTTTCTCCTGGGTTCTGCCGTTGTTAATTTTATTCGTAATCTGGCGTTTTGTTTTTAAACGATTCGGTCCGGCAAGCAGTATCATGTCCTTTGGCAAAAGCAAAGGGCGTCTTTATGCCCAGGAAGATCTAAATGTAACCTTCGACGATGTGGCCGGAATCGATGAAGCAAAAGAAGAACTCCAGGAAATTGTCGAGTTTCTGAAAACCCCTGAAAAATTCCGCGCCCTGGGTGGGAAAATACCGAAGGGTGTTCTCCTGGTTGGCGCACCGGGAACAGGAAAAACACTCCTGGCAAAGGCCGTTGCAGGCGAGGCTGGAGTACCGTTCTTTAATATAAGCGGTTCAGAATTTGTCGAAATGTTCGTCGGCGTGGGCGCCGCACGGGTGAGGGATTTGTTCAACCAGGCGGATCAGAAAGCTCCCTGCATTATCTTTATTGATGAACTTGACGCCCTGGGCAAGGCGCGAGGCATAAATCCTATGGGCGGACACGATGAACGGGAACAGACGCTGAACCAATTGCTGGTAGAAATGGACGGATTTGATTCCAATAAGGGTGTAATTATCATGGGCGCTACCAACCGCCCGGAAATGTTAGATTCTGCCCTTTTGAGACCCGGCAGGTTTGATCGTCAGGTGGTTGTTGACAGACCAGACCTCCACGGTCGCGAAGCAATTCTTAAGGTGCATGCAAAAGGGGTGAAACTGGAGAAGGACCTCAATTTACACTCCGTTGCAGCCATGACTCCGGGATTCGTCGGCGCTGACCTTGCCAATCTCGTCAACGAAGCAGCCTTGCTCGCAGCAAGGAGAAATAAGAAGGCCGTAAGTATGCCGGAATTCGAAGAGGCAATTGACCGCCTTATGGCTGGTCTCGAAAAGAAGAAACGATTGATGAATAAAAAGGAAAAAGAGATCGTTGCTCATCACGAGTCAGGCCATGCGCTGGTTGCATGCTCTTTGCCGCATGCAGACCCGGTGCGAAAAATATCCATGATTCCTCGCGGTATCGGGGCGCTGGGATATACCTTGCAAAGGCCTACAGAAGACCGATACCTGATGACAAGGGCCGAACTCCTGGATCGTATCGCCATCTTACTGGGGGGAAGGATCGCAGAGGAAATTGTCTTTAACGAAATATCAACAGGCGCACAGAATGATCTGGAAAAAGCCACCGAAATTGCCAAGATGATGGTCAAAGAGTACGGCATGAGTGACAAGATGGGTCTGGTAACATTCGAACAAGGTAACAGACCACTCTTTTTAAGCGGAGGATTTGCGGCCAGCAAGGAGTACAGCGAAGAAACCGCACGAGAAATTGATCTTGAAATAAAGAAGATCGTGGACGAATCGTTTCATCGTGTAAAAACGTTATTAACCGAAAAAAAGGGAATATTACAGGGTATGGCAAAGATACTGATGGAAAAGGAAGTTATCGAGGGAGAAGAATTAAAAATACTTTTAGAGGAACTTCACAAAACTAACGGGAAAAAAGAACCATGTTAAAGAGATATATCAGCAAATATAAATACTGTGCTATCGGTGTCATTATTGCCGTGAATTGTGCGATAGTAAGTATTTTTATGCTGGAAGGAATTATCTTCGGTTTAGTAGTTCTGGCTTTTTGTTGCACCCTACAGTTTTTCATTAATAGTGAAGATCACGATAAATCAACCGAGACCGAAACGAGTACCGTATCTGAAAAGTTATTCCACAGCGTCATGGATATTATTCCGGAAATTGTGTACATTTCCATGTTTGATGGTTCTGTAAAATATATCAGCGATGGGATAGAAAAGGTGGTCGGACACAAGCCGGAGGAAATTTACAAGACGCGAAATATCTTACTCCAACTGGCACATCCCGATGATAGAGAAAAGGTGTCGGCACAAATCCAAAAACTACAGAATGGAAGCGAAGCAACGATAGAATATCGGTTATTAAAAAAAGACGGGTCATATGTATGGGTCTCCGATTCCCTGAATAGCGTCAAAAATGAATGGGGCAATGTCACCCATTATAATGGTATTTTAATAAATGTCGACGAAAGAAAATTGCACGACAAGAATTTGCAGAGCTTAAATGCGAGAATACATCAATTAAACGATATGGTCAATCAGCATGCCGTGCGCGATAGCTTAACCAATGTCTATAACAAGCGATATTCGCTCGTAATCCTTCAGAATGAGTTTAACCGCGCACGGACACAAAATAAATCATTATCATGCATTCTTATGAATATCGATCACCTTGATTCGATCAACAATCGATACGGATATTTTATGGGGAATCGTATCCTTATAGAAGTTGCAAGGTGCTTACAAAAGCATATTAAGTCATCCGACATAATTTCACGGTTTGGGGATGGCGAATTTTTAATCATGTTGCCAGAAATTGATAAAGAAGAACTCAAGAGGGTATCAGACTTGTTGATAAATGAGGTTGAGAGGTGTCTCGTAAAAGATGAAGAGAAAAATATGAAAATTAACTTTCGGGTAACGGTAGGATCTAGTTCCATTACGGCAATGACAAAAAGTATTACAGACCTGATTGAACAAGCAAGTAAAGCACTGTATACCGCAAAAGCAGAGAAAAAACGTATTCAAGATGCCATCTGAAAAACAAACTGAAATGACGAAGAAGGCAAAATTTTCTTTTCACAGACGGGACGACGGAATCCTACCGGAAATTATTAGTATCATTCCACTGAAGGATGATGTGGTTTTTCCGCATCTGATCCGTCCGTTATCCCTGTCAGGAGAAGAAACGGTAAAGGCATTAAACGAGGCGATTTCCAGGAATGAGCTCATTGGTATTGTGGCGCTAAAGTACGACGTTGAGTCCCCGAAACACACAGACTTTTACGACGTAGGAACGGCAGCAAAGATCGTCCATGTATTCGAATCTACATCCGACAATATAAAATTTCTTTTAGAAGGCGTGGTACGGATCAAAATCACAGAATATCTGCAAACCGAACCATATTATAAGGCACGCATTGAAGAACTCCGGGAATTTACAGAAAAGTCTGAAACGATAGATGTGCTTGTACAAAGTGTAAAAACACTTTTTAAACTGAGCGCTATGCTTGGGAAGACGTTACCAAAAGATATTATTCCTATGATTGATAACGTCAATAATCCCTCGATGCTGGCCGATTTGGTAACCATTTATCTGGAACTATCTATTGACGAAAAGCAAAAACTGTTAGAAATGATTGACCCGCAGAAACGATTGAGGATCGTATTCCATTACCTGAACAAAGAAGTGCAGATACGGGAGGTCCGGGGAAAGATAGACGAAGAAGTCACTAAAGAAATGACCAAGGCCCAACGTGAGTACTTCCTGAGAGAGCAATTAAAGGCAATCCAGAAGGAGCTTGGGAAAGACGATCCTCACATGGAAGAAATCAATAAACTGGAAGAAAGAATCAAAGAGGCAAAAATGCCAAAGGAGGTAGAAGAAGTGGCCATCAAAGAATTAGAAAGGCTACGGGATATTAATCCTGCATCGGCTGAGTATCCGGTTTCCCGAACATATCTGGATTATCTCATTAATATCCCATGGAACAAAAAGACTGTCGACAATCTTGACATTCATCAGGCGGAAAAAATCCTGGATGAAGACCACTATGGCCTTGAGAAGGTCAAAGAGCGTATCCTGGAATTCCTGTCTGTGCATAAATTAAAGGAAAAACTCAAAGGACCCATCCTCTGTTTTTGCGGCCCACCAGGAACAGGAAAAACGTCGTTAGGCAAATCAATTGCGCGCGCTTTAGGCAGAAAATTTATTCGCATCTCTTTGGGAGGTATCCGCGATGAGGCAGAAATCAGGGGACACAGACGCACCTATGTAGGCGCTTTGCCGGGACGTGTAATGCAGGAAATCTGTCGCTCGGGGTACAGTAACCCTGTTTTCATGCTCGACGAGATTGACAAGATTGGAGCTGATTTCAGAGGTGACCCCGCTTCTGCCTTGTTGGAAGTTCTAGACCCTGAACAAAACTTTAGTTTCGTAGACCACTATCTCGATGTCTCATTCGATCTTTCTAATGTGTTATTTATCACAACGGCCAACATTCTCGATACAGTTCATATTTCCCTGAAAGACCGGATGGAAGTCATATATCTTCCCGGATACAGTGAAGACGAAAAATTGAAAATAGCCCAACAATTTCTGATCCCAAAACAAATCAGAGAAAATGGTCTGGAAGGGCACCCTGTTATGTTCCAGGACCAATCCATTTACAAGGTCATTCTGGAGTACACCAGAGAGGCGGGACTGAGAAACCTGGAGCGAGAGATTGCATCAATCTGCAGAAAAATTGCAAAAGAAATCGTTGCCGGAGAACAGATTACCCGTGAAGTAAGACCGGAGATTGTGGAGAAATTCCTCGGCCCGAGAAAGTTCTTTTATCAGGTTACCGATGAAGAAGACCGTATCGGTGTGGCTACCGGCATTGCCTGGACAGAAACAGGCGGAGACATTATCTTTGTGGAAGCATCCCGAATGAAGGGCGAAAAGGAACTAACCCTCACGGGACAATTAGGCGACGTCATGCAGGAATCAGCCATTGCAGCGCTCAGCTATATCCGCAGCAATGCAAAACGACTAGGTATTGATGAAAATTTTTATGATACTTCAGAAATCCACATTCACGTCCCTTCCGGCGCCATACCTAAAGATGGGCCTTCTGCCGGCATAACCATGTGTATGTCACTTATTTCACTGCTAACAGGCAGATATGCAAGGAGAGAAGTTGCACTCACCGGCGAAGTTACGCTGACGGGAAATATATTACCCATTGGAGGAGTCAAGGAAAAGGTGCTTGCAGCCATAAGGGCAGGCGTAAAGACAATTGTGCTTCCCTTAAAAAATAAGGATGATTTTGAAGAAATTAATACAGAAATTCGCAACAAAATCCAATGCGTTTATATCCAAAAAATTGATGATGCCATCAATACGGTATTAATTTAATTGTAATGGAAGACCTCCCCTTCATCCCCTCCTTGCGAAGGAGGGGAAAGAGGGGTGGTTCTAAGTTCAAAATAATAAAAGGAGAAAACAGCATGATCAATATAAAAAATATCCTCTGCCCTGTCGATTATTCGATTTATTCGGAAAAGGCACTAAGCTATGCAATAGAATTTGCAGAAAAATATGGGGCAAAGCTTTTCCTGATGCATGTGCTGGATATTCGTGTCTACGACATTAACGATCCGGACCTGTACAACGTTAATATTGTCGACAAAGAGACTATTAATAAGCTGAGAGAGA
>Ga0082335_1006543_pt1 | contig 14910 bp, 15 predicted proteins | sample Subgrocontami58m_FD_72375 | JGI IMG/M metagenome (GOLD analysis project Ga0082335, IMG submission 72375) | Subsurface groundwater microbial communities from S. Glens Falls, New York, USA - GMW37 contaminated, 5.8 m (SPADES assembly) (version 2) ...
AGTGTATCAAACGGCGGTCGCATGGATTGTCGCCTTCATGATCTATCAGGGCGGAAGGCTATTGGGGTTTGGGTAAGACGATCATGTTGAAACAGTTGGTTAATTTGCTCGAAAACAAAGAGAACGGCTTAAGTCTTTCCGAGATCAGCCGCGCCATGCATGCCCAGCCCTCGGCGGTCTTGTCCATGATAGACCTGCTGGTTCAAAAAGGAAAGTTGATCGAGATCGGTCCCGATGGCAAATGCTGCACAACCTGCGGCTTACAAGCAGATTGCAATCTGTTGGCTGCACGAGGAAAGAGATATATGGTTGCTCACCGAGTGTCATTAGTAGCCGCTTTCCTGACGCCAACCGTCAGGACAGTGTGCGGCGAAGAATCTCTGAGATTGTCGCTGAGACCCTCACCGCGCTGTGGCACATGGTGCAAGTGTCGCTCAGGGAATCATGATTAGTGTGGAAGGTGTCTTAAGAATTTAATTCCTGGATAAATTTTTCCTTATTTGCCGAGCGCGCTGTTTTTCCGCTTGAGGTCTTCACGATCCATTTTTCACCAACCACTTTGACGTGCCGCAATGCAATCGCGGAGCTTTTCGTCACGTGCTTGCGGATCGCATCCGCGATAACTTCCTGCTCGGAGGGCTCTTCGCTGTCCACTTCGGCAATAATGACAACCTCCTCAGTCCCTGCTTCTTCATCATATATCCCAAACGCAACTGTGCGGCCAGGATGCACGCCGGGCACTTCGTTCGCCAGTGATTCCAAATCCTGAGGATAGATGTTTTTGCCGCCGACGATGATCATATCTTTTTTGCGCCCGGAAACATATAGTTCTCCATTTGCAAGATAGCCATAATCGCCGGTCATATACCAGCCATTACGCAACGCCAATTCGGTGGCATCGGGGCGGTTGTAATATTCGGTCAACATGCAATCGCTTTGCATTATTATTTCACCCACCACGCGGTCTGGCAGATCTTTCCCATTTTCGTCCACGATGCGGATTTTCGTGTTGGCGAGGGATTGCCCGGATGACATCATCTTCATCGCCGGGCGACCAACTATCGGCGGAGTCGCGAGGCGTTGAGTCATGAAGACTTCACGGTCAATCTCATCCACAACTGGTGATTGATCCAGTGGGCTTTGGGTTACACCGAAGACATTTTCCGCCATCGCGTAGCAGGTCTGCAATGCCTGTGGACGAAGCCCGAACGCCGAAAATTTTTCCGCAAAGATTTTATGGCTTTCCACATGAACTGGTTCGGAGCAATTGATGATCGCCCGCCAGGTGGAAAGATCCACGCCTTCAAGATTGCGTTCGCGGATTTTGTTGGCGCTGAAGTTGAATGCAAAATTTGGAAGCCAGCTTAATGTCCCTTTGTATTGCGAAACGGATTGCATTAGTTTGTAGGGCGCGCGCACCCAATCGAATGGCGACATTTCAACCAAAGTGACGCGCATCAGGACAGGCAGCAGGAAGCAGGCAATCAGCCCCATGTCATGATAAAGCGGCAGCCATGAGACAATGACATCTTTTTCAGGGTCAAGATTTATGGCTTTGCTGTATGCATCAAGTTGATTGAGAACTGCCTTGTGTGAAAGCGCCACACCTTTTTGTAAACCTGTTGTGCCTGATGAATGTTGCAATAAAACAATATCTTCTGGTGATGCTTTGACGCCAGCCAGTGTATCAAAATCAGGTTCAGATTGTGGTTCGATCGTATTGGTAACGATCACCCTGCGGACAGAATCACCAGGTATGAGTGCTGAACGAGCTTCTTCTTCAAATTCTGCGGAGGTGATGATCGCTGATGGTTTCGTAATTGAAATGAGCGAAGCCAGGTCAGCGCGGTATCTTTCCGGTGACAGCTTTTCACTTAAGAATGGCATGATTGCAGGCATCGCACTACGAAGTACCGCGCCCCAAAAAGAAAACGCCAGATCCTGTCCATGCTGGAGGATGAGCAGAACCACTTCGCCGGGTTTTATCTCTTCGCGGGTGAGGGTCAATGCGTAGCGATTTGCGCCAAGTATCAACTGGCGATAGGTGATCTCCTGATCGGGCTGACCGGCATTCTGCAAAACAATGCTGACTTTTTCAGGGATTTCTAAATAGGAAAGTTGTAAAAGATTTGAAAACGTGGTCATTGGTATATTACTGATGCAGGGGCGCAGCGGCGCTGCGCCCCTGCATGCGGGATGCGATCAACTCAGTTAATTGGGATAAATTATCAAAAGTCTGCGCGTTCAATTCGGTATCTTCGATCCGCACGCCAAAAGTATCTTCAATGAACAAGGCCAGGTCCATCAGGCTGAATGAATCGATCAAACCGCTGGAGATCAGTGCTTCATCGGTTTTGATAATTTTGTTTGCCTGCTTCAATATTTTCTCCGCAATAAATTTTACAAGAGCAGGTGTAATGTCTTCAGTCATGGATCATTTTCCTTTTTTGCTTTTGGTGCTCTCCGTCCTTCGACTACGCTGCTAAGAGCGCGGCTTCGCTCAGGACGAAGATTTTTTTATTCACTCACACCTTCTCGTACTGCCTCAAGCACTTGTAAAGCAGTCAAATTCCGCCAGGGCCATGCGCTGAGCATATTTTTAGGCTGGTCAAAGAAGTTTCGGCTAAATGACAAATGGAAACCGTCGTTAAGACCAAAATCGAACCCATGATTTGGCAAGGGATAGGCGGCCGCCCAGAAATTCCACATGGGGATGTCGTACTCGTTGGCGATCTTCGCGATCTCTGCATTGATTCCGTAATCACCCTCGGTATTGTCCGCTTTGTTGGCGAGGATAGGCACGATGCCCAGTGATATGGTGTATTCCACGATCTGGCGCAAGTACTGGCCGTAATCATCGGCAGAACGCTGGTTGAAATTGGTCTCCATGCTGATCATTGCCACACTGGGTTTGTGCGTGCGGTATTCACAGGCAAGCGGACTCTCACCCTTCTCGCATTTTTTAGGGTCAGCCCGCAGGGGAGAAAGCACAGCCGCTACATTGAATCCATCTTTGACAGCTAGGCTTTGGCGTGAAAAAGAACCTTCGTAATAATCAATGGCGGCTTGCAAATCAGCATATTCTTCGCCCAGTCCATATCTATCCGGGTAATCGAAATCCACAAGGAAGAAATCTGTGCTGGTCTGGCAGTCGCCAACTTTCGAAAAAGCATTTGGATTGTTTCCCATTTCGAGTCCGGCCTGATAGATGGCGCGCGCCGTGTCGCTGATCGCTGGAACGATTGGAAGGGTCTTCCATTCATCCGCCGCCAGTGTCGGGCGTGGGGCGGTGGTCGGGGTTTCCATCAACTCCGATGCTTCGGTCGCAACTTCTGTGATCTCAACCACCGCAACGGGTGAGGTGGATTCGCTTTCAGGCAGTGAAGTCTCAGGCGCGCCCGCGCAGGCAGATAAGATTATGATGATTAATAATAGAAAAACGATTCGAGCCTTATACATTCAAACTCCTGGTTTTGTATTCGGAATGTTCCCGTTATAAAGACTGAAGTCCGCACTCCGTTATTTGGGTAGGTTTACTTACACGCCTTGGTGATCAACGGGGCAAGTTCTTTTGCCAATATTGTTTCACCTTCAGGCGTGAGGTGAATCGCGCTGTTTGTAAATTCATCCGCAGGCACAATATCCCACAGATCAACATAATTCCAGTGGTTCTGCTTACTCAGCGCAAACATCAACCCACGATATTCGTCATAAGCCCAACGCGGGTAAAAGAAATTATAGCGGATGTCGCTGTTCGCGCCCGAACTGATCAGCGTCGGTTCATTGACAATCAGCACAGGTGTTTTACCAGCCACTCGAACGCCTGTTTCCAGCGCGTTCAAAGCCAATAAATTTTCACGCGCAGCGAGCATGGGTGGCGCAAAATCATGGAAACTTTGATCGGCTTCTAAGTCCTTTTGCGCGCGGACATAATCCGTCGGATAAACCTGGTCTATGCCCGTCGCCGCCCACATGACACCATATAATTGCAGGCGGATGATATCCGCAAGCGCGCGCCGATTCCCGATGATTGTATTCTTCCAAAATGATTTTTGGATGAGATCAGGATTATCCGCTTCAATCTCAAGCCCGTACTTGTCTGCCAGACGATGGAGAGTTTCCTTGTTGTTGGCGACGAGCGGTGAAGCAGTTTGCTTTTCGACGGGGAAGGCTTCCAATGTTGTCATCCAGAGGATCAGGTCAGGGTTGTATTCCATTCCATAAGACAGCAGCATGACATCTTTTGTCAACGAAATGGTGGGATATCCCAAATTATGGGCAAGGACATTTTTTCCACAGGCCGAAAGATTTGCCGCGTTCAATTGACCTGCAAGCGTTTCTTCGGGCGTGAGCAAAGTTCCCCAAACAGACGAATCGCCAATCAAGATGACGCGGAATTCATCATCCGCCTTTTCTTTGCCATGGATCACATGCGAAGCGAACATGGCATCCAGGTCAAAGAGACTCAGGTTATATGCCTGCGCGGAATTCTCCCCAAACGGCAGGCGTTCACGTCCCGGGAAGATCAGGTTGTATGCCGAAATCTTTCCCAGCCTCGGCTGCCAAACAGCGAAGATGAAGTTGATGATAATGAAAAGGGATAAGCCCTTTATTATGACGTTAAGAGGATTGAATTCATTTTTCATGATTACTCACCTGGCAATAACAAGTGACAGTCACTTTCAAAATGACTGTCACCTTAGTTAACGCAGAGAAAATAATTTCAGCAGCACATCCCACGAAACAGCAGGCGAGGAAAGTGCAAAGAAAATCCAGCCGATTGCAACAAAGTGGAAGGTAAGCAGGATGCCGCTTATATTTAGCATGGATTGGCGAAGCGGAGTCGTTGCCCAAGCCGTCGCGCGGACACGGGTTATGTCATTCCAGCGATTGTGGATGAACAAGCCAAGTCCATGCCACAGGCCCCAGAGCGCGAAGTTCCACGTCACGCCGTGCCAAAATCCGATCAGTATCATGGTGGCAATTTGGGTCAGCAGGATCATCACGGGCACAGGCAATGGTTTTTGCCACACGCGTAGCGCGCGCAGCCAGCGTGTAACAGGATTAAAGAAATAAGCGCGAAACCATTGGGTCAATGTCATGTGCCAGTTGTTCCAGAACTGGGTCAGGTTTGGTTTTAGATACGGGGAGGAAAAATTCTCAGGTAAATGAATCCCCAGCAAGCGGGAAGTCCCGAGCGCAATGTCGGTGTAGCCGCTAAAGTCAAAATAGATCTGGAAGGCATAGGCGTAGACCAATATCCATACCCAGCCCGTCGCACGGACTTGCAATGCATTCGTGTCGTTCAAGGCGATCAAAGCCAGTGCATCGGCAATGACGAATTTTTTGAATAAGCCAAGAAGCAGGCGTTGACCTGCGATCAGCAGATCATCATGGCCAGGCCGAATGAATGGGCGTCTTAAATCTTGAATGAATCTTTCAATGCGGTCAATCGGACCTGCTGTGAAGGCAGGAAAGAATATGACAAAGGTGATGTACTCGCCGAGATCAACGACAGGCAAACGCCCCATTTGGCGGTCCCGCATGGTGTGGATCAGGCGAAAGGCAATATAGGAAAAACCAAGCCAGCGAAAATCAACAGCTTTCACTTCAGTGAGCGATTGTCCAACCAGTGCGCGCAGCCCGTAACTGACCCAATAAATCAGCGCTGGAATTTTGATCGCAAGAAAGATAACGATGAGAGTGATGAAACTAATGGAGAGTAAAGCCCGATTGAATTTTTTCAGGCGTGTTAATAAGAGGAAAACCAAGCCCGAAACAACCAGGATTGCGAAATAGATTTCAATTTGCGGCGGTCGTGATGCGGGCAGGAATTGAGCGGCAGGGAAGTAGCGGGTCAGGTTTAATAATAGAACGATGCCCGCGACCACCGCAATCACAATCCAGTTTTTTCCCGCCCGCCTTGCTTCTTCATGCGCTGTGATGTACCAGCTGAAAATTGTAATGACCAGTGTCGCAACTGGAATCCAAAAATCAAAACCGCGAATGGGCAGGGCGGGCTGCAGCCAGAAAATGACAAGAACACTTGCAACTAAAAGAAACCAGGCTCTGCCACGTTCGTGCATCACCATCCCCCAGAAGAAAGTGACAATGACAACGATCAGGATCTGAATGATCGTCATGCTAAAAACCCTGATAGATCCAGGTCGGATCGCTGTCTGCTGTGAAGATGACCAGCGCGATCAGGATCAGGCAGAGCAGGAGGGCGAGCAGGTTTTCGCGGGAGAAGATGCGTTTCATTGATTGGATCTCGGCGGCGTCCCCGCCGCCGAGGACGGCGGCTTGAGCATTTTTATCGTACGCCGCACACCAGCCAGTCACCGCCTTGTTCCACCACCTGATAGGTGCGTGTGGAAAGGTCGAGTTCCTGGGCTTCATTGTTGTAACTGAGCAGCATTTTCCCCTGACAGTCAACCAGGGCAAATTCGCCATCCGTCCCTGTTTGCTGGCAGGCAAAATCATCCAATGTGATGGTAACCAATTGGAATGAATCCAACTCGATGAGTGCATCGGATTCCCAATCCGCGCAGGAGAGCGAGATAAGTTTCGCTTCGTCATTGCTGACAATGGCATTGACATAGCCTTCCACCGCCTCCGCCGCGCCGTTTGAGCCGGCTTCTGCTCCGCAAGCGGAAAAGATTATGCTAAACCCCAGCATAGTTAATATGATTATGTTTCGCACAGAAAGCCTCCGTATATTGGGTAAAAACAATTGCGGATTATAGCATGGAGATATTTTGAAGGAACATCTTTTCATTCAAACGCGGGTTTTACTACCAAACCATCAAACTACTCAGCTGTTAAACCAAACCAGGAGTTCACCTTGAATAACTACATTGTACTTATCATTACCTTTGCGCTCACCCTCATTTTCCTGCGCTCGATGGATTTCATTGCCCATCGCGGCTGGCTGGATGGCAAACTCAGCCGCAAAGTCATTCATATTGGAACGGGCCCGTTATTTGTTTTATGCTGGTTGCTTTTCCGCGATACGCCCGGCGCGCGCTGGCTGGCGGCATTGGTTCCGTTTGCCATCACGGTGCAATTTGCCTTGATCGGGCTGGGTGTGATGAAAGATGAAGCCTCGGTCAAAGCCATGTCCCGCACAGGCGACCCGAGGGAAATTTTACGGGGTCCTCTTTTGTACGGCTGCATGTTCGTCCTGCTGACTTTGATCTACTGGAAGGATTCCCCGATCGGAATTATCGCTTTAATGATGATGTGCGGCGGCGATGGCATTGCAGATATTGTGGGCCGCCGCATCCCGTCCCCAAAACTTCCATGGGGTCGTGAAAAATCCATTGCGGGTTCAATTGGAGTTTTTGCGGGCGGTTGGTTGGTGTCATTTGCCATTGTCTTCATTTATATACAGGCTGGCGTATTTTCTACCCCAATTACAAATTATCTTTTCCCGATCACCGCGATTGCACTTGCGGGTGCGTTGGTTGAATCGTTGCCCTTCAAAGATATAGATAATGTGACAGTGACTTTGGCTTCGGTGTTGATCGGCGGTTTGTTTTTCTAACGACATCACTTGTTACTTTTCTTCTTCATCTTTCTGCAAGATCATCACTCTATAGGCTTCGGCAAAATCGAGTCCTATTTCCTTACCCTCTTCTTTCGCCCAATCGCGCATCCATTTATCAACTTCATGCGCATCCACCTGGCTGACGTGTTTCTGCAACGCTTCGATTTTTATGTCAATGGTTTTGCTGATGTCGATCCACGTATCTGATTTTTCCGAGCCGTGAATATATAACCGTTTAACATTGTGCGGTTCATAGCCTGCTTCAAGCAGGTCGGTGAACATAAGCCTTGTCCCAGCGGACGGGAAGACCGCCTCACAGGCGGCCTGTGCCGCGGCGCGATGATCGGGATGATTAACATATTCATTGCCATAAAACCAGGCTTCGGGATTGCCAGCCAAGACCACATCAGGCTTATATTGGCGGATGACACGCGTTAAGTCTTTTCGTAAAGCAAGCGACGGTTCCAGTTCGCCGTCCGGGTAGTGCAGAAAAACTGTCTGCTGGATGCCAAGCGTTTTGTTGGCTGCCAGTTGCTCGGTCTCGCGCAGACGCGCCAGCTCGGCTTTATAATCCGCGCCCTTGGTGGCATCATTCGAACCAGAGTCGCCGCTGGTGATGAGCACCGAGATGACTTTACAACCCGCTTTGGCCCATTTCGCAAGCGTGCCTGCAACAGTAAAATCCTGGTCATCAGGATGCGCCTGAATGGACATTGCAATTTTTGGGAAGTATTCTTTTTCGTTGGTCATGAACTGGATTTTACTTGAAATCAAAAAACAAATCGTAGTAAAATAGAACGTACATTCTACTTCGTCCGCCTGATTAAATTGTGAGAGCCGGACTGCCGGGTCCGGCTCTCATTTACAAAGGAGGAGAAGAGAAATCACCTTACGCCTGCAACTTTATCACTTGCCTCCGAAAACTGCTGGACGCCTGCCCTACACCTCTCAAACGATTGCACAACGAAATTTATTAGCATTTATTAAGGAGAAATATGTCAACTTTACTTGCCATTGAAACAAAGAACCTCGGCCGTATATATAAACTGCGCGGCAGTAAAAAAGAAACCCGCAAGGAGCTTATCGCTTTGCAGGATGTGAGCCTGACTGTGGAACGCGGCGAACTCTTCGGACTGCTCGGCCCGAACGGCGCCGGCAAAACGACCTTGATCAAAGTCTTGACCACGCTTCTTTCCCCGACCTCAGGCTGGGCGCGCGTTGCAGGAGCAGACGTCCACACTGAGCCGGGGTTGGTGCGTCCACGCATCAATATGGTTTCTGGAGGCGAGTCTTCGGGCTACGGTCTCTTGACCGTGCGTGAAAACTTGTGGATGTTCTCACAGTTCTATGGCGTGCCATCCAAGGAAGCGAATGAACGCATCGAGGCTTTACTGGAGATGGTCGGCATGAAAGACAGGATGCACACGAAGTCATCCGACCTGTCCACTGGTTTGCGCCAGAAAATGAACATCGTGCGCGGTTTTCTGACTGACCCTGAAGTATTGTTCCTCGACGAACCCACACTTGGGCTGGATGTGGGCGCATCGCGCGATGTGCGCAAGTTCATCGTCGAATGGCTGAAAGCGGATAAGACGCGCACGCTCCTGCTTACCACGCACTACATGGTGGAAGCGGACGAATTATGTGACCGCGTTGCCATCATCAACAAGGGACGCGTGCTGGCCTGTGATACACCGACTGCGTTGAAACAGCGTTTGCAGAAGGATATCATGTTCGAGATCGAGACGAGTCCTCTCAACGGGTTGACTCCGCAAATGATGGAGGAACAGCCCGAGGTTAAGAAAGCGGCGCTGACTGAGATAGAGGGCGGCGCCCGCTTGCAGGTATCGCTCGTGGAAGAATCCGCGCTGGCGCGAGTCATCAATCTATTCACACAAAAGAATGTGAAGGTGATGAACCTCAACAAACGCCAGCCGACTCTCGAAGATGTCTTTGTAGATTTGGTGGGGCGCAGTATGGCGGAGGAGGAATCCAGTGAAACAACGTAACGCGAAATTTATTTCGCAGGAGGGCAAAATAAATTCTCAAGAGAGCAAAATGGATTTTGCTGTACGGGGCAGATATTCCCGCAAAGACACGGGCTGGCGATTGTTTTTGAAGACCATCATTGCCCGCGCTTACCCGCGTATCATCGGGCAGCAGCGCGAAGTATCGTGGATGGTCTTCGATGTGATTATGCCGATGCTTGCGGTGATCGCATATGTATTTGTTTATCGCGCCTTGAAAGCGCCTGAAGAATATATCGGCTTTGTGGTGATGGGCGGCGCGATGACCGCGTTTTGGATGAATATTTTATGGAGCATGTCGAGCCAGTTATATTGGGAGAAGGAGCAGGGCAATCTCGCGTTGTATATCATGGCGCCGAATTCGATGATGGCGGTCTTGCTGGGCATGGCCTTGGGCGGCATGCTGGCAACAGCCATGCGCGCGATTGCAGTGACCGTGCTGGGTTCATTTATGTTCGGCGTTAAATATGAAGTGACGAGTTATATTCAATTGTTTTCGGTGTTCATGCTGGCCATGGTGGCTTTGTATGGGATGGGCATGATCATGGCCTCGGCGTTCTTGCTGTTTGGGCGCGAAGCCTGGCACATGGCAAACCTGGCACAGGAGCCGATCTTCCTGGCCTCGGGATTTTATTTCCCGATCAAGTCGCTGCCGTTTTGGGTGGCGGCGGGCGCTTCCATTATTCCGCTCACGCTTGGCATGGATGCGATGCGTCAGTTGATCTTTCCCTCTGGAATTCTGTTGGGTTTCATGACCGTGCGGTTGGAGATTCTTATCCTGGCGGTCATGTCCGTGCTTTTTGTCGTGATTGCAAAGATCCTGCTGGCGTATGTCGAGAAGATCGCGGTGCGCGAGGGCAGGATTACGGAGAGCAGAAGATAGAGAATAGAGATTAGTAAGTAGTGAGTGATGGGGCTGTGTTTGAGTGAGAGTTGAAACCTAAAACCTTCAACCTGAAACCTGACACCTTCAACTTAATACGGAGATCTTATGCAAACCTCAACTTCATGGCGTTCTTTCCGCATGGCGGCGTGGCTGGGCTGGTTGATCGAATCCAACTGGACCGATCCCTTCCTGTTTACGGTGTATTCCATTGTCAAGCCGCTTTCAGGCGCGGCGATTTTGGTGATCATGTATGGCATCATCACGCAGGGAAATTTTGACAGCCCGCTCTTCCCATACATTTATCTGGGAAATGCTTTTTACATTTATGTCGGGGCGGTGATGACGGGCGTCTCCTGGGCGGTGGTGGATGACCGTGAGCATTACAAGACTCTCAAATATATGTACATTGCCCCGATCTATATTCCGATTTATCTCTTGGGTCGCGGTGTGGCGCGCTTTATCACAGGTTCGATTGCGGTGTTCATCACCCTTGTGGCAGGTATGTTGTTCTTGAAAGTCCCTCTGCACTTCACGGAAATAGACTGGCTGCTGTTCATTGCCACCCTTATTCTTGGTGTGATCATGCTGGCTTTGCTTGGTTTGCTGCTGGCGGGCGTCACGCTTACCGTTGCACGGCATGAGGGTTTTATCGGTGAAGCCACAGCGGGCGCGCTCTATATTTTCAGCGGCGCAGTTTTTCCCCTGGATGTACTGCCTGAGTGGATTCGTCCGGTTGGTTATTTCATGCCCACCACCTACTGGCTCGAACTGTTACGACGGTCACTGGTTGGAAATGTGGCGCAGGCATTCCCGACCCTGGCAAACTTCAGCAACATGGAAATCCTCGGCATTCTGCTTGCCTTAAGTATTTTCTTTGGCATGATCAGTATCTGGGTCTTCAGGGTTTGTGACCGCATCGCGCGTGAACGCGGGTTGATTGACAGGACGACGAATTATTAGGGGAAGGTAGAAACGTAGACAGGTAAACAGTCCCTGCTAAAGAACTCGGACGCTTTATGATTGGGAGTACAATTCTTAAAAACATAACAGGAGCAACTCCATGCCCATCATCCTCGACGGATCGTCCCTCACAGTTGAAAAACTCGCTGCAATTGCGCGAGATAACGAGAAAGTCCAATTGGCCCCCGAAGCGCTGGAGCGGATCAAAATCTGCCGCGCCATGCTGGAGGATAAGCTTGCCAAAAAAGAGATCATGTACGGAACAAACACCGGCATTGGCGAGTTCTCTGAAAAGATTCTCAATGACGATCAGGTAAAGGAATTTCAAAGATATTTGATCTACAACCACGCGGCAGGGATCGGAGATCCTGCGCCGATCGAACATGTGCGCGCGGCGCTGGTGGGACGCATCAACGTCCATGCGCACGGGAATTCCGGCTGCCGGCCCGAGATCACGTTGACAATGGTCGAGATGCTGAACAAGGGCGTGACACCTGTGGTTTGTCAGAAGGGGTCTGTGGGCGCAAGCGGAGATCTGGCGCCGATGGCGCAAGCCGCGTTGTTATTGCTGGGGGAAGGAGAAGCCTTCTTCCAAGGCAAGCAGTTATCAGGCGCGGATGCGATGCGGCGGGCTGGGATCGAAATCCCAGGCTTGCAGGCCAGAGATGGGCTGGCCGCGATCAATGGCTCCAATTTATTGACCGCCATGTCCGCTCTTCATATTTATGACATGGAAAGATTCATCAAGCAGGCCGAGATCGCCGCGGCCATGTCCATTGAAGCCTTGCTGGGAAACATGAAGCCGTACAACACGAAACTGCATGAACTGCGCGGATTCAAAGGCGCAATTACATCTGCCAGGAATATCACGAAGCTGGTTGAAGGCTCGGATCTAACAACGGGAAAAATGAAAACGAAAGTGCAGGATGCGTACTCGATGCGTTCGTCGCCGCAGGTGATCGGCGCGGCGCGGGATGCGGTTGCGTACGCGAGGTCACAGGTTGAAATTGAATTGAACGGCGTGGGCGATAACCCGATCTTTGTGCCAGAGATGAATCTCACGTTGACAGGCGCAAATTTTCAAGGCTCGCCGGTTTCTTTGCCGATGGACATGGCGGGGATTGCCATCACGATGGTGTGTGTTTTATCTGAACGAAGATTAAATCGTTTGACCAACCCCGCATTATCTCAAGGCTTGCCCGATTTTCTCGCGCACGAACCCGGGTTTTATTCCGGCTTGATGCTCTCGCAATACACGGCAGATCACTTGATCGTTGAGCAAAGAATTCTATCCGCGCCGGCTTCCATCCAATCCATCCCTGCCGCGGCGGATCAGGAGGATTTTGTTTCAATGGGCATGAACACCGCGCTGAAGAACGGACAAATTTTAGACAATGCACACGGTATTTTGGGAATTGAATTCATGGCCGCCGCGCAAGCCATGGACTTCCGCGAGTTCACCAAAGGCAAAGGAACGCAAACCGCACATGCTGTCATCCGCAAACATGTGGATCATCTCGAAGTGGATCGTCCGCTTTATAACGATCATAACAAGATGAAGGCGTTGGTGAAGTCAGGTGAGATATTGGCGGAAGTGGAGAAGACGATAGGAAGTTTAGGATAGGAAATGAATAAGACCGATCAGAAGTCGGTCTTTTTTGTTAACTGTATGCGACATCCTCCCCTTTAGGGGAAAGCCCCGCATGCTTTTTGCGGATTGCGGAGGCTGTGTTTCGACAGGCTCAACAACCAGGGCAGGCGTGGATTCGTTTCGAGAACAGAAGAAACTCGAAGCCAGAAAAATGCTTATAAATTCCCACCTGTCGAAGCGTAGCGAAGGTGTGCACGCTTTGTTAGGTGGCGATGGTCTGAACTTTTATTCGAGTGCCAAGTATTTCGGTTTTAATTCTAATAGTTTTAGTTTTTAATTTAAATCCATCAACAAAACAATCAAAATCGAAATCGGCAATCATTAACTTTTCATCCGAATCAACTCCACCCATTCCTTGTAGATTTCCTGGCTGTCCAGCGGGACCAGGTATGGATAAAATGATCTTCCCATCATATTCTTCGCGAGTGAATAGAACGACAAATTTTTCTTTTTCACCAATACCGATATTCAAACTTCCCCATTCAAAATTTCTATCTATAAGCCAGGCTAATTGGGCAGGATAAAAGGGGGCGAGACGGGGGGTTCTTGCAACCTCATGATATTTAATTTTAACAACAAATTCATCTAACTTATAGGATTTTTTATTCTTTATACCAATTGCATAGTCCACGATATTGTCTGATGAAAGTTTAACCAATCTAATTTGAATATCGTGCCAGACGTATTTATCGGCTCGAATCTCGGTCAAGCGATATTTCTGAGACGATTCGTGAAGTAATAGGTATAGAAATATGGGAATATATATTATTCCTATAGAAATAAGATATGGGGTGGTAAAAATATTTGGCAGAGTTTGGCCGAACTTAGGAGCAATCCATCCCGCCAAAATATCAATAGCCAGTGCAAAACCTAATGCGCTGAGAAGAACTAATAATGCCATTGCGGCTGATTGAACAAACAGAATCGACCAGAATCGTAAAATCTGCCAGATCGAATCTTTGATAATGTTCCAAGTAGATAGAAATTTGTTTCCCATCCCCCCATTTTACGCTGAGTCCATAGTTTAATGTGCAAATTCATAAGAGCCACCTAACGGTTTGCGTTAGACCCCTGCGTGGCACAGGTGGGCGGGCGTGGACTCTGCTTGGGAGCAGAAAAAACTATAACACTCTCATAAGCATATTATACGGTGGTTTCTTTATTTTCAATCCACTTCACCGCCCCCAACCCCGCCGCACGCCCGCTTGCGAAACAAGCCGTCAACAAATACCCCCCCGTCGGGGCTTCCCAATCCAGCATTTCACCCGCGCAGAAAACCCCGGGCAATTCACGGATCATCAAATTTTCATCCAGCGACTCAAACCTCACACCGCCCGCACTGCTGATGGCTTCATCCAGCGGACGCGGGGCGATCAATGGCACAAGCAATTGTTTGATATAAAAAGCAAGCCGTTCCACATTCGTAAAATCATCTTTCGGCACGAACTCGCGCAACAGCCCGGCCTTCACGCCCTTGATCCCAACTGTTCTTTCCAAATGACTGGCCATCGAACGCGATCCGCGCGGCTTGGATAATTTCTCGATCAACTGCGCTTCCGTTTTATCGGGCGCAAGGTCCAACTGCATGACCGCTTTTCCTTTCGCAAAAATTTCCTCGCGTATCAGCGCCGAAGCCGCGTAGATCAAACTCCCCTCCATGCCATTCTCCGTGATAATAAACTCGCCCTGCTGACGAAATGACTCAAACGATAAGATCACCGACTTGATCGGATGCCCGTCAAACTTTTCAATAAAGTGCGGACTCCATGCCACATCGAATCCACAATTGGAGGGCTTCAACGCTTCCACCTTAACCCCGGCCTGCTCCAGCCATTGG
>Ga0082335_1006545_pt1 | contig 14894 bp, 15 predicted proteins | sample Subgrocontami58m_FD_72375 | JGI IMG/M metagenome (GOLD analysis project Ga0082335, IMG submission 72375) | Subsurface groundwater microbial communities from S. Glens Falls, New York, USA - GMW37 contaminated, 5.8 m (SPADES assembly) (version 2) ...
GACCTCGAGCTGGCCGGCATTGACGATGCCCATGTCCATGCCCGCCTGGATGGCGTGGTAGAGGAACACCGAATGCATCGCCTTGCGCACCGGCTCGTTGCCGCGGAAGGCAAAGGACAGGTTGGAGACACCGCCCGAGATCTTCACGTGCGGGCAACGCGCCTTGATCTCGCGCGTCGCCTCGATGAAGTCGACGCCGTAGTTGTTGTGCTCCTCGATGCCGGTCGCGACCGCGAAGATGTTGGGATCGAAGATGATGTCTTCCGCGGGAAAGCCGACCTGATTGACCAGGATGTCGTAGGCGCGGGCGCAAATCTCGACCTTGCGCTCCCTGGTGTCGGCCTGGCCCTTTTCGTCGAACGCCATGACCACGACCGCGGCGCCGTAGCGGCGCACCTTGCGGGCGTGGGTGATGAAGGGCTCGACGCCCTCCTTCATGGAGATCGAGTTCACGATCGGCTTGCCGGCGACGCACTTGAGGCCGGCCTCGATCACGCTCCACTTGGAGCTGTCGATCATGATTGGCACCTTGGCGATGTCGGGCTCGACCGCGATCAGTTTGAGGAACGTCTCCATCGCCTTCTCGGCGTCGAGCAGGCCCTCGTCCATGTTGACGTCGATGATCTGTGCGCCGCTGTCGACCTGCTGGCGCGCGACCTCGACGGCGGCCGTGTAGTCACCCTCGAGGATCAGCTTCTTGAACTTCGCCGAGCCGGTGACGTTGGTGCGCTCGCCGATGTTGATGAAGGTGGCTTTGTTCTCGGTCATCTCAGAAAAAACTCGCTGCTTCCATGCCCGACAGGCGAAGCGCCGGCGGGAGCGCATGCCATTGCCGGGGCCTTACGCCCTTCACCGCCTCGGCGATCGCCTTGATGTGGGCGGGTGTCGTGCCGCAGCAGCCGCCGACCACGTTCAGCCAGCCGTTCTCGGCCCAGCCCTTGACCAGCTTGGCGGTCATGGCGGGCGGCTCGTCGTACTGGCCGAGCTCGTTGGGCAGGCCGGCGTTGGGATAGACGCAGACCAGCCCGTCGACCTGGGGGTTGAGCGCGTTCACGTAGGGGTGCAGTTCGGTGGCGCCGAAGCTGCAGTTGAGCCCCATTGTGAGCGGCTTGGCGTGCCGCACCGAGTGCCAAAAGGCTTCAACGGTCTGGCCCGAGAGGTTGCGGCCCGCGAGGTCGGTCAGCGTCATCGACACCATCACCGGCAGCTCTTCGCCGCGGGCCTCGGCCGCCTCGTCGGCCGCGACCAGCGCCGCCTTGGCGTTCAGTGTGTCGAACACCGTCTCGATCAGGATGAAATCGACGCCGCCGTCGAGCAGCCCGTCGATCTGCTCGCGGTAGATGCCCTTCATTTCGTCGAAGCCGACGGCGCGGAAGCCGGGATCGTTGACGTTGGGCGATACCGACAGCGTCTTGTTGGTGGGCCCGAGCGCGCCCACGACGAAGCGCGGCTTGGCGGGGTCGCGCGCCGTCGCGGCATCGGCGCAGGCGCGCGTGAGATTTGCCGCGGCGATGTTGATCTCGCGCGCCATGCCGGCGATGCCGTAGTCGGCGAGGCTGATTGCGTTGGAATTGAAGGTGTTGGTGGCCAGGATGTCGGCGCCGGCATCGATGTAGGCATTGCAGATCTCGCCCACGATGTCGGGCCGCGTCAGGTTGAGAAGGTCGTTGTTGCCCTTCTGGTCGTGGTTGAAGCTGCGCCCGGCGCGGAAGCCCTCTTCATCGAGCTTGTAGCTCTGGATCATCGAGCCATAGGGCCCGTCCTTCACCAGGATACGCTCGGCGCCGATCTCGCGCAGCAGGTCGGCCTTCTCGGCGCGGGTCATGTCGAGGCTCCGTTGCGTGGCGGGCGAACTCCCAGCAGGTGGCAGATCGCGAAGGTGAGGTCGGCGCGGTTCAAGGTGTAGAAATGGAACTGATCGACGCCTTCATCGCGCAGGCGGCGGCAAAGGTCGCCGGCCACCGTCGCCGCGATCATGCGGCGCGTCTCGAGGTCGTCCTCTAGGCCGTTGAACAGCTCGGCCAGCCAGGCCGGCACCTTGGAGCCGCAGAGGCCGGCCATCCTGGCGATACCCTGGAAGTTCGACACCGGCATGATGCCGGGCACGATCGGCACATGGATGCCTGCCGCGGCCGCGCTGTCGCGGAAGCGCAGGAAATCGTCGGCTTCGAAGAAGAACTGGGTGATGCAGCGGTCGGCGCCGGCATCGACCTTGCGCTTCAGGTTCTCGAGGTCGGCCTTGGTGTCGGGCGAATCCGGATGCTTCTCGGGATAGCCCGCTACGCTGATCTGGAAGTCGCCGATCTTCTTCAGGCCGGCGACCAGCGCGGCGGCATTCTCGTAGCCGCCGGGATGGGGGCTGTACTTGCCGCCCATGCCCGAGGGTGGATCGCCACGCAGTGCAACGATGTGGCGGATACCGGCGTCCCAATAGGCGCGCGCCACATCGTCGATCTCACCCTGGGTCGCGGCGACGCAGGTGAGGTGGGCGGCGGCATCGATGCCGGTCTCGGACTTGAGTCGCGTGACGGTCTCGTGCGTGCGCTGGCGCGTCGAGCCGCCCGCGCCATAGGTCACGGAAAAGAACGTCGGCTGGAGCGGCGTCAGGCGGGTCACCGTTTCCCACAAGGTGCGCTCGGCCACGTCGGTCTTGGGCGGAGAGAATTCGAACGAGACCCTGAGCCGCTGCGGCGCGCGGGCTGGAAACTCGGACGTGCCGAGGGTGCCGGTGCTGAGGGGGCCGGTATCGGGACTCATCGTGAAGCTCCATGGGAAAGAACAGGCGTCTGGCCGGGATGCCGGGCGATCTCGCGCTCGCCGCGCCAGATGCCGGTCATTAGCCGCCGTCCGGGAAAGTGGATGGGTTCGAGTGCCGCGAGGCCGGCGCTCTTCAACCAGCCCTGGACCTGGTTGTCGGCGAAGCCGAGATGGACATGGGCGTGCTCGCGCTTCAGCTCGACCATGTCGTGCGGGGAGAAGTCGACCACCAGAACGGTTCCGCCCGGTCGCACGACGCGGGCCGCCTCGGCGAGCGCCGCGGCCGGATCGTCGGCGTAATGCAGGACGTGATGGATGGTCACGACATCGAAGCTGTCGGCCTCGAACGGCAGGGCATACATGTCGCCCTGGCGGATTTCGACATTGTCGAGGCCGGCGCGGGCGAGGTTGGCCCGCGCCAGTGCCAGCATTTCGCGCGACTGGTCGATGCCCACCGCCTGTTCGACCTTGGGCGCCAGCACTTCGAGCAGACGGCCGGTGCCGGTGCCGATATCGAGCAGCCGCCGCGCACCCAGCGGCAAGTGATGGGCGAGCGCGCGCTCGATCTCGCGATCGGCCACATGCAGCGCGCGCAATTCGTCCCAGTGCTGGGCGTTGTCGCGGAAGAAGCGCGCCGCCGCGTTCTGGCGACGCTGTTGCAGGGCATCCAGCCGCGCACGGTCGGCGGCGATGCGGGGGTGTTTGGGATCGAGCCGACGCACGAACTCGCGGACCAGTGCCGCGTCGTCGCCAGAGGTGACCAGACGGAAACGGGTGAACTGGCCCTCGCGGAAGCGCTCCAGGAGCCCCGCCTCGACCACCAGCTTCAGATGGCGGGACACCCGCGGCTGACTCTGGCCCAGCACATGGACGTAGTCGCTGACGGTGAGGTCTTCGCGTGCCGCAAGCGCCAGGATACGAAGCCTGGTGTCCTCGGCCGCTGCCCTCAGGAGGCTGAGAAGATGATCCATATGAGGGCATATATAAGCATATCTTTATGCATGCAAGACATAATCGAAGGACGCCACCGCTGTCGGCAAGCGACAGGTCGGGACGGTCTGCGGCTATTCACTTCTAACTGCGGCGTTCGTATGCGACACTGGATTAAGAACGCGGCGGTCCAACGCCGCTTCGTGCTTTTTGGCCTGGTCTGTCCGGGTCGGCGGGATGGCCCCGGGGTTTGCGTAGATGGTCGAGAGTTTGCCTGGAACGATGATGCGGAAAGCCCGCCGTGCGCTTGTCGCGATGACTGCCGCCGCTGCGCTCGTAAGTGGTTGTGCGTCGGGTGACACCGGCGCCACCGAAGTATGGGATCCGATCGAGACCCCCAACCGTATCCTGTTTTCGCTGAATCGCGTCGTCGACATCATTGCGTTGCGGCCCGTCGCGGTCATCTATCGCGACTGGGTGCCGGAACCGGCGCAGAAGAGCGTGCGCAACCTGCTCGACAATCTCGGTGAGCCGGTGACGGCCATCAACGAGGTGGTCCAGGGCAATCCGCACCGGGCCGCCACCACCATGGCGCGTTTCCTCGTGAATTCGACCATCGGCATCGCCGGCCTGTTCGACGTCGCCGCCGCGCTCGGCCTCGAACGGACCAAGGAGGACGCCGGCAAGACCATCGGCCTCTACGCCGGCGTCGAGCCGGAGAACGGCGGCTTCTATCTCATGCTGCCGGTCATCGGCCCGTCCAACGCCCGCGACGGCACCGGCCTGATGATCGACTACCTGGTCGACCCGTTCCGGATCCTGACCTTCAACCTGGCGGTCGACTGGACCGTCTACCAGGCCGCGCGCTATGGCATGAACGTGATCGACTACCGGTCGCGGACGATCTTTGCGCTCGACGATCTCGAGAAAAACAGCGTCGACTACTATGCCGCCCTGCGTAGTGCCTATACGCAGAATCGTGCCGAACTGATCCGCCAACGGCGTGAAAAGACGGATACCAAGAGCGAACTTGAGCGCCGGGACAACCTCGCGCTGGTGCGCTAGAACCCTTCGTCCGAATTCAATTTTAGGAAACGAACAGTGCCGCTGCTCGCCATACGTCGTGTCGTACTGTGCCTGGCCGCCGGCGCCGCGGTCGCTTTCTTCGCCCTGCCCGCGTCCGCTGCCGACCCGGCCAAGCTGATCGAGACGGTCGCCGCGGAGGTCATCGAGATCGTCAAGACCAAGACCGGCGCGGATCGTCAGAGCGCCATCAAGAAGGTCCTCCAGACGAACTTCGACATGAACGCTATGGGGCGCTCGGCGTTGGGGACGCATTGGAACCAGACCACGGAAGCCCAGCGGACCCGCTTCCTCACGGCGGTGGAGACGGCCGAGGCGCGCGCCTATAGCGAGCGTTTCGGCCAGTATGCCGGCCAGACCCTCACTGTCGGCAAGGTGACCACGCGCCCCAACGGGGCCACGATCGTCGACAGCCGCCTCAACCAGAGTACCGGGCAGCCGATCAAGCTCGAATGGGAAGTACGTAACGGCGGCCAGGGGCCGCTCATTACCGACGTCAAGGTCGAGGGCGTGAGTATGGTCATGACTAGACGTTCGGATTTCAATTCCTACATTCAGAACAATGGCGGCACCGTGGAGCCGCTGATCAAGGAACTGGAAGCCCGCGCCGCCCGCTGAGAATCATCGTCGAATTGCGTCCGCTGAATTGAACGGACGGGGCGTTCGTCGTAGAGTTTTATCCGGGAGGCGTATCGATCGGTCCATGGAATCCTGCAGGGCAGGGCAATGGACCGGAGGAGAACGCCATGGATAGCGTATTGCTGAAGAACCCGGCGGAGCTTCGCTCTGTCGATCCCGTCTGGGCGCGGATCCGCGAGGCCGCCCAGGCCGCCGCTGCGGCCGAGCCGGTGCTGGCCGGGCTGTTGCACGCCACCATCCTCAGCCAGCCCAAGTTCGAGAGCGCGCTCAGCTATCACCTCGCGCGGCTCGCCGGCACGACGGAGGTGCCCGCCGCCCTTATCCGCCAGACCTTCGACGAGGCCTTCGCCGCCGATCCCTCCATCGCCGTTGCCGCACGTGCCGATATCGTGGCGGTGGCCGATCGCGATCCCGCCTGCACCAGCCATCTCGACCCGCTGCTCTGGTTCAAGGGCTATCACGCGCTGCAGACCTATCGCGCCGCCCATTGGCTGTGGCTGCAGGGGCGCCAGACGCTTGCACATTTCCTGCAGAGCCGGGCGAGTGCCCTGTTCGGCCTCGACATCCATCCAGGTGCGGTGATCGGAAAGGGCATCTTCATCGACCATGGAACCGGCGTGGTGATCGGTGAAACCGCCGTGGTCGAAGACGGCGTGTCGATGTTGCATGGCGTGACGCTCGGCGGAACTGGCAAGGAACGTGGCGACCGCCATCCCAAGGTGCGCCGCGGCGTGCTGCTGGGCGCAGGCGCCAAGGTGCTGGGCAACATCGAGATTGGCGCTTGCGCCAAGATCGCGGCCGGCAGCGTGGTGCTCGAGCCTGTGCCGGCCGGTTGCACCGCTGCCGGCGTGCCCGCCCGCATCATCGGCTGCGTCGACGTCCCGGAGCCGGCGATGGAGATGGATCAGAGGATCTGATCGGCCGTCGTCTTGCGCTCCCGCGACGCCATTTCCATTCTCCCAGAAAGGAAGCGGCTGCACCGGCACCCGCCGACGAGAGACGCCCGTGGGAGGGACGCCCCCTGTCGGCGAGCGCACCCTGTGCAGCCGCCCCGTTCGGCAAACGGATGAAAGTGAAGCCACCCGCCTGCCAACAGCTGGAAGATTCGCTCCTGTCGTCTCGTCGAAGTTTCAGACTTCGAATCGGAGTACATGTTTGAGCTTTTCCAATTCTTCTGCGCGGTCCCAATAGGAGTCAATTTGCCAAATCGCATATCGCAACGGTGGTTTGAGAGCATGGCAAGTTGTTGCTCCTCATATGCAAGGAAGCATGCGCGCCGAGCCGGGAGTCCTACATCATGCCCGGCGCGCCAAGGTCGGTGCCGTCGATAAGGCGACTGTAGCGGTAGGGATGAGGGTCGACGATCGGCGGATCGCCGGCGATCAGATCGGCGGCGAGCCGGCCCGCCGCCGGCCCGATTCCGAAACCGTGGCCGCTGTAGCCGGTCGAGAGATGTAGACCGGGCAACGACTCAACCGCCGAAATCACCGGGATCCCGTCGGGAGTCGAATCGATGAGGCCGCCCCAGGCCTGCGACGGCTTCAGGCCGACGAGTGCCGGATAATATTCAGCGAGCCGCGTCAGCCCGAGTTGCACCAGCGCCGGATCCGGTGCCGGGTCGAGCGTGCGCTGACGCTCGAAAGGAGAGACCCGGTCGAGCGCCCAGCGCGACAAGGCCTCCGGTCCCTCGAAGAACGAGCGGCCGACAGCGAACTTCAGTCCTGCGCGGCGCTTCTTGAAGGTTGGCCAGAACTGGCGCGCATAGAGCAGACCCTGCGGCGACAGTTCGACCAGGCCGCGTCCGCCCAGGCCCACGGTGTAGCCGCCGTCGAGGCGGCGGCGGATGGTGACGTCGGGCATCGACAGGCCGCCGTCGGTCACCGCGGGCGCGGTGCCGGTCGCGAACGATGTCGAGCGCACGCTGGCCTGTGCCAGGGGCACGCCGTGCCAGCGGCAGAACAGCGAACTCCAGGCGCCGCCCGCGCACAGCACGGCCCGGGTGCGGATCGTGCCCTTTTCGGTCACGACGCCCGAGACCTTGCCCGCTTCCGTCTCGAGGCCGCGCGCCGCACAGTCCTGATGGATCGTGGCCCCCAGCCGCCGCGCGCCCTCGGCGATGGCGGGTCCCGCCAGCGCCGGCTCGGCGCGTCCGTCGGTCGGCGAGTGCACGCCGCCGATCCAGTCGACGGTGCTGCCCGGCGTCATTGCCTTGGCCTCGGCGCCGCTCAGCACATGGCTGTGCATCTGGTGGTCGCGTGCGCGCAGCGTCCATTCCTCCCACTGGGCGAGATCGTCCGGCCGGGTGGTGACATAGAGCAGGCCGGTGCGGCGAAAACCTGTTTCGACACCGAGCTCGCGGCCGAGATCGCCCCAGATTTCCAGGCTCTTCATGGCCAGTGGCAGTTCGCGCAGGTCGCGGTGCTGCTGGCGGCACCAGCCCCAGTTGCGGCTGCTCTGCTCACCGCCGACCCGGCCCTTGTCGAGCAGGGCGACCGAGAGCCCCTTCTTGGCGAGGGCATAGGCGGCGGCACTGCCGGCGATGCCGGCCCCGATCACCACGACGTCAGCCGATCCCGGCAGCCTTTCGTCACTCAAAACTGGTTGCACAGGCGGAGACATCGGTGGGTTCCCTGAGGTGCTATGCTGGCGCGCAGCCACTGTAGCGTGGAAGAGGCTTTCCGTAAGCGCGGCAAAGAGAGCGGGGGAACGCGATGAGTGAGATCCGTATTCTGGCGACTGGTCTTGGCTTTCCCGAGGGTCCGGTGATCATGCCCGACGGCTCGGTGATCCTGACGGAGATCCGCAACAATCGCTGCTCGCGTGTCACCCCGGACGGCAAGGTGTCGCTGTTCTCGGCGACCGGCGGCGGGCCCAACGGCCTCGCGGTCGGACCCGACGGGGCGCTCTATCTCTGCAACAACGGCGGCAGCCGCTACGTCGAAGGCAACTCGATGGGCGTGGCGCCGCATCCCGACTACAAGCACGGCTTCATCCAGCGCCTGGACCGCACCAGCGGCAAGATGACCGAGCTCTACATCGAGTGCGACGGCCACAAGCTTTCGGCGCCCAACGACCTGGTGTTCGACAAGGCCGGCGGCTTCTACTTCACCGATCTCGGCAAGCGCTACGCCCGCCAACGCGATCATGGCGGCATCTACTATGCCAAGCCGGACGGCTCGATGATCAAGTGCCTCGTACATCCGTTCCTCAGCCCCAACGGCTGCGGCCTGTCGCCCGACGGCAAGACCCTCTATGTCGCCGACACCGAAAGCGCGCGGCTGTGGGCCTTCGACATCGAAGGCCCGGGCATGCTGCGAAAGCCGACAGGCAACGCCCATCACAGCGGCCGAGTCGTCGGTGCCGTCGGCAGCAATGCGCGCTTCGACAGTCTCGCGGTGCTGGAGAACGGCAACATCGCGGTGGCCACGCTCAACACCGGCATGATCACCGAGTTCTCGCCGGCGGGCGCCATCGTGCGCGAAGTGAAGATGCCGGACATCTATCCGACCAACATCTGCTTCGGAGTCTCCGACATGCGCACGGCCTACATCACCCTGTCGGACAAAGGCCAGCTCGCGACCATGACGTGGCCGACGCCGGGACTGAAACTCAATTTCAATTGAGAGGAGATGCCGTCATGGCAGGCAACGAACGGGCGATCATGGATCTTGACAGGAAGCGCATGCGGGCAATGGCGGCGAAGGATGTCGAGACTCTGGAGTCCCTGCTGGCTGACGATCTGATCTACACGCATTCCTCGGCGCGCCTCGACACCAAGAGAAGCCTGATCCAGGCCATGGTGTCGGGCACGACCGTCTACACCGGCGTCAAGCCGTCCGACGTGAAGGCGCAGGACCTCGGCGATACGGTGGTCCTGACAGGCATCGCGCATATCGAGGTCGTGTCGAACGGCACGCCCAACGCCTTCGGTGTCCGCTTCACCGACGTCTACACAAGGCGCGATGATCGCTGGCAAATGGTAACGTGGCAGTCCACGCGTCTGCCGGCATAGGAGACAGAGCAATGACCGAGACCAATATCGCACCCAATCTTCCGCAGTGGATGAAGGATCACGTCGACCGCTATCTCTCGAGCGGCGGCACCGACGGACACATGTACAAGATCACGCTACCCAACATGCCGGAGCTGACCGTTCCGTCGCTGCTGCTGATCACCAAGGGACGCAAGTCGGGCCAGAAGTTCCTGTTCCCGTTGTTCTACGGCCGCGCGGGGAAGGGCTACTTCGTCGTCGCCTCCAAGGGCGGCGCGCCGGAGCATCCCGGTTGGTACCGCAACCTCCTCGCAAGTCCCGAAGTCGAGATCCAGGTCGGCACGGCGAAGATGAAGGCGCGCGCCCGCATCGCCGAGGGCGAGGAGCGCGCCCGGCTATGGAAGGAAGGCGTCGGCTTCTGGCCGCCCTACGCCGACTACCAGGTCAAGGCGGGTTCCCGCGAGATCCCCGTCGTCGTGCTCGATCCGATCAGCTAGCCATCCGCTAGTTGGCGGTCATGCCGCCGTCGATCACGAGCTCGCTGCCGGTAACCCACGCGGCATCGTCCGAGGCGAGGTAGAGGCAGCCGGCCGCGATGTCGTGGGGCGTGCCGAACCGTCCGAGTGGCGTCGCCGCCAGGCGCTGGCGCGCGACCTCGGGATTGGAATGACCTGGCACGGTCATCGGCGTGTCGACGAAGCCCGGATGCACCGAGTTCACGCGGATCCTGTCCGGCGCGTACTGGATCGCCGCGGCCTTGGAGAAGATCCGCACCGCGCCCTTGGAGGCGTGATAGGCGGCGTTGGCGTGCGAGCCGACGATGCCGCAGATCGACGAGATATTGATGATCGATCCGCCACCGGCGCGCAGCATGGCGGGCACCGCAGCCTTGGTGCCGAGGAAGACGCCGGTGGCGTTGATCTCCATGACCTGGTTCCACTGCTCCAGCGTCTGGTCGGCGAGGCGTGGTCCCGCCGTCAGGCTGGTCTGGATGTTGAGCGTGGGATCGCGCCCCGAGATGCCGGCGATGTTGCACAGGATGTCGAGACGACCGTAGGCATTTTCGGCATCGGCCACGATCTCGGCCCAGCGCGCCTCGCGGCGCACGTCCTGGGTCGCGAACATTGCCGTGCCACCTGAAGCGACGATCTCCTTCTCGACCGTCTTGCCGAGGGCCGCGTTGCTGTCGGTGAGCACGACGGAAGCGCCGTGCAAGGCGAACAGTTTGGCCGTTGCCGCACCGATGCCCGACGCTCCGCCGGTCACGAGTGCCACCTTGCCGATCAGCCTCTTCCCTGGTTGCATGCCTGTTCTCCTCGCTTCCCCGACATTATTTTCGCCCGCGATCGTCGCCCGCGATCGTCGCCCGGGATCATGGCCCAGGATCGTGCCACGGCGGCCAGCGAAACGACAGGTGGCGGCCAGATTGACTCCCCCGACCGGGGCCGCACAATCCCGGCAACCAATAAGAGATTGCGAGGAAACCATGCGCTTCGTGAACAAGGTGGCGTTGATCACCGCGGCGGCGAACGGCATCGGCCGCGCCACCGCGCAGATCATGGCGCGGGAAGGCGCGACGGTGGTCTGTGTCGACAATCATCAGGCGCGCCTCGACGAGGCGGTGCCGGCGTTGCGGAAAGGTGCCGCCCATGGCGGCAAGGTCGAGGGCCGGCTGGTCGACGCCCTGGACGCCGCCCAGGTCGACAAGGTCGTGGCCGAGGTGGCGCGCGACCACGGCCAGATCGACATTCTGGTCAACGCGGTGGGCGGCAGCACCGTGATCGCCAATCCACAGGCGACGACGGAGGAACTGGCCTTCGCCGACTGGCAGAAACTGATCGCCTTCAACCTCGACGGCACCTTCCTGTTCACCCACGCGGTGATCCCGGTGATGAAGCGCCGTCGCAGCGGCAAGATCGTCAACCTGGCCTCGATCGCCGGGCGCGGCCTCAGCTGGAACAGTTCCAGCGCCTATGCGGCGGCGAAGGGCGGCATCATCGCCTTCACCCGCAAGCTCGCCCACGAGCTGGGGCCCGAGGGCATCAACGTCAATGCCATTGCGCCCAGCATAACCTTGACCGAACGCATCCGGCCACATTGGGACAAGCGCTCCCAGGCCTCCCAGGCCGAGGAGATCGAGCGCACGCCGCTCCGCCGCGTGGCCGAAGCCGCCGACCAGGCCAACGTCATTTGCTTCCTGGCCTCATCCGAATCAGATTTCGTCACCGGCCTCACCATCGATGTGACGGGCGGCGTCTAAACCCCAGCAAGAGACAAGGGAGAAGAACATGGCCGGCAAGGTCGGATTCATCGGGCTCGGCGCAATGGGCGGACCCATGGCACTCAATCTCGTGAAGGCGGGATTCGCGCTGGTGGTGCACGACATCGACCAGACGAAGACCGCGCCGCTCAGGGCCAAGGGCGCCGAACTCGCCGGCACGGTGGAAGCGGTGGCCGCCGACGTGGACCGGACCATCGTCATCGTCGAGACCACCGAGCAGGCCGAATCGGTCATCCTGGGCGAACGCGGCATCATCAGGAGCGCCAAGCCGGGGCATATCGTGCTGTGCATGGCGACCATCGATCCCTTCGCCGCGCGCACCATCGCCGATCAACTGGCGGCGCGCGGCATCGCCATGCTCGATGCGCCGGTGAGCGGCGGCACGGGCCGCGCGCAATCGGGCGAGCTGTCGGTGATCGCGGGTGGTGCGGCCGACGTGTTCGCCAAGTGCGAGGACCTCTTCACGGCGATGGGCAACCGTGCCTTCCACGTCGGGCCGCTGGGCAGTGGATTGGCCATGAAGCTGGTCAACAACATGCTGGTCCAGGTCAACACCGTGGCGGTGGCCGAGGCGCTGGTGCTGGGCGTCAAGGCGGGGCTCGATCCGCAGACCATCTACGAGGTCGTGCGTGTCTCGACCGGCGCCAGTGCCGCGTGGGAGCTGCGCGTGCCGCGAATCCTGAGCGGCGATTTCGAGCCGGGCGGCACGATCGACATTTCCTACAAGGACCAGGAACTGGAGACCGCCTTCGCCAAGCGCCTGGGCGTGCCGCTGCTCCTCGCGAATCTCACGCAGCAGGTCTACCAGATGGCGCGCGCCCGCGGCCTCAACAAGCAGGACGGCTCGGCGATCGTGAAAGTCTTCGAGCAGATGGCGGGCGTCACCGTGAAGAAGGGGAGCGGGCAATGACCACATTCGTGCTGATCCATGGCGCCTACCAGGGCGGCTGGATCTGGAAGCCGACCGCCGAGCCTCTGCGTGCACAAGGCCATCTCGTGCTGACGCCGACGCTCGACGGCTGCGCCGAGCGCAAGGGCCAGATCCGCGCCGGCATCGACACCGAGAGCCACGCGGCCGAGATCGCCGAGCTGCTGTTCTACCAGGACCTGAAGGATGTCGTGCTGGCCGGCACCAGCACCGGGGGCATGGTGATGGCGCGCGCGGCAGAGCTGGCGCGCGAGCGCGTGGCCCGGGTGGTGTTCGCCGATGCGCTGGCGCTGCTCGACGGTGAGGCGCTGCCGGATATCGTCAAGCGCCCGACGGCGGTGAACACTGAACTGGGCACCGGCCCGTCGCGCCATGATTTCGAGACGCGCCTGTTCGCCGACCTGGATCCCAAGGTGCGGGCCTGGGCGCTGGAGCGCTGCACGCCGCATCCGATCGCCGCGATGCAGGCGCCGGTCAGGCTGGATCGTTTCTGGGACCAGGCGTGGAACGCCTCGGTGATCTGGTGCAAGCGCAGCTCGAACCCGCCCGTTGCCCACCAGCGCCGTGCTGCCGAACGGCTGAAGGCACGATGGCACGACCTCGATACCGGCCATTACCCCATGTTGAGCGAGCCGGCCGCCTTGGCGCGCCTGATCGCCGAAGGATGACGGACATGACGGAGACGAAGGGCGCCTCGTCGCTCGGCTCGATGTTGGCCAGTCGCAAGCCCGGCGAGCCGACGCGATTCGGCCGCATCTTCAAGCCCGACGACGCGTGGCTCGCCAAGGCTCCCGCGGAGCCGATCCTCGAGCCCGGGCTGCCGATCGTCGATACCCATCATCACCTGTGGGACTTCCCGGGCTATCGCTATCTGCTGGACGAGTTGCTCGTCGACCTTGGATGCGGCCACAACGTCGTGGCCACGGTGTTCGAGGAGTGTCGGTCGATGTATCGCGCCCATGGACCCGACGAAATGAAACCGGTAGGCGAAGTCGAGTTCGTGGCTGGCGTGGCGGCCATGAGTGCGAGTGGTCGGTATGGGTCAACCAAGGTCGGTGCCGGCATTGTGGGCTTTGCCGACTTGAGCTTGGGCGACCGCGTTGCAGCCGTCCTGGAGGCCGAGATCGCAGCGGGCGGCGGCCGCTTCCGCGGCATCCGCCATTCCGCGGCCTGGGATGCAGACCCGATCATCGGCAACAGTCACCACTTCGATGGGCCGGGCCTCTACCGTACCTCGAACTTTCGTGCCGGCATGAAGCAGCTGGCGAGATTGGGCCTGTCGCTCGATGCCTGGGTCTTCCATCCGCAACTGGCCGAGGTGGTCGATCTCGCGCGCGCGTTCCCCGCGGCCAACATCGTCATGTGTCACATGGGCGGGCCGCTGGGCTACGGCCCCTACGGCGGCAAGAAGGACGAGGTGTTCGCGACCTGGAAGTCGGGCATGAAGGAGCTGGCCTCCTGTCCCAACGTCTCGGTGAAGCTGGGCGGCGTGATGATGCGCCTGGCCGCCTTCGACTACATGCAGGCGCCGGCGCCACCGTCGTCGGAAGGGCTCGCAGGCTACTGGGGGCCTTACGTCAAAACCTGCCTAGAACAGTTCGGCGCCGATCGCTGCATGGTCGAGAGCAACTACCCCGTCGACAAGATGGGCATTGGCCCCGCCGCCCTCTGGAACGCGTTTAAGCGCATGACCTCAGGCGCATCCGCCGCCGAGAAGAAGGCGATCTTCAGCGGCACCGCGAACCGCGTTTATCGCCTCGGCCTCACAGAGGCATAGTGCTCGGATCGCATCCAACGGCCGGCACTGTGAACGACGATGAGCGCGCAGGATGCGCGCGGTCCAGAAGACTCATGATCTTCCGGACCGCGCGCATCCTGCGCGCTCATGATCATGACGCGCCACTGAAATGGCGCGCCCCCAGCAACGATCAGGCGGCCTTTTTCACCAGCGTCTCGATCTCGCCGAGACGCGTGGGAATCTTTTCGGCACGCTGGCTGCCCAGCATCATCACCAGCCGGTCGACGCCCAACTCGGCATAGGCATCGAGTGTCTCGGGTCCGGCCGTCATCGGCGGTGTGATGACGATCTCGAAATTCTTGTCGCGCTTCTTGCCGGCTTTCTCGAACGCCGCGTCGAGCTTGGCCAGCATGCCCTTGGTGCGCTCAGGATCGAGGTTGAAGCCGTACCAGCCGGCGCCGAAGCGCACGGCGCGGCGGAAGGCGGCGTCGGCATAGCCGCCGACGATGATCGGCACGTGCGGCTTCTGGATCGGCTTGGGGGCGGG
>Ga0082335_1006546_pt1 | contig 14891 bp, 13 predicted proteins | sample Subgrocontami58m_FD_72375 | JGI IMG/M metagenome (GOLD analysis project Ga0082335, IMG submission 72375) | Subsurface groundwater microbial communities from S. Glens Falls, New York, USA - GMW37 contaminated, 5.8 m (SPADES assembly) (version 2) ...
GAATAATCGGTCTTCCTGGAGATAAAGTAATGGTTTTAGATAACAAAGTTTATGTCAATGATATCCAATTAAACGAAGAATACATAACTTCATCTACGCCCTTAGCACATAATGGTTATCTTAAAAACGGAATTGCAATTACCGTGCCTCCAGACCATATATTTGTGATGGGTGACAATCGGGAAGTATCTTCAGATTCCAGAATATTTGGACCAATCCCTATCTCAAGTCTTATAGGTCAGGTATTTTACAGATATTTTCCTATAGGGAAAATAGGGTCATTTAAAAACCCAATAAATTAAGGTTTATTTAGTAAATCCATTAACTTTTTTAATCTTTCTGTTGTTTCTTTTAAATTCCCTTTAATTTCTACAAGTAATTTACTTTTTATTCGTGATTGAATGATTTTTACTTCACCCCCAAGTAAGTTTTTTAATTTATCTGATATTTGTCTCTTTTCATCATCCAACATATAAGCTCCTTCTGCTTTAATTCCATATAACTTTTGACGGACAATATATTCTGTATCAATAGTCGTAAGATTTTTTGTTAAGACTACCTCGTAAACCTCAATCATTTCCTTTGGATTTAAAAGTCTTGAAATGATATAAAGATGAGTAATTGAAATTAAATTTGAGTAATATCCATCAATAATTAAATCCGGAAGTTTTTTCAATCTCATAATATGACTAATATAAGAAGGGCTTAAATTTACATTCTTACTAATTTCCGCCAATTTAATATCTAATTCTTTAGAAAGTTTATGTAGAATATTTGACTTTATAAAATGGTCTTTCTCGTTTTTAAAATCTTCGTACAGTTTTTTTATTTCTTCTGACATAAAGTAGATTAATTAACGAAGACATACTGTTTTCCCCTGATTTTCCTAAATTCAACAATTCCGTCTTTCAGAGCAATTAAAGTGAAGTCTCTTGATGTCATAACGCCAGTTCCGGCAAAAAATTTAGAGCCTTTTTGCCTAATAATGATATTTCCAGGTATGACTTTTTCTCCTCCATATTTCTTTACTCCACGTCTTTTAGATATAGAATCTCTATTTCCAGCCGCAGCTTTTTGTGACTTTGTGTGTGCCATATAAAATATTAGTTACTAATGACTTTAATTTTTGATAATAAAGCTCTAAATCCCTGTCTTTTGGTATATCTTACTTTAGATTTAAATTTTAAAATATTCAACTTTTCTCCCTTTAAGTGTTCAATTATTTTTGCTTTAGTTTTGACAGCAATATTTGGTTTTCCCAACTGTACTGATATTTTTTCGTCATCAAATGATAATAAAGTTTCAAGCGGTATTTCTTCGTTGACTTTAACATCAAGCTTATCAACTAATATCTCATCTCCGTTTTTTACAAGATATTGTTTTCCTGAAACTTTAATTACTAAAAATTTTGCCATAGTCAATTATACCTTATCAAAAGGCAGTAGCGCAATTCCAAGTGCGTAAGTTGACAGCGATGAGCCGCCATAAGAGATCATAGGTAAAGAAACCCCTGCAACTGGAAAAGAGCCAAGATTCATCGCAATATTTACAAATATCTGGAATGATAAGTAACTTAAAAATCCAACCGTATAATATAAATAGAAACTATTTAAAGTAGATCTTTGCAAAAAAAGTTTTAAAATTATTTTAATTAATGATAGACAAATCAGAAAGAATAAAAATAAAACGGTAAAAGAACCAAGGAAACCAAATTGTTCAGATAATGATGAAAAAGCAAAATCCGTATGACTTTCGGGTAAAAAGGACAACTTCGATTGTGTACCGTATCCTAAACCTCTACCAAGAAATTTTCCTGAACCAACAGAAATTTTAGATTGAATTACATTATAACTAGAACCTTGAACATTCTCTGTCTCAATAAAGAAACTAACAATTCTTTCTTTTTGATAGCCCTTTAATAAATTCCAGCCAATAGGAAGAATAATAAGCAAAATTAACAAAGAATTTATTATAAATTTTTTTGGGACTTTTGAAAATAAGATAATAGAAAAAAATATAGCGACATAGGCAAGCGCATTTCCTAAATCTGGTTGCTTGAAAACAATAAAAAAAGGAATCAGTAAAAAAATAACAGATAAAATAAAGGTATTTCTTTTTTCAAGATCTTCCTCATACAAACTTAGGAATTTAGATAAAAAGATAATAAAGATAATTTTAAAAAACTCAGAAGGTTGAAAATTTAAAAAATATAAATCAATCCATCTTTTCGAACCTCGCACCTCGTCTCCAATTAAAAAAACCAGCAGAAGCAAAAAAATGAAAATCCAATAAAATAATTTATAGTTCCTTTTAAAAAAACCTAAACCCAACGATTTTACAGCTAAAAATACCAAAACAGAAAAAAAGACAAATCCTAGTTGAGCAAAAGCGTATTCTGAGTTTATTCCGAGTAAATTAAAAAAGGCAAAAGTATTCAATAATAATGATGAGACCAAAAGCGTGAGCATATTGTCACGCCTTAATTATCTTAAATTCTGAAGCTTTTATAATTTTTTTTACACGTGCTTTTTTCTTGATTTCCTCTTCATAACCTAAAGGCCAATCAGGCAACTGAACATTAATATAATCTTGAGGATTTGTCCTCAGATTTTTCCTTTCTGCTTGTATTCTCCTAATAATATTACGAGTCTCACCTTCATTTTTTAATAATGGCGTGATATTAGTATCAAAAATTACGGTTTGGTCTTTCCCTTTTTTTGTAATTACTTTCTTTATATTTAGTTCGTTCTCAAGTAATTTTGTTAGGTCTGGCAAATATTTTGCAGATATCGGGAAGTTTAAAGTTACAGTGACGGAATTTAATGGTTGTCTTAATGGAATATTTACTTGTTTTCTGGCAGAGTGTCCCTTTTCAACAATTTCTCTAATTAAGCTCATATTTTTTTCTAAATCTAAATTTATTAATTCACTTGGTATATCAGGCCAATCTTCAAGGTGAACAGATTCTTTAGCTGTCAGATTTGTATAAATTTCCTCTGATAAAAAAGGCAAGAACGGCATAAGTATTATTGATAGGTTAGTTAAAACATAATACAGCGTCTCATAAAAAAATCGCTTGTCTTGCTTATCTTCGGAATTTGTCCATAATCTATCTCTGCATCTTCTTATGTACCACGTAGAAATATCGCTTAACAAAGCTTCTATAACTAAAGCTGAGTCTTTTACATTATATTGGGTTAAATACTCCTCAACAATTTTTACTGTATTAGCAAAGCGACTTAAGATCCACAAATCTAATATATTTTTGGAATTTAAAGATTTTATTTCTTTTAGCTTAATATTTTCAAGAAGAGCATAGTCTATAAAGTATTTATATATATTCCATAAAATTAAGTAATATTTTCTCCTCACTTCATCTGCTTTTTTATAACCGAAGAGTAAATTCTCTGGAGGATTAGTTCTTGAATACATCCACCGCATCACATCCACACCGATTTTATCTGCGCCTTCGTTAAATTCTACAGCGTTTCCCCAGCTTTTATGCATTGGTCGGCCATCTTCGCCAAGTAATGTACCAAACCCAAGAACTGTTTTAAATGAATTTGTATTCTCTAAGACTGTTGACATTGCGATTAAAGAATAAAACCAATTTTTAAATTGACCAGGGAACGATTCGGTTATAAAATCTGCAGGAAACCACTTTATCCATTCTTCTTTATCTTTGAGATATAGGGGATTACCATCATTATTTTTTGAAATAGTTGAGTAGGGGACTATTCCGGCATCAAGCCAAGGATTACCTACATCTTCTACCCTCTTTACTTCCCTACCGCATTTAATACATTTTATGATTACCTCATCTATAAATGGTTTGTGTGGGCTGTGTCCTTCAAATGAATTCCAACCTTTTACTGCTCTATTTTTAAGCTCCTCTTTTGAGCCTATTATTTCAAAATGGCCACAATCTTTGCACTCATAAATTGGCAAAGCAAGCCCCCAATATCTATTCTTTTTACTGATTAACCAATCATGCATATTATTTAGCCAGTCGAGTTCCCTTTCCAATCCAAACTCAGGCAACCACTTAATTTTCTTCGCAACATCTATCATTCTTTGCCTTAATGTTTGAGATTTAGATGGCTTGTCCATCGCTATATACCACACTTCTGCAACCTTCCAAACAAGTTCTGTTTTACATCTCCAACAAGCAGGATACCTATGTTTATAATTCTGTATTTCAAAAACCCAATTTTCACCTTTTGTATCTTGTTCTAATAAATAATCAAGTATTAGTCGGGGGTGTTTTTTAGCATTTTTACCTGTAAGAAATCCAAGTCCTTCTAAATAGTCCGCGTTATCACCAATTACAGGAACCATTGGTAGACCAATTTTTTTACCCATTTTAAAGTCTTCTACACCAGCAGAAACAGCTGTATGAACAAGTCCTGTACCTTCATCAGTTGTTATTGGAAGAATCATTGGGTCTGTTGCAAAAACTATGTGAAAGTTGTTTTTATTTTCGTTTTTAATCTTTTGTACAGCGGGTAGGTCGTCAAATGGAGCTTTGTATTTTAAGCCAACCAAATCTTTTCCTTTAACTTTTTTAAGTATTTTTTTATAATCACCTTTAAATATTCGATCTAAAGTATCTTCTGCAATCCAAAATGAATCACCTGTTTTTCCTTCAACTAAAATATAATTGAGGTTTTTATCAACCGCTATAGCAATATTTGCTGGTATAGTCCATGGAGTTGTTGTCCACGCCATAAGGTATTCATTTTTTCGCCCTTCTATTGGGAGTTCAAATATGATTGATTCGTGATAAACCTCTTTATAGTCCTCTGTAAGCATTTCATGTTGTGATATTGCTGTTTCGCATCTTGGACACCAAGGCACTGAATCATTTCCTTTATAAATCCATCCATTTTCATAACATTTTTTTAAAAAGTGCCAAATAAGATAATTGTTTTCATCACTCATTGTAAAATAAGGATTATCCCAGTCCATAAAATATCCTAATCTTTTAGATTGATCTATTTGAATTTTTGAATATTTATAAACTCTTTGCTTACATAAATCTACAAATTTTGCAATTGAAGCTTTTTTGTCACCTGGAATCAGATTTTCTATTTCTTGTTTATTTTTAAGACCTAACTCCTTCTCTACTTCCACCTCAATCCATAATCCTTGACAGTCAAATCCAGGTTGATATCGCTGATTAAACCCTTTTAATGTAAAAAATCTTTGCCATAAATCTTTATACGTTCGACCCCATGCATGATGCACTCCCATAGGATTATTTGCAGTGATTGGGCCATCTATAAACGAAAAGTACTTTTTTGAAGATTTGTTTTTTTCTAAATATTTTTTCGTAGTTCCTTTTTCTTCCCAATACTTTAACCACTTCTTCTCCATTTCAATGAAATCATAGTCATTTGAAACTTTCTTAAACATAAGATTTAATTATAATTTATTACAGCTCTTATTTAAACATTTAGAATTTTACTTTCTGACAAATATTATAGGTTTTATACCCACTAAGCATTTCAGTAGACGATCGTCACGTAATTCCGTTAGTTGATATTTTGTTTGGATTATTAGAATAACAAAATTCTTTTTAACGGTTTTAGTAAAGTAATTATTTTATTAGAACTATAAGATAGATATAAGCTATTAAATAAAAAGGTTAGCTGTATTATTTTTTGCGAAGAAAAGCAGGAATGTCGAATTCAGATTCTTCTTCTAGAAAATCTTCAGAATCTAGCTCATCGTTTATATCAACTTCCTGGCCTTTTTTAATATCTTCAAGCTCTTCTTCTTGATTACTTTCACTTACTAGTTCATCCTTACCTTTAATCATTTCTGAGTCATCCTTTTTAAATCTAAACATTTTTAGTTTGTTTTCATCAAACTTTGTCGCAATTAAGGTAATCTTTATTTGATCTATCATCTTTTCATCAATCACAGCTCCGAAGATTATGTCTGCATCATGATCAACGCTCTTTGAAATGATAGATACAGCCTCATCTATTTCACTCATTGAAAGATCTGTTCCTCCGACTATATTAAATAAAACTCCTTTTGATCCGTCTATAGAAATATCAAGAAGAGGTGATGAAATTGCTTGTTTTATAGCTAGTAAAGCTCTCTTCTCTCCAGATGCTATTCCAATACCCATCAGGGCTGTTCCTGCATTTGTCATAATTGTTTTTACATCAGCAAAGTCAACATTAATTAACCCTGGTAACATGATAAGCTCTGCAATACCACGAACGCCTTGATAAAGCACTGAGTCTATTTTTTTAAATGCCTCTAATATAGGTGTTTTTTTATCAACTATTTGTAAAACTCTTTGATTTGGAACAATTATTAAAGTATCGACCTTATCGCGAAGGCCTTGAATGCCATCTTCAGCTATAAATTTTCTTTTTGAACCTTCAAAGTCAAAGGGTTTGGTAACAACAGCTACTGTCAAAGCGCCAGTCTCTTTTGCAATTTCTGCAATAATTGGTGATGCTCCCGTACCTGTACCTCCACCTTCTCCACATGCTATAAAAATCATATCTGCATTCCCAATTTCCTCTTTTATTAATTCTCTTGATTCTTCAGCAGCGTTTTTCCCAATTTCTGGATTACCACCAGATCCTAGTCCTTTTGTTAAATTCTCACCAATCTGAATTTTTACACTAGCTTTATTATTAAGAAGTGACTGCGCATCAGTATTTACTGCGATAAATTCTACGCCTTCAATTCCTCCATCAGCAAGCATAGAATTTATGACATTTCCCCCTGCCCCTCCAATACCAACGACTTTTATTTTTGCAGGCTGACCTGCTTTAGGTTTTATTAACATCTTATGGTATAAATTGCTTAAACATTTCCTTTATTTTGTTAAATGTATTTCCAAATGAAAATTCTTTAAAAATTTTATTAAATTTCATCATTCCTTTATCTACATCAATTATATTTTTTCCGCCATATAAAATCAAACCAGCGGTCGTAGAATATTGAGGTTCGATGATCTCATCTATGAGTCCAGTTAGGTTTTCTGGCTTTCCAACTCGAAGTGGCAGTCCTAATACTTTTCTACCTATATCAGATATTCCGACAGTATGGGCTCCACCACCTGTAATTACAATTCCCGCTGGAATTTCTTGTCCAAAACCACTTTTTTCAATTTCTTCTCCAACTAATTTAAATATTTCCTCAAGTCTTGCTCCTACAATGCCGTCAATAACAGTTTTCGCTGAAGCGCTGGTTATGCTTTCAGGAAGATTTAAAGCGCTTAAATCGTATTCGTCTTTTAATTCTCTGATATCTTTATCAATTTTTGATGGTTTGCTTAAATAAATCTTAATTCTTTCTGCAGAATCGAGTGATACTCGAAGTCCCACAGCTATATCATTTGTTATATGTCTTGCACCAATAGGAATAGAACTTGAATATGCTAATGAGCCGTCATCGTAAATACATATGTCAGTCTTTCCCCCACCAATATCAACTAAAACGACTCCGAGTTCTCTGTCAGTTTCTGATAAAACAGCTTGTGCTGACGCTAGTCCTGAAAATATAAATCCGCTATTTTCGATTCCAAGATCAGAAAGACATCTGTCTAGATTTTTAAGATTAGTTAGAGATGCAGTTATTATATGAGTTTCAACTTCAAGACGAACACCACTCATCCCTATTGGATTTTTTATACCTTCCTGCCCATCAACTGTAAAACCTCTGGGAATTACTTCTATTATTTGTTTTGTATTAGATAAAGATACTGCTCTGGCTGCCTCGACAACCCGTGCAACATCGTCTTCATTGATTTCTCCTTGTGGGTCGGAAACTGCAACTACGCCTTGTGAGTTCATCGACGAAATATGAGGCCCTCCTACAGACACGTAGGTATTGGTTATTTTCCTACCTACCATCCTCTCAGCTTTTTCTATACTTTCTTCAACAGCCTCTGTGACTTGGTCAATATCAACGATCAAGCCCCTCTTTACTCCCCTTGATCTCGTTACATCAAAACCTACAATTCTTAGTTTCTCCTCATCTTTTGGCTGAACAGATACGATAGTTGCTATTTTTGTACTTCCAACATCTATTCCGCAAATTAATCCGTCTGACATTTTATTTTAATTTTAAAATTGGTTTATCAAATCTTAAATCTAATAAACTAAAGGAATTGCCTTCCACTTTAAACTGTTTAATTATTTTTTCCAATTTGTCTATCTGACCTTTAATATTTTTTTCTGATGTAAATATTACGATCGAATCTCCTAAATTTAATCGTATCATACTAGGTCGACTAATATCAATACTAACAACCTCAAAACCATACTCTTTAACCTTTTTTAAAACATTAAGGGAGTACTTTATGTCTAAATAATCAATATAAGATCCGACTGAATTTGTTATGTAATCAAACTTTTGATAATAAAGTATTTCAGTAAGATTTGACTTGTTAGCCAACTTTTTACTTTTTCGTAATATTTTAGAAGTATTTGAAATAGATAAAAATCCATCATTTGCATTAATATATGCGACTTCTTCTACTAACTTGTAATAAATTTGTATTTTATTAGGATAAATAATTTTTATAGTTAGATCTTTTATAGTGGGATTTAAGTCTTGAAGTTTTTGTTGTAGTTCTTTTTTATTCAATAATGATATATTTTTGCCTTTTATTAATTCACTACCTAAAAAGGATTTGATTTTTTTTTCAGAAATAATTTCTATTTTTTCTACTACAAATAGAGATGAAAGTGTAATTAATAGTACTAAAAATAGAAGAATTAGGAAAAAAAATAAGAAAAAAGTTTTAAGTTTTGAATATTTCTTTTGCAATTTTCTTTGCTGCATCTTTTTTATAGAGATAATTAATGTTTTTATAATTATTTTTATAATTTGAAATATTATCTATAATCCTATCTATTATTGTATTTAATTTTTGAGGATTTTGATTTTGATAAAAAATTTCACAAACCCCATTTTCTTTAAGAAACAAAGCTTGTCTGGACTGTTCTTTATTTGCCGACCATGGTAGGGGAATTAAAACAGCAGGTTTCTGAAGAGTAATCAATTCAAAGATTGTATTTGCTCCTGCTCTAGATACCAAAATATCGGCTTTTGAATATATCTCACCAATCTGCGAATCGTTAAAATGCTCCCTGACATAATAATTCTTTTTTAATTTATTAGGTAATTTTCTTTTAAATTCAAGTAATTTACGATAATCGTCAAACTCTTTAACGTTTCCAGTCTGATGAATTATGTAATATTTTTGTAGTAATTTTTTTAAATTTCGGAGAATAATGATGTTTATACTATGAGAACCAAGAGACCCTCCCGAAATAAATATAGTATTTTTAGATACTTTTTGACTTGGTCCTTTTATATAACTTTCTATAGATTTTCGAACAGGGTTTCCAGTTAATATAACTTTACGATTTGGAAAAAATCTTCTACTTTTATCAAACGATATAAAGACTTTTTTTGCTATAAGAGATATAAACCTGTTTGATAATCCAGGGTATATTGTTTGTTCATGAGTATAAACTGGGATCTTATTTAGCCAAGCTTGAAGAGCTATTGGTACTGCGATATAACTTCCAAAACATAATACAATATCAGGTTTTTCGTTATAAATTATTTTCTTAGCCTGATTTAATCCTGTAAATATCCTTAGCAAATTTAGAAATGATCCTAATGAAAAAAATCTGTTAATCTTACCAGTATGTAAGGGTATGAATTTTATACCTTTTGATTTAATTTCTAAGTATTCGGGTGACTCTGTAAGTTCGCTTTCAATGGAATATTTTCTTCCTACAAAAACTATTTCTTGTCCTTTTAATTCATCAATTACAGCAATTGCTGGTGTGTAATGTCCTCCTGTTATTAAAATTTTCATATAATAGTTTCGTTTGGCATAATAGTTATTTTTGTTTCGAACCAATATTAATAATAATACCAATAAGAGCAAAAGAAACCAGTAGATTTGATCCACCGTAAGATATAAAAGGCAAAGGTACACCAGTCAATGGAAATAAATTAACCATTCCTCCAAGATTAATAATCACCTGTAAACCAAAATAAGCAAGGACTCCACCTGAAAGATATTTGCCAAATCTATCTACACTTCTATAAGAAACAACATATATTTTATAAAGTAAGGCAAGGAAGGCACATATTAATAAAAATCCTCCTATAAACCCAAATTCTTCACTAATAATTGCGAAAATCGAGTCTGTATGCGCCTCTGGAAGATATAAATATTTTTGTTTTGACACACCAAATCCAAGTCCCAGTAATCCACCATTACTTAGTGAAATTAAAATTTGGTTTATGTGATATCCGATTCCCAATGGATCTGATGATGGGTTTAAAAACGCCGTTAGCCTACGAAATCTGTAAGCAGATACATTTATCAATAAATAAAAAGTTAATAAGGAAACTGGAATGAATAATAATAGATAATTAATTTGTACCCCTGCAAGAAAATAGATAATAATACTGATTGAAAAAACTATGATTGCCGTACCTAAATCGGGTTGAAGAATAATTAAAAACATAAGAACAGATAAAAGGCCAACAAAAGATGCAAATCTTTTCTTTTCTCTGTTTAAAAACCATGAAGATAAATAAATAATTACTGAAAATTTTGCCAGCTCAGTCGGTTGAAAATTTATTATTCCTAAATCAATCCATCGTCTTGCACCACCAGCTGAAGCTCCTATTCCAGGAATCAGAACAAGCATAAGAAGAATTATAGTTACAAGCATAAGTGGAAAAGCTAAAGAATAAAGTCGGTGATAATTGAATTTTGATACAAGCACCATCAATAAATATCCTGATACTATCCAAATAAATTGAAGTTTAAAAAAATAAAATGAATCAGAATATTCACTAAACCCTCTGACTGAAGATGCTTCGAATACAAAAAAAAGTCCAACGAATGCTAAAATGAGCGGAAATAAATATAAAGTATTTGAAAATGGCCTAATACGTTTTAACATATTCGTTAAACTTATCTCCCCTATCAAATTCATTTTTAAACATAGCAAACGACGTGGCACCTGGAGAAAACAATACATAAGATTCTTTATTTAAATCTTTCGCTTTATTATATGCAAATCTTATGGCTTCTTTTAAATCTAAAAAAATCGGTGAAATTTTATCAGTATATTTATTTTTGATTTCTTTAAGAATTTGATCAGTAAAATCCCCATGAATCAAAACTATAAATTCTACTTTTGCCAATTCCTCAGTTAACTTTTTAACTGGTAGATTTTTTGAATTACCTCCCATAATTAGTATTATTTGTTTATCGTTGAAAGCATTTATTGCCTTAATAGTTGATGTAGGGGTTGTTGATGTAGAATCGTTAACAAAAGTTATTTTCTCTTCTACTTTTACTGTCTCTTGTCTGTATAAGGCAGATTTGAAGTTTTGCAAATCTTTTATTGCTTCTCTCTCATTGATATTAAAAAGTTTTGAAACCAATAACGCGGCAGCCGCATTTTCCCGATTATGATCCCCTCTTAGGTATTTAAATAGACCTGTAAAATCATTTTTATCAAAAAAATGCAACTTCCCCTTTATTTCGTTTTCTGAAATTTGTTCTGTTAATTGTTTATTTATAAAACAAAAGTCAGAAGTTTTCTGATACATATAAATTGCTTTTTTGTCAAAAAAATAATCATCCATATTTTTGTAATAGTTAAGATGATCTGGATAGAAATTTGTAAATACAGCTATATTTGGGCTTATTTTCTTTTTATGAAATGCTGATAAAGACCAAGATGAAAGTTCAAGCACTACTATATCATCGACTTTTACCTTATTTAACAGATTAATCGTTGATTCTCCTGTTAAATTACCTGCTTTATATATATTTTTTCCTGTTTTCTTGAGTAGTTCAAAAATCATTTCTGTTGTAGTAGTTTTTCCTCGAGTTCCGGTTATTCCTATTGTTTTGCAGTGAAGATTCTCTAATACAAATGCAACTTCCATATCAATTGGTATACCCTTGTTTTCAGCTTGAATTAAATACTCATTATCCCAAGGCATACTTGGACCTTTAAATATAAAATCTGTATCTAAAAAATCATTTATATCGTGTTTGCCAAGAGTATAAGTAACTTTAATATCTCCAAGAAGTTTTAATGAGTCTAACAATTCTTCTTCAGTTTTTAAGTCTGTAACCTTTACAATGGCGCCAAGATTTGTAAAAAAACGCGCCATCCCAACCCCACCGCCTTGAAGTCCCAATCCAACAATCAAAACCCTCTTACTCTTAAATTTCTCAGAAAGCTGTTCCATCAAGCTATTAGACATAGTCTAATTTTAACATTAAGAATGTTGTAATGTTGTAAAGGAAAAACGCGCTCTTTGGAGCTTATTAAGAATCCATTGTGAACCGGCGCGGTGCGTTTACACACCTGCGAGGTGTGTATTGGCCGACTGTTGGCACGAAAATAAATTAAAAACTTACTTTCATTTACCTATTTGAAACGGCCGTTGGGGATAGGTAAAGAATTTTTACCACTTCCGGAGTGTATGGGGCTATTTATCAGGCTAAATAAAAACAGCGCTAATTTAATAATAAATAGGGTTTGACCTTAATTAAACACCAATTTAATCGGGGTAAATCGGGGTTGACAAAGTGGTAAAAACTATTAAACTATAAGTATATAGTTAAACTATAGGCTTATGAAAGAAGTTGTTCAACAACCATCACGATTTAAAGAATTGCCGTTATTAAAAAGAGTGGGTGTTCTTGCTACGCTTGGCTTTTCCGTTATTGCTGCAGCCTGTGGAGATCAGCCAACAGGAGGAGAGCCACCAGTCACAACCACAATCCCAGCAACATCAACCACAGAAAACTCAACCACCACCCTCCCCCCAACAACTACTGAACCGTCAACGACCACAACAACTGTCGCCGAAACCACAACTACAACAGAAGCACTAACTATTTATAAAGCATCAGGAAGAATGTTAGATGGAAACACGCTCTTAAATCTTGGGTATTGGAAAAAGGAGGTGTCTGATGCTGAAAATGTATACGAATTAGTTACTGGAAATCTCCTTGATGTATCAATAGAAAGTATTGATTTTATAGAATATGATAAAACAACATATGATCAAATTCAAGTAACTAGAGACGTTGCTGTTTTTACAGTTGCTTTTGGTAATTATGACAATGATCCAAATAAGCCACTTATTAGGCGCCTTTGGGCTGGAAGACCAGGTGACGAATCAAATATTATAGACAGAATTGTTTATGCAAGGTTATCATCTGCTAATGTATTGATAGGTGGCTCTGAGCAAGGCGGAAGACCTTTATATGAACTTGTTGATGAACTAAAAAGAAATCTCTATCAAACACCACAAATAATAATTTATTTGCCAGTTTCTTATAATAACGATTACGTCTCCCCTTGCATGAGTGTATCTGGTCCATTACCTCGACTTTGGGCTTGTGAAGTAGGTCTTACATCGTTAGACTATTTAAACTCAAATAAAGAGATTGTTAACGATATAAAAAATCTTCAAACAGTTGGTTACAACCCACAAAGTCCAGAGGACACATTGGGTTATTTTGATCGAATCATTACTTATACCTCATAAGATTTATTCAACAGTAAAATATTATCTTTCGTTGATTTTTATTATCTTGTATCATAAGTTAATGAAATTAAAAACAAAGCGTATAACTTTAATACTAATTGGACTTATTTTAATCGATGAAACCACCTCTGGAGTGGTCTGGAGTTAAATGACGGCCTAACTAGAAACTACAAATAATCTTTTGCATATTTGAGATACTCTAGCGTTCTTTGATGCTCTGCGTTGTTTAATACAAACTCCTTGTATTTCTCTCTGCTACCTCCAAACATTTTTAATATTGGTTGCGTATTACATAATTGACTCGCATTAGGATTAATAAATTCTTTAAATGACGAATAAGGATAATCAATAAGTCCCTGATATGTATTGACTAATCCTGCAGAGTAGGGGTTAAGATGAATATATCGAGAGGTGTGAACAAGCTGTTCATCAGATACTATTTTTCTTGATCTAAAAGGAGTTAGGAATATTGATCCTTTTCTTTTGTTTTTTGAATTGTAATATCTTGTAAAGGAGTTTAAGATATCAGCCGTAAAGCGGATAATTCCATTCTCTTTCTTTTGCTTAATTAGAAGATGGTAGTGATTTGGCATAAGGCAGTATGAAAGTATTTGAACTCTTGGCCTTATCTTTATCTTTTCAAACTTTACGCTTTTGCCATTTAATAACTCTTTGTATTTTGAAAATCTTAGTTTTGATGAGGATTTATAGTAGTTTGCTGCATTTAAAAACTCCAAACACAGGTTCTCATGTCCAAATACAAGTTTTCTGTCAATAGTTTTACTAAAAATATGATATATTCCACCGTTTACAAATATATCTCTTCTTGTTGGCATATTTCAATTATGAAGGCTTGTTTTCATTTGTCTACGGATTATAATCCACTATTGGTTCTGTTTGAACTGTTGTGTAGAGCTAAACCACTCCAGAGGTGTATTGGTGGGGTTTCTTTGATATTCAACACCTTTAAATCCACTCTTGACAAAAGTCCCATTGGGTGTAAACTTAAACTATAGGTTTATGAATACGGAAATTCCCAATCGAATATTAATTCCTGTTAAACCTGGTCTTAGTATTAAAGATAGACTTGATTTATGGAAAGCAACTAGACTTGGAGGTGTTGGTGAAAAAGGTCCAAGAGCATCTTTAATAACTAGATTAGCTTCGATCCCTGCTTTAGGTGCTGTAATTATTGGCGCCTGTGGAGGCGCAACAAGTGAACCGCCAACAACCTCAACAACTGTTATTGAATCAACAACAACCGAAGCCACAACTACTCTCCCAACAACATCAACAACAGAGGC
>Ga0082335_1006549_pt1 | contig 14890 bp, 17 predicted proteins | sample Subgrocontami58m_FD_72375 | JGI IMG/M metagenome (GOLD analysis project Ga0082335, IMG submission 72375) | Subsurface groundwater microbial communities from S. Glens Falls, New York, USA - GMW37 contaminated, 5.8 m (SPADES assembly) (version 2) ...
GTAGGGACAGGGCATGCCCTGTCCCTGCGAGTGTTTGATATGTTGGGAAGAGAAGTGAGAACTCTTTTGAACGAACAACTCAATGCAGGAAAGTGTATTATTACCGTCTTCATGCAGGTAATCATCTTGCCACAAAAAAACTAACTCTCATCAAATAATCAGCTACTCCCTTTTCGGAATGGATGTAGATGGTGGACATATTCGGTCACTTCTTCAAGACCTGCTGCATTGCTCCATCAACGAAGCGCGGCTGAGCAAGCTCGTGCAGATTTCACGAGCCATCTGCCAATCGCATTTGCAGTACATGCGCCCGTCAGTGCTGAGGCTTGCCTTGCATCAGGGGCTTACGGTAACCGACCTGTCCTACGATTGTATTGCCGAGGCATTTGCTCGCGATGCGGACAAACGCTTCCCGTTCATCCGGAGCTTTGCAGACTCTCTTCGTGCTTCACTCGACGCAACTCCAGACCATGAAGTATTCCTTGCCTTCAAGGGCTTCTTGACACGTGTTGCGGACGCGCAGCTTGCGCGACTCTACGCCCAAGCCGATCCGGCCGGAGCGAAGATTCACCGAAATATTCGCGAGGCGCTGAAACGCTCGGCGTGCTTCTGTCTTGCAAAAGATTTTCGTGGACTTGTTCTGATCCCTGTAAACGGCGATTCACTGGAATGGATGGAGCCGTATCCCATGGATTCGGTGGAGCGGTCTTTCCTTGAACGAGCACACAACTGCCAAACGATTCCGCAGCTTCTTCACATTCTGCACGAGGTTGTGACCAAGCAAACAACGTATCGCCGAACAATTCCACTCATTGATGCAGTGCATCTTTTCAAAAAACTGTATGTAGAAGGCACAGCGATCAGCACGGAGGTGGAGGAGAAGATTGAACCGGACGGACTTTCAGAGTTGGAGATTGCAAGAATACAAGCGGATGTTGAGATCGTTCTGAAAGAAAAAATCATTCTCACTTATCTTGCACGCGGAAAGTTGGACAGACGGCAGGCCGAAGCAATGTTCAATGCACTGAGCGAGATGATGAAAGATTGGTATTCCGCAGACGAGACGGCGTTCAGTTTGTACGATTACCTCCGACGCTATATGACAATTGATGAGAATACATACGAAAACACTCTCCGCACAAAAATGGAGTACCTGCTGAAGATTGCCAGGCAAGAATTTGCAGCACGGTTAATGAAGGAACTGTAGTAGTACCTTCGTTTGTCATTCTGAACGGAGTCCAGACCTCTTTTGTCGGGACGCAGTGAAGAATCCAAACACGGGTTATGGATTCTTCGTCCCGCCAAAGAACGGCGGGATTCAGAATGACAATGCAACTTGAGACTTTTAAATTCTGGAACGCTCTCTAAATGTCGAAATAGATATTGAGAACGGCTGTCTGAGAAAGAATACCCAATGCATGACCATGTAAACGAAGATCAGCTTGAAACATTTCTGCTTCAGCCCGAAACGCTGAGTGTTGAAGAGACGGGGCAGATTCACACACACGTGCAAGCATGCAGCCTGTGCCGCGAACACCTGCTGAAACTTGAGCAGATGTATAAGAGTGTTGAAGAAGAGTTGAAGTCCGCCCCAACGCAGCGCGACCGCGACTTCGCCGAACGCTTACTTGACAGAGGCCGGATGATGCTGCCCGAACGCGGATTGGTGCGCCGTGCGCAGGAGAGCTTGAGTGAAGCGTTGGATAATTACGCCGAGGTGATTGAGCCGTACCGGCGCGCCGCTGTGCAGCGCTTTGTGCGGTGGGCGCGGATTCACCCCGTGCGCTTTGCAACGGCGAGTGCGTTCTCTCTTGCCGCGCTCGCGATGCTGACGCTTACGGTACGGACGCCGAAGGATACCTACCCGACACTTGCCGCCGTGAAGAATGCTGTGCTCAGTGTCTATGACAAAGAGGGTCGCGTTCTCTGGACAAGAAGTGCAGTAGGTATCCCGGATATCAGGAGTGATGACCAATGGGACCGTAAGAAAAGGGGTCAAAGGATACTCTCCGTTGATGATATTGATGGGGACGGGACAAATGAAATTATTCTTGCGGGATATATGGAAGACAGAGATTTCTCGCCAGATACGATTTACTGTTTTGAGGGGAACGGTAGGCTTCGATGGCAAGCAGGTGGAGGAGAAATGATTTCGTTTGGTAAACAGGGCGTCACACAACATTCAACTGCGGTGGTTGTCGATTGGATTGAATTGAGAAAGAATACGCAGAAAAGAAAACAGTTCTTCGTTCTGGCAAGAGATTATGCTTTCTCCCCTTCGAAGCTTTTTGAACTGGACCCAAAGACAGGAAAAGAACTGCATGCGTACTACAATCGTGGACATGCTGAGTACCTGCTCAGACGTGATGTGAATAAGGACGGGAACATCGACCTGGTTTTAGGGGGGGTGAACGACAGCTTCAATAGCGCATTCATTGCAGTATTCGATCCCGATTCTCTTTCAGGGCATGCTCCTGTTGTCCCGAGTCATCTTCCGACCTCAACAGGTTTTGGGACAGAGAAATACTACATTCTTTTTCCAAGAACAGAAGTGGGGGATGCAATCAGCACCTCGCCGTACAATAACGTGAGCCACATTGAGACGCGTTATTCCGGTGGACTTATCGCCTATATCCAAGATGTAGTGAGTCCTGGTGACTCCATACACGGTTTCACACTTGTCTACACGCTGGAAGCGGACATGAAATGCAGTCAGGTGGTTGCAGGCGATGGGGCACGGCCAACGGCTGAAGAATTATTCAATTCTGGAAGAATTAAGCACCGATTTACTCCCGATGAAATCAATGCGTTGAAGGATTCGCTCCTCTATTGGGATGGGGACAAATTCGTGAAGAAGCCAACCATGAACACGCGGTACCGTGCTGCCAAGCCATTGCCTTGAGTTGGAGATTCCCCAAAACGAAAAACAACAAAATGCCACAAAGGCTCGAAGAACACAAAGGATTCACAAAGTGAGCGCGGTTCAAGTCAAAGAGAATTTTTCTCGACAACAGGCTGAGCAAGGACAACCCCCAAAAAACTTCGTGAAACCTTAGTGTCTTCGTGTCTTAGTGGCAAGCTTTTTTCTGTTTTTGATTTGGGAATGTCCACCCTTGAGTGCTTGCCTCTTACTAAGAATCGCGTAACTTTCTGGTAGTATGGAACTGACGAAAGCAGTTGCGGAAAACCTTGGCAAAGCATTCCTGACCATCCGGCAAGGAATTATTGTCGCCGCGTTTGCATCTGGTTTCTTCGGGAGCGAATTTCGTCCTGTGGTGACTTTTCTTGGACTGCTTCTTGGCGGATACACAGGTTACGTCGGACTCTGCATTATCGCGGGTTTGAAAAACTTGGAGGACTAAATATGGAGACTTTCCTTTTCGCTTCAGGCATTATTGCAGTTGCAGCAACAGTTGTATTGTTATGGTTTCGTGCGCAAGTAAAGAAGCAAGCACATCAGCGCAGAAACAATGATACCCGTTCTGATGTTTTCCGCTCTCATTAGAATTACTCCCTTGTGAGATCGCCCGCACCAGGAGCGGTAAGAAGAATGTGAACACGCCGACGATGAATAAGCGGTATGTTACGGGGAAGTTGCCTTCCTGATGCCAGAGTTACACTTATTGCTTTCCTACTCTTGTTCTACCTCTATTGGAAAAGAGTCGAATCAGAGAGTGCAAGGTTGAGTTGACCGCAGCCGAATCCGGAAAGTACCGCAGAAGGAAACCTTCAGCCAAGCTTAGTCCAAGACGAAGGTTTCCTTCGACGAGCCATTCATAGGTTGTTCCACTCATCCTCCTCAATTGTCCGACCGATGCCGTTCTCTACTTGACGAAGCAAGCGCGCCAGCAAGGGAACAGAATACTCATCGTCGTTCGGAAGTCTCTGGCGGTAGGACCCGTAGCGCATGAACGCATGTTTCGCGCCCGGCTGCACATCGTTGAAGCCTAAGCTCTTGAGTTTTCGGATGAACTCTCTACGCTTGATTGGATGAAGGCGCATGGACTTCGTGTTTGTTGAGGTCAAGTCCGGCAATGACGGGAAGAGGAACATCATCATGAAGATTCTGCAACACCCATTCCTCAACAACTTCACGAAGTTCTTGTTGACATTCACTGAGAGTGTGAGCGTGTCCGTTCGTGCCGGGGCATATTGGTATCTCGCCCCAATACGTGCCGTCGTCGAGTTTCTCGTACAGAGCCTGCTTCATCGCCTCTTCAATGTATCGTGTGAGCATAGAATACTCCGCAGTTTGAGGAACATTTGTTCGAAGAAGTATGATTCGCTGATACAATACGAAGTTTGCATGAAATAGACAAGACAGGAGCAGCGGAATGCGGATTCCAGACGCCGGCTGGAAGCCAGGCGGGAATAAGCGGTACACGGGCGCGAAGATGCTGCCGTAGCGCGGTTTGACTTTGAAACGGGTTTTTGTAACTTGCTTGTGCCATGAACCTCTCGAAAGCGGTTGCGAAGAATCTTGGAAAAGCATTCTTAAACATTGGACAAGGAGTGATTCTTGCATCGCTCGTTTCCGGGTTCTTTGGAAGAGACATCTCTCTTCCTATGATGAGTTTGGGGATTGGCGTTGGCGCTTATACAATCTATCTTGGTTTGTGGTTCATTTCAGAATCAGAAAACTCAAGGGAGGGACAATGACAAACTTTCTTATCGGAGCTGCGATAATTGCACTCATCGGCACAATCTTAATGCTCATCATGCGCCGACAGATTCGCAACCAAGCCTCGCGCACAACGAAGCCGCAATAGGAATTCTCTCTACGACTGGTGAACAAGCGGTACACCGGCGCGAAGATGCTGCCGTAGCGCGGTTTGACTTTGCAATCGGATTTTGTACCTTACAACCGTCATGAATCTTCGAAAGCAGTAGCAGAAAACTTCGGGAAAGTTTTTCTGAACATCGGGCAAGGGATGATTCTTAGCGCACTGGTGTCCGGTTTCTTCGGGAAAGAGATTTCGACAATACCGTCAAAGTGGGTTTATGGTTCATCTCAGAATCATCAGAAATGAGGGAATAGTCATGGACAACTTTCTTTTGATATCGATACTGATTGCACTTGGAGCAGCGCTCGCGATGCTCTGGGCAAAGCGCCAAATCAAAAACCAACAATCGCGCGCCGCTAAGCGACCGTAGCGGCTTCTCCCTTGCTAACGTTGAGTTCCCTAAGGCACATAGTTGTGAAATGCTTCCCAAGTCCGACATCATACGATTGCTCCAAGAATTTTTCAGCGAACGACCCGAAGTCGAGTTCGCCTACATCTTCGGCTCGTTCGTCCTGCGCGAACGCTTCGAGGATATTGACGTCGCTGTGTACCTGAACGACCCAACCGTTCTCACCGACCGCAAGGCACATCCGTACGGATACGAGTCAACGCTCATCGGCGAGCTTACACGGCTGCTGCACACCGACAAGGTAGACTTCGTGGTTCTGAATCACACAGGTCCGACGCTTTTCACACGAGCCATCAACAAAGGGAATCGCATTCTCGATAGAAACCCGATGAAACGTATTGAACTGGAAAATGCCGCCCGGCGAGAATACATTGACGCCGAACCGATTCGGAGAATTCAGAACTACTATCTCCTGCGAAAACTCAGAGACCTTCATGCCTGACCTCGACGTTGTCATCAAGCGCCTGCAGAAGGAAACCTTCATCCAAGCTTAGTCCGGGATGAAGGTTTCCTTCGACGAATAGGCTTTCTTGGAAAAGAATGGGATTTTTTGATTTCCACCGTCACGTTCGTCATCGGCGTATGCACTGTGGCAGTGGGACTGTGGTTTATAGGCAAAGCAGAACAACAAACGAGGTAAGACATGATTACTTTCCTTTTCTTGAGTTCTCTGATGTTACTCATTGGCGTTATCCTGATGCTCATCTACCGACACCAAACACGGGATGCTGCCTCTCGTGTTCCGAAGTGAGGATACGAATATGAGTAGTTTCTTTATTCTGGCAATTCTCATGGTCCTCGTCGAAACAGCAGTGATGATCTGGTTCAGGCGCCAGATTAGGAAGCAGAACATGAAACGGCTCGAACCATGATAAGTCCCGCGCCGCGAAGCGACCGTAGTGTGACTTATCAATGCCATGAATCTTACGAAAGCAGTAGCAGAAACTGCAGAAGCAAACCTTCAGCCAAGCTTAGTCCAGGACGAAGGTTTCCTTCGACGAGCCACTCCCTTTACAGGTTTCACCTCTTTGACGACTGTGCTGCCATCCTTCTTGAGAACAGTAATCGTGTATCCCGCTTGCAGAGACCTGTAGTGTTTTCCTCGCACGCCGCGCGCGAAATCATATTCAGCGCGCATGACTTCAGATTTCGGTCTCGCGCCTCTATGTATTCCCTTCTTCATAAGCTCTCCGTTCGGATGTTTGATAGAGAGGAATTTGTAATTACTCCCGTTACGCACACCAAAATATGGAACCCTTTCAGGGTTCGATGACTGATTGGTTTTGAATGTCGGGGCGTTGCCCCGACCTGTAATATGTAACGCCTTCGGCGTAGATGACATCGGACTGTTGTAATGTGTGCTTTTATTTTGATTCCCCAAAGGGGATGCATACTACAGCCGAGGGCAACGCCCTCGGTATCAAACACACCACGATTCGCAAACCCTGAAGGGGTTTCATAAATTCGTGTGAAGAACTGATTGTGCGTAACATCAGTAATTACTCTAAGAATCGCCAACGTTCATGTTCAGGAGTCAAAGAGCGTGGCGCCGACCGTCTCCACAAACTTTGCTGTCAACGGAATCAATGTTGCTCACAGAGGGACGGCTTCCTTAGCGACGTTTTTGTACAGTGGCGTAGTTCTTGAAAGGGAGCTTTCCCAGTCGTCTTTGCTGCCGACGATTGTCGAAAGTACCTCCCCCGTGTCCCATTCAACCTCGTAAATTGCCCGCCTGACACGCTGCGCGCGTACACGATCAACCTGGCCTTCCAACAGCACCAAAATATCCCAATCTGAATCCATGCGCGCATCCCCTCTTGCCCGCGAGCCATACAACAGCACACGTGCATAGAGTTCAATTCGTCCTACCGCTTCGCGGATTCTCGTTCGAAGTTCGGTCTCATTCATTGCTATCCTCCATTCTCTTTCGATAAGGTAAGATAGTGCATTTCCAAATGCAACGACGCAAGGAGTGCAAGCAAGCGACCTCTGCTAATATCGCCCCTACCTTTGTATTTCTTCCCGTGTCCGTTTGTACTGATGGGCGGGAGTCGTCCGGAGCAAAAAAAAACTTTCCGCAATTTTCTGGAAGCGGGCTGCACTGTTGAAATAGATTTAGTGTAATGGGACCCGATTGGTCTCAGGAAAATCTATCCAACCACTTTCCTTATGGAGGCTTCATCATGAAGACTTTGCTTCGTTGCGCCCTTGCAGTCGTAATGGTCGCGGCTAATATCGGCTTTTCTCAAACGGACATTTGGCGGGAATATACCCCCACGTCTCCAAGCCACATTGCCACAAATAGTGCAGGTCATATATTCGTTGGGTATCAAGGACATTACACCCTGACAAGTGAAAGCCCGGGTGCTGGGGTATTTCGCTCGACGGATAATGGTGATTCTTGGCAGGTTCTGAACTCGGGACTTACGAGTACGAACATTGTCGGCTTGCACTGCACACGAAATGGAACTCTTTTCGCTGGAACGCACTTAGATCGGGTTTTCCGTTCGACCAATAACGGTTCGACTTGGGCGCAGGTTCCGGTAACTGCTCGCCTCGCTTACTTCACCAGCAGGGGAGATACGGTTTTCGGCTCTGATGGTTTCTGGTGCAGGGGCGTTTTCCGCTCAACGGATAATGGAGCGACGTGGACCCAAATGAATTCCGGTCTTGACCCTTGTGCCAACGGACTTACGATAAGCGCCGCTGGAAACGTCTTCGCCGCAACAGGCACTAGTGGTGTCTATCGGTCCACAAACTGGGGAATAAGCTGGTCGGCAGTGAATTCAGGCGTGACCAACTCAAATTGCGTTACTGTCGTCTCCAACGCTGCTGGCAACATTTTTCTTGGAACTGTTGGCGGCGGAATTTTCCGCTCCACCAACCAAGGTATAATTTGGACGCAAGTCAACTCTGGATTGACGAGGTTGCAGGTTTCATCTCTCGGTGTCAACTCTGCTGGTCAGATCTTTGCAGGGGTCTATCCTTCAGCCGGCCTTTTCCGTTCCACAAATAACGGTGACTCGTGGGCTCCAATAAATGCTGGGTTCTATGACACTCTCCTTAGCGTAGGCGACATCATGGCAACCCCAAGCGGTTATCTTTGGGTTAGCGTCACGGGTTTGATCTATCGTAGCATACAGCCACTTGTTTCGGTGAGATCGGATCCCAATTCACTCCCCTCTTCATTTTGGCTCGGCCAGAATTACCCAAATCCATTCAACCCCACTACGAATTTCGAGTACGCCGTTACTGGTAGAGGTCACGTTAAGGTAGAGGTGTTCAACAACCTGGGTCAAGTAATCGCAACACTCGTTGATGGCATGATGGAATCTGGCAACTACCATGTATCATGGAATGGCAAATCATCAAACGGTGGCGCTGTTTCGAGCGGAACTTACTTCTATCGTTTATCAACCGATGGTGTTGTTCAAATGAAGAAGATGATCATGATCAAGTGAAAAGGAGGCAAAATGAAACTGATATTAGCTCTAGCCGCTGCACTTTCTGTGGTGCAAACTGAAAGTGCCGCACAACTAGCTCAGTTCAGCGTCGAACATAATGTTCCGGGAAAATCAGGTTCATCCGACCCTGGGGACGATTTTTCATTTCATCAATTTCATCTAATAGATCCTAATCTTCGCTCAGAATTCCTTAAGAGAATTAAGACGTCGCTCAGCGAGAGGCGCGTCCTTGATGCAAGTCAGGATGTAGCTCTTGCCGTCGCGTTTTGCCGACCACCATATGCTTGGGGAATTGTTGGCGTCAGCGGAAGTCAGCTTACAGAGTCAAACCCAGAAAGTTACATTTTCTATGCAGAGAGCCTTCAAGGAAGATGGTTAACCACTCTCGAATATGAAGAGCAATTCCGAGTCCTCATTTGTAATCTCCCAGAAGACATCATGGGAAAGAGATTGAAGCGGTACCTCTGCGAAGCCGCCTCATTCGGAGATGATCCCCCACTTCTTGGCTTGCCGTGGTCGGTCGGTGTGTCGTGGAGACTCACTGGTGGTCCTCACAGCAATGGCAATGGGAATCGCCCTTGGTCATCGTTGGATTTTAACATCGCACCAGGACAGAGTGGTACAGTCCGGGCAGCAAGAGATGGTGTTGCTTTCTTACCCTGCCCGAACTTTGTTCGCATAGATCACGGTGATGGATGGCAGACAGGATACTATCACTTGACTAGCATTGCTGTGGTAAATGGGCAAGTAGTTAACGTCGGGCAAACACTGGGACTCACGTCAACCGAGGCTGGTTGTGACGGCTCTGCCAACGGACCACATGTCCATTTTTCGTTACGACTAAACAATGTGCATCAAGAGATGGAAGGAAAAAACATTGGGGGATGGATTGTGCATGAGGGAGCGAACGAGTATGAAGGGTACATGACCAAGAATGGGATAACACGGTACGTTGGTGATTATATCGAAAACGATGGGATGGTAAGCCCTCCGTTCTTTTGGTCATCAAGGTATAGCGGCACCCCTTCTGGCGAAGACACTTCATGGGCTGTTGCCATTGGTCCGGGTAACAGCGTATATGTAACTGGAGGCTCACAAGCTACCTCTTCCTTCGATTTAACAACTGTGAAGTACAATTCATCAGGTTCATTAGAGTGGGTCCGAAATCACAACGGTCCTGGCAATGGCTATGACATCGGATGGGATGTCGCCGTCGACGAGGCTGGCAACGCGTATGTCTGCGGGTATGGTGTCGGAGCCGCCTCTGGCTTGGACTTCGTGACAATCAAATACAACTCAACCGGGGAGCAGCAATGGGTGCGACGTTATGATGGTCCGTCTAACAGAAACGACTATGGCTACGACGTGGTACTTGACAACTCCAACAATGTAATTGTTACTGGTTGGAGCCAAGGAGCTTCGACTGATTTAGATTTTGCCACAATAAAATACGACGACACTGGTGTTGAGCAATGGAGAGCCAGATACGACGGGCCCGCTAGCATGGACGATAGAACTTGGGACGTGAAAGTTGATCCCTCAGCAAATGTCTTTGTTGCCGGTTCAAGCGTTGGAATTGGTTCGAATAGTGATGCTACACTTGTGAAGTATAGCCAAGCCGGTGTGCAACAGTGGGTGGCCCGCTATGATGGACCCGTAAGTGGTTTTGATCTTGCATATGGCCTCGCCGTCGATCGGATGGGCAACAGCTATATCACCGGATATAGCGATGGCGGCTTCTCAAACGGCCCGGATTGCATCACGATCAAGTACAGTCCTTCCGGTGTTCGACAATGGGCGGCGCTGTACAACGGTCCAACAAGCTCTGCTGATTGGGGCTTTTCAGTCACCGTCGATGATAACGGAAACGTGTTCGTTGCGGGTGCGAGTCAGGGGGACTATCTCATCCTGAAATACAATGCGTCAGGCAGCCTGCAATGGGCTGAACGCTATGACGGCCCAGGCAATGGAGACGATGTCGCATGGGATGTCGTTGCAGACAGGCTAGGAAACGTGTACGTCACAGGCGCGAGTTGGTCCGGTTCATCGACAGACTATGCTGTGATTAAGTACAGTACAGCAGGTGTTAGGCAATGGGTCTCAAGATACGATGGAACTGGAAATGGACGGGATTTCTCGTTTGATATGGCGATTGACAACGTCAACAACATATGCGTCACCGGCTTTAGCGAGGGCTCAACAACAAGCACTGATTTTGCTACCGTGAAGTATCTGCAGAGTGGAATTACATCTGTCAGGCAAACAAGAGAAATCCCCACATCATTCTTGCTGAGACAGAACTACCCCAACCCCTTCAACCCAACCACAACAATCGAGTTCGCGCTTCCAAAGTCCAGCCGCGCAACACTCAAAGTGTTTGACTTGCTCGGGAGAGAAGTCGCAACAGTCGTGGATGAGAACTTGCCTGTTGGCGTTCACAAGGCGGAATGGAATGCGGGAGGGTTTTCAAGCGGCGTTTATCTCTATCGGTTACAGGCTGGAGATTTTGTCGAGACAAAGAAACTCCTACTCTTGCGGTAGCAACGCATTTGTTAAAGGAAACCTTCAACCAGGTTAACCCCAGATGAAGGTTTCCCTTACTTCTACACAGCAACAAGAAAGGAGAGGCGGATATGTCCTTCTATAAAGGGAATTGTCGTGAATGCGATTCTCCAGGCGATAACATGGTTAAGGGAGATGGTAAGTGTAATCGTTGTGGTGGTAGTGGGATCGACAACATTTGGGACGCAATTCCTTCTGCGGTCACCACGGGTGGGGTGCGGAATTGTGAAAGATGCGGAGGGACTGGTGTGTGCCCAAGATGTGATGGGAAAGGAGAGCACGACTAGTCCGGCTTCAAGTCTCTTCAAGTCAAAGGATCAACTCATCAACGCGGTTTTAGAATAACTTCTTTAATGAAGGAGACAATCTCATGAAACGGCTTGTTTGCTCTCTGATGTTTATCCTCGCTTCACTCCCGTTGCAGGCTCAGTGGGTCCAAACCAACGGACCCTTTGGTGGACGCGTTACTTCTTTTGCCCTAATTGACCCGTACGTATTTGCCAGCACGGCAGGTGGAGGCGTTTTTCTTTCTACCAATAGCGGGATGAGTTGGGCTTCCGCCAAGAGCGGAATGACGAATACTTTTGTACGTACTCTTGCCGTAAGTGGCACTGTGCTTCTTGCAGGGACCGATAGTGGCGGCATTTTCCGTTCGACTAATTATGGCGCAAGCTGGACCAACATAGGCTCGGGCTTGACAAATAGTACCGTCTATGCACTTGCCGTTAGTGGTACGAATGTTTTCGCTGGGTCGTGGGGTGGAGGCGTTTTCCGATCTACCAACAACGGAACCAACTGGTCTCGTGTTGACTCTGGGTTTACGTACCCTTATGTCCACGCGCTCGTTGTGAGAGGTGCAACTATTTTTGCGGGCCTTTTTGGAGGAGTTGTGTTTCGTTCTACCAACAATGGGACGAGTTGGAATCATCGGGATTCCGTGTCGGACAGGACTGTTCTTTCGCTGGCTCTGAGTGGCACCGACATTTTCGCAGGAACCGAGTACGGCGGACTTTTCCGCTCAACCAACAACGGTGAGAGTTGGGCTCGTGCCGATTTTGGGTTGGACCCCACTGAAGTGTGTGCGATTGCTACAAGTGGTTCAGATGTGATTGTTGGAACTTCACACCGCCCGGGATTTGGGTCGAGTTACCGTGACGGCGTTTTCAGATCAACCAATAGTGGAGCAAGTTGGACTGCGCTTAATACTGGACTGACTAACACAAAGGTTCAGGCGCTTGCTGTCAGCGGCAGCACCTTTTTAGCGGGGACTTATGGGGGTGGCATTTTTGTCTCGACCAATAGAGGAACCACTTGGACTCCCCGCAATCTTGGGTTGAATGCTTCTTGGGTTACGGACTTTGTCGTCGATGGCTCGAATATTTTTGTCGGCACTTACGGATCTGGTGCTTTTCTGTCAACTGACAATGGGGCAACTTGGAATTCTTTGGCAGGTCTAACACAACTCTATGTTACTGCAATTGCTATTAGCGGCATAAACCTCTTTGCAGGAACGGTGGGACAAGGAGTGTTCCGGTCCACAGACAACGGCGCAACATGGGCTGACGTAACGAATGGTATTCTTCGCGACGTTACCGTTTCAGATTTTGCGGTCAGTGGCAGGAACATCTTTGCAGGAACGTACTACGGCGGGGGGGTGTATCTCACGACCAATAATGGTGACAACTGGGTACCGGTCGGCTTAGCGACTAGCCCCGTTACAACACTTGCGGTTAGCGGTGAAAACCTCTTCGCTGGAGCGTTCCCTCACCCTTGGTTTGGTTGGCTGGGTGGAGTTTTCCACTCCAGCAATAATGGGTCAAGCTGGAGGACGGTGAATTCTGGGCTACGAGACACAAGCGTTCTATCACTAGTGGTTAGTGGTTCAGATATCTTCGCAGGTACATACTACACGGGCGCAGTTTCCATTTCCACGAACAATGGAACAAGTTGGAGTTCGGCGGATTCTGGCTTGTCTACTTCTCCCGTGGAAGCACTTGCTGTAAGCGGAGCAAACCTCTTTGCAGGGACTTATGGTAGTGGCGTTTTTTTGTCGACAAATAGGGGCTCGTACTGGAACTCAGTCAATGCAGGCTTAGACAATAACAATCATGTTGGAGCCTTTGCAGTCAAAGGGACAAACATCTTTGCTGGTTTGAAGGGCGGCGCCGTCTGGCGGCGCCCGTTGCAGGAAATGATAACAAACGTTTTGACTGACCCTCTCGACAGACCCGATCAATTCAGCCTCGAGCAGAACTATCCGAACCCGTTCAATCCATCGACAACGATCGAGTTCGCGCTCCCAAAGTCGAGCCACGCAACACTCATAGTGTTTGACTTGCTCGGGAGAGAAGTCGCAACACTCGTGGATGAGAACTTGCCTGTTGGAGTTCACAAAGCGGAATGGAATGCAAAGGATCACGCAAGCGGCGTTTATCTCTACCGGTTGCAGGCTGGAGATTTTGTCGAGACGAAGAAGCTTTTGCTGTTGCGATGACGTGCACGTGGAGAAACGATCTGTCTAAATCGTTCGTCATCAACCTAATGAGTCGGTCGTGACAATAAAAACGGTCTCTTCACTTGTCTTTCTAAAAGGGGTTGCTGCCTTATGGCCAATGACACAAGATGGTCCTTGCTCATGCTCGGACGAATGTTCACCGTTTCAGGAGCCGAGGGGCACGATTACCTAAGTTTTCAAAAACTCTCCTACGGGGTAGTTTTTTCTTTGGCATAGGCTGGAGATATTTTCGTGAACGTTCTGCTAGAGCTTCCAAATGTAACTACTTATTATTAGAAACTGATGTTACGCAAACCTATCAAAACCAAACACCCCGTAGGGACATCGGCTTGCCGTGTCCCAACCGGGCGTAACATCTGCCTCGGTTTCTGTGCAGTTCAAGATTGGGACGAGGCAAGCCCACGTCCCTACAAAAGTTTCATAGTGGGTTTTGCGTAACATCAGTTAATTCATTCAAGTCGCAACACTCGTGGATGAGAACTTGCCGGTCGGAGTTGACAAAGCGGAATGGAATGCAAGCGGATTTGCAAGCGGCGTTTATCTCTACCGGTTGCAGGCAGGTGATTTCGTCGAGACGAAGAAGCTTTTATTGTTGCGGTGAACTCGGTTGTTTGCTTCAGCAAAGGCGAGTCGTCGTCGAAGGAAACCTTCAGCCAAGCTTCGTCCGCGATGAAGGTTTCCTTCCTAAAACTCAGAAAGGAGCACCATCATGAAAGAAGCACACCTACGAGAATTTGAAGACGCCGGCTTCAAGTTTCCTTTCCTCACATTCTTCCACCCCATTCTCGAAAAGCTCAACGATGGCAATGTCATCCGCACGTCCATCGCATTTGCGCTGCGGGTGGTTGCCGGGCTGACGGTGCTGGGAGGCATCGTGCTGCTGTTCCTCATGCTCAAGCAAGTATTTCGTTTCGACACTGCGGGATAGACGATCGGGGGACTGCTGTTTGTCATCGTGCTCGCGGCAACCATTCTCGCAATCTACCAGATACTCATGTACAGAGCGAGGAATGTTCTGGAGCTTGGCGAGTCGCAGTTCACGGTCATCCCCATCTTCTCCATCCTTTTCAGAATACTCGGGGAGACGTATGCTGTTCTTGGTCTTGCCATCGGCGTTGGCGGCTGCCTGTTCATTTGGTTTGCGCAGTTCGATCCG
>Ga0082335_1006550_pt1 | contig 14888 bp, 8 predicted proteins | sample Subgrocontami58m_FD_72375 | JGI IMG/M metagenome (GOLD analysis project Ga0082335, IMG submission 72375) | Subsurface groundwater microbial communities from S. Glens Falls, New York, USA - GMW37 contaminated, 5.8 m (SPADES assembly) (version 2) ...
ATGCGGCATCGAAGCAGGTGATTGTAACATTCAAAGATCAAAAAAGCGAATTGCAACTGAGGGTGCTGAGATAAAAAAGCCCGACCTGCCTGCACTGCGTTTCGGTCGATGATTCTACGAGACCGTAGGGCGACTTGTTGAGCAGGCAGACGGGAGAGCCAAACTGCATTCGGGATAAACTCCCCCAAACGGCTCACCAACATCTCCATCGCTTGCACGAACGCTCGCTTAGGACGTAATCTACTTTTTCGCGCTCCGCACCAACGATGTTCCGCCATCAAGTCCCGGTAATGTCGTCTTGCGCATGACGCGTGTTACGGTGCCGGCGGGATACGTTATCGTGCAAACTTCCCACACGTCGCCGCCGCGGCTTGCCGATCTGCTCAACGACAACGGACCGAACTCTTCATTAGGTCCATTGCGCACCGAAACGGAAACGTAGGCAGAGGTCGCACCCGCGCCATGCGCAGAATAGTAGTGCACGAACAGACGGTATACCCCTTGACTCGTAACGGTTGGGATGGTGATGTGTTCCGGACCACGACCATTAACATCGTCCACATCGAGAAATCCACCCCATGATGTTGTTCTGTTGCCGTAGTAGCAATCCGTCGTTGTCCAAAAGCTTGCTGGGAAACTGGCGCCCGGCGGCAAGAGGTGAAAATCAACATCGGAGTTGTCCGTATTCCATCGAAGCTCCGTCCAAAGCTCAAGCGGATCGAAGTTGCCTCGAAACGTGTAGGCGGTATCAACGCAAGCACATGTCCCGTCACGCTGACTCACGATCCCTGTAATGTGGTTCGTGTTTGTCCCGCTCTTGATGACGATTGATTGCGAGAAACTTTTTCGGTCGGAAAGAAGGGCAAGCGGTACGGCAACAGCATTAAGCTCAACAGTTCCAAGACTGATACTGTCGCCGCTAAGAAGGCGTCCTTCAAGTTGGAGATTTCGCGTTGTGTAGATTGAATCTTTCTTCGGGCGCATCATCTCAAGAGTCGCTCTCCGTTCATTGGCAACGAGACGAAAATCGCCGGCTGCAGGGGGATAATAGATCAAGTCGGCGCGAACACCGATGCTTCTATCGGTTTTTGCTTCGCGTGGAAGTGCTTGAATCGCACCGAACAGTTTCTTTCCACAAAGCAGGAATTCAAAAAGCAGCCTTCCCGTGTGCGGACCGATGCCGTGCTTTTCATCCCACCCGATTACAGCGCCCGCGCCCTTCCGCACGAACGTTTGCGCCATCGCGCGATTGGGGTCTTTCATACCTTGGCACGTCGCAAGATAGATCACTGAACCGGGGAAATCACCGGAGGCGTAAGATGATTCAATGAAACGGTCTGAAACTTTGTAATACGTAACTTCCCGTTCTATCCCCCCACGTGTTTCCTTTACCGTTCCTATCGTAACTTGATGTGCGATCGATTCATTTTGAAAAGTTCTCTGCAACCACCCCATTCTTTCCTCGTCGTTGTTGCCTGGCACTTCTTGCCCCGTATTCAGCCATGTGACTCCAAGATTGGTTTGATAGTCGCCATGCCCCACAAAGAAGATTGCGCCGAAGTTTTTCAGATCTTCCTTAAAGAATCTTACATCTGCGAAATTACCATTCGCGATAGCCACGATAAAGCCAGACCCTTCTAACTTCAGCTTCAAAGAAGAGAGGTAGTCCTGATAGACACTCCTGCTCTCATCTTTACTCAGTTGATTGATGAGACAGACTATATTAGCAGCAGACGCGGAAGGCTTCATTACAGGAGGCAAACCCTTTGATGGTAATGTGAATCCGCGACCGTATGGTGGAATGGTTACTCCCGGCCCAACATACCAGGATACCGTTGCGCTCTTTTTGAATTTGACATAGAGCGCGTCGTCCGTAACCCAAGCATTTTCGACGCTCGCATGCGACCGATATGAAGCAACCATCGTTTGAAACCCGGCAATTGGATCGTCGCTCTTCAACAGAGAGTTTGCTGTGCTTGCTATCGTTCCATACGTTTGAATGATTGCTTGCTTCTCTTGCTCGGTTAACGCGCCGCCGCCAGTATCGGATGGTCCGCTGTCTTTTTTGCATTCAAAAGCGAATGCCGCCATCATGAGGGTGAACAGAATGAATCGGATGTTTTTCATAGTTGCTCTCCATTGATTATGGGCATGACTCGCCAACATCTCCCAACACCTCAAGAACCTCTTCGCACCGTTCGTACTTCACTGTTGCTTTAATGTCGAGATGAATCGTTACTGTAACTCTGCTGCCGGCAGGAGTTGAAACACCCGAGAGCGCTACTTCAACTTGGGAACCCGAGCCTAATCCTTTTACAAAATTTTCCAATTCGGTTTTCAGTTTACCAATTCCATCTTCAATGAGACTGTTCAATCCGATGAACGGAACATTGACACCCGCGAGCGGAATAGGCTGTTGGCGAAAGAGGAAGTGCGATGATCCAGCCGACGTTCCCAGCACGCCACTAACTGTTGCCAAGGTCGCTTGATTTGTGTTTGGAACACTCACGCGCAAGGACAGACTCTCAATGTTCAGGTCTGTTACTCGCGCGCCTTCTGGAAGGTTGAGCGCTCTTGCCACCGTTGTCCTGCTGATGAACGCGCTCGTCGTAAAGCTACCATCGGGATCGTCAACGGTGTGTTGGGTGGATTGCTCAATTGTCACTGTGTAGTTGAACAAACGATTCACGCATCCTGATGAGAAGAGGATGGTGAATGCGAAGCAGAACAGCAAAAGTTTTTTCATTGTAGTTCTCCTTTGGGTGAAAAAGTTAATTGTTGAACACTCTGTCATTCTGAGAGAGCCCCGCTTGCAGCGGGACGACCGAAGAATCCATCCTCTCAGCGTGCGACTAAGTTTCTGGATTCTTCACTCCGTCCCGATTTGAAAAGCAATCGGGACTCCGTTCAGAATGACGTGACGAATTCTAGAATCCCAATCCGAACCCCAGCACAAACGCCGGCTGCGACGCGAGATTGTAATCGGCATACAAGCGGAAGAACGCGAGCGTGAGCGCCGTGCCGACGGTGAAGCGCACTGAATTCTGACTCTTCAGCGAAAGAGAAATTTTTCCGGAGCTGCCGTCGTAATTCACATCCATGTTCGAGATTTCCACTGCAGGTCCTCCGTAGAAAGTGATAACACTTGCTGTATAACTTCCCTGCGCAGAAATGAGCGTTGCATTCGCACTCACGATGTCGCCGATCTCGAAATGCTGCTGGTAAATTCCGAATGCAACATCGAGCGGAAGTTTTTTGAAGTACTGATTGATGTTGTGCCTCGCCCCAATTCCCCACAGCTTCAGTTGCCCGATGTTGTCACCAACCTTCGCTTGAAAGAATCTCACCGTCGCTTCAGTGCCGTAGAAAGAGCCGACAGTTATCTGCGGCACACCAATAGTAAAGATGCTCATGTTGAGTCCGCCGGGAAAAACATAGGCAGTACCGCCGTTGCCAGTAACAATTTTCCCTCTCGTGCTGCCGAACACTGTGGGCGCATCGGTGGTTGTTGCTGGAGCGAAGAAGCCTTCGGTCTTTGCGGAAAAAGTTTTTCTGCTGTCTGTTGTCGGCGCGCCCATGAGCATCACACTGAAGTTAAGATGAAACCCGGTCAGCGGAACGTTCGCCGTTTGAAAGAGACCGCTATTGATGTTCGCTCCAAACGCATCCGCCAGCGGCTGCATAAAGCCCGCGCCGTTCTCGTTACCGTACTTCGCGGCGAAGTCGTTCAGCTTCTGCGCATGAACTGGAGCGAGAAACCAAAACGCTTGTGCCGCGAGAAAAATTGCAGCTCGTTTCATGGAACCTCCTTAATTGTAAATTGAAGTTGTTATGTTGGATTTCATTTGAGAAGCAGCCCCGCCAGAAAATGGCGGGATTCCTCCTCATTCCTAAAAATCATTTGAGGAGTAACATCCGTTTTGTTTCACGAAAGGAACCGCTGTGCAACCGGTAGAAATACACGCCGCTTGCCAAACCACCGGCGTCAATTGTCCTCTCATAGTTGCCTGGCTGCAACTCTTCGTTTACCAACGTTCTCACTTCCCTCCCCAACACATCGTACACCTTTAGTACGGACGGGGCATGCCCCGTCCCTACGGAAGCAGGAATTGAAAATCGAATCTTTGTTGTCGGGTTAAATGGATTCGGATAGTTCTGTCCTAAGTAAAACGCGTTGGGTACTGTTTGCGCAAAAGGAACGCTGACGAGAATTGTCGTCTTCGAAGCAACAACCCACGTGTCGAAGAATTTTGTGTACGCAGTCGTGACTGTTCGGTTCGTCCTGTTCAAAGTCGAAGGCAATGCCTCCAACTGCCGGCTGAGTGGATTGTAGCCCGCGACGACAAGCGAGTCTTCGCGGAAGTTCGGGTCAGACGGAAAGTCCGCGGGAGTGTAGGTGAACGTGACGTTCGCAGTGAATGTCCCGTCGCGCAGCGTGTCGTATACCGACCAGTAGCGCAACAGCGGGATGAAGCGCCAGTAAAATGGGTCGAGCGGACTCGTGTTCGCAAATGCGCCACCGTATTGTCCGTTGAATTCTTCCGCGACGGCAAGTCCCGCGGTTTGATTCGCAGTGAAATTGAGGGACGCCGTTATGGGAGTGAACGCCACCTGCGATGCGCCTGCGGCAATTACCCGCGCCTGAGTCGCGTCGGGCGAAAGAATCGGAAAATCCACCGAGTCCACACCCACGATGAGTCCGCCCGGGGCAACAAGGCGAATCATGACTCGTAATTTTCTCCCGCCCGTTGGGATTGGAGTTCCGTTCTGCACAGCTTGCACCGTTCCAAGAACGGTTCCTGTTGATGCGTTCGCCACAGCGGGAGCCGTAGGAGTGTATTGATAGATCGTCGTTCCCGAGGCATCCAGCACTTTGTCAAAGCCCAACCAGACTTGCCAATTGGTTGCGTTTTGAGTTGCAATGGTGTAATCAAACTTTGCTCCGTAGAAATTTCCACTGCCGACTGCGAAATGTTGCCGAGGCACCAGCGGGGGACCCGGAGAGAAAGGGACGACCGTCGTAAGTTTGACTCGATTTGCACGGTCATTAATGGGAAGCACGTGCTGCTGTTGACTCACCACCGTACCTGCATCCGTTTTCAGTGTAGCCACAAGCGCAATTTCTCTTTTCAAACCCGTGGTCACATCGCGTAATGGAATCAAGAGAGTTGTTGTATGCGCCAAAGTTCGTCCAGTGCCGGGCGGCGCGGGAAGTGTAATTATCGGAAACTGTGTCAACAACGTTCCAGTGCCGATCATGCGCTCCTTGAAATCCAGCTCGATGGTTCCGGCGTTTGGTGAGGAAAGAGTGTACGCTACATTTAACCGCACAGTATTGTTATTACCCGGAACATCCTGTCCCGATGCATTCACTTGAAGACTGCTCGGCGGAAGATTCACTGCAAACGAAATGACATTCGAGCGCACGGCTGCAACATTTCCATCGGGCGCAAGGTTTGCTTCGACGAAAACAACATTGCTCAACGCCGGAACAGTAAATTGAATCGGCGGAATGCTTGCCGTGTGATTGCCGGACGTGACATTGACTGTCGTTCCCGGTTGATTGAGAATGATGCCATCGGCGTCGCGAACAAGCACAACAATCCGTCCGGTCGGAGCCGAGACAAGATCATAAAAGTCAATGGACGAGTTGAGCGTAACGTTCGAGCTTGGGGCGAGAGGGGTGCTGGTGCTTGGCGAACTTACCGTCAGCCTGACAACATCCCGTTGCGAAGGAGCGGCGCCACCAATGAACGGCACATAATCTATTGTATTGCTGAGCACCTTCAAACCGCGCCCGCGTGGGTTTGAGCGACCATCGGACGTTGTATTATCAAGCGGACCCGACGGATCTCCCCAATAATTGTTCTTCATGTCGATGAGGACATTGTTGATAGCCGCTGGACTCGTGGGCGGAGGAAACCAACCAACGCCTGAGAAATCAGGAGGGCCCGTTCCCTCAGTTGAAAAGCGATTGTTGTTGATGCGAAGACCGCACTGAGTTCGATTCCCAGCAGCCGATTGCGGATCGAAGAAAAATACCACCGGCTGGTAGTAGTTTGAAACGTCGTTACCCGTAATATTCGCTTCAGCCGCAAACGCCAAATACAACCCCCTTCCACCAGTGTTTCTCAGCGCGCGTAACGTATTGCCGCGAATCTCAGCGCGAATGGTCGAACCCTTCGAGTACAGCGAGTCCTGATCGAACCCCGAAGCAGATAGAGAAATGCCCGCCGTCGTTTCGATACGGTTGTTCGAAATAATAATGGTACCGGAAGCTGGCCCGATGGTGTTTCCCGTCCGCCCATTTTCGAATTCTCTTGCCGGTCCAACCAGGATTGCATACTGGCTTATGCTGTCGCGAAACGTGTTGTTCTCGATAATGGGAGTCATACCGCGCAAGTCTAACGCATAATATCCGACCAACGTCAGGCGTTGAAATGTATTTCCTGTGAATCTCGGTGACGCGTTGAGCACGATTGGGTCTGTAGAGCTGGACGGTATGAAACCGCCGAACATTGTAAAAGTGTTACTTGAAAATTCCATTGACCCGATGTGACCGATAGTTGTGACGTACTTTATCGTGCTATTTCTCACGGCATCCCGCGGTGAACCGGAAAACCGAAGGTTGCCCCACAAGGACGGCGTTGATGCGTTTCCATCACCGTTCGTATCACCGCCCACGGCGTCGTCCCTGATGTCGGTGATTGTTGCGCCTTCTATCTGAAACGTTCCAGCATCGCTCTGCATGCCGATGTTTACGTTCAGCGGCGGAGTCCACGTGACGACTCCGCCGTTAATACTAAACGTTCCGGCACTCTTCACGATAGCATTCGAACGAATGGTGAGGACGGGATTAGGAAACTCCGATGTTGCAAAAACGCCATAGTTTCCAGTAACGACATGCACTGCGCCGCCTCTCCAACCGACTCTGCCGTTTCGGGCTCCGTCATCGTCACGAAGGGGGTCTCCATCATCGAAGGAGAAGCTGGAGTGTATGATAATTGTCTGGGCGAATGCTGAATGGACTCCCGACAAAAGGAGCAAAGACACTACGAACAATATCTTGTACATTGTGTACCTCCGGTTTGTGATGTTGTGATTGGATAATGATGGATGTCGAGACACCCTGTTAAATCTTCGTTGTCGGATTTCCTGCGCTCGGAACAGACTGCTGTGAACTCAACACATCTTCAATCTTCTTCAGCAATCTCTCTTCGAGCAAGGATTTCTCTAAGTAATTTTCTTTGAAAATCCGGTGCGCGAGTCTCGCTCGTTCACTGTCGCCATGAGCAGTCACGATCACGAGCTTTGTGTGAGGATGTTGTCGCCGGATGTCGTCGGCGATGGTGATGCCGTCATCGTGTTCGAGAAAAAGATCAATGAGCGCAAGGTCAATGGTTTGCTTGTTCATTATTCGCACTGCTTCTCTTCTGTCTTGTGCTTCGAACACTGCGTAGCCTTCACCTCTGAGCATGAACGCTATGCCGCGTCGCATTGCATAATCGTCGTCTATGACAAGAATTGAATGCACTATTGTGCCTGAGGATGTGGCGATAGAACCAACCGGCTGCAAGCAATGGGATCAGCCGTTTCGGTCAGCGACATTGGGCAACGAGGAGCTAATGGCTGAAACCCGATTTAGCCTCACGCAAAGTCGCAAAGCCGCCAAGTTTGTTTTGAGAAAGTTGAGATAAGAAAATTCACCTTGTCGGTGAAAACACTTGAGCATTTTGGGAATCATTTTGTTCCAGTTTTTCTTTTTCCTTTGCGCCTTGGCGGCTTTGCGTGAAACTTCTATGTCGGATTTGAGGTAATGCAAGATGAATGCCGAGTTGGGAGATCAAATCACGCGGGGAAATCACAGCAGAGAGAAGGGAATTCTTGAGGAGTGGGAAGATTGAAGAACGAAAATGGAAGCGTTGCGTGATTTCGCTCCACGCGTCGTTCGTGCGGGCACTAAGAAAAGGCAGGAAAGCTTAGGAAAAGCTGATATTTAGGAGGGCTCGGATGAAACACCACAACGCGTGGCGTTTATTCCGACTTGAGTTTGTAGCGCTTGATCTTCCGGCTGAGCGTATCGCGCCGCTCGCCGATTGCACTGGCAAGCTCCGTGATATTCCAGTGGTGTTTTTCAAGATTGCGCAAGAGGAACATCCGCTCGAATTCATCGGATGCTTCTTTGAGAGAACGACGATCCATCGCTTGCTGAAATGCTTGCTTCTCTTCGTCAGCGCTGAACTCCTGCGGCAGATCGGCGGGAGTGATCAGCTCATGTTCCGCTGTAACGACCAAGCGCTCGACGAGATTCTCCAACTCGCGAACATTCCCATTCCACGCGTGAGCTTCGAGTCGTGCAAGAGCTTCATTCGAGAAACGAATCCTCCTTCCCTTTTCCTTCTCCATCGCACTGACGAAGTGCTCGACCAGCAAAGGAATATCCTCCTTGCGTTCGCGCAGCGGAGGGATGTGAAGAGGGATGACATTCAAACGATAAAACAAATCTTCGCGAAAGCGTCCTTGCTTCACTTCCTGTTCCAGGTTCTTGTTTGTTGCCGCGACGACGCGAACGTCAACGGTGATCGGCGTGTTGCTTCCGAGGCGTTCGAATGTGTGGTCCTGAAGAAAGCGCAGCAGCTCCACTTGCACTTTCTGACTCACTTCACCAATCTCATCGAAAAAGAGCGTGCCTGATTCCGCCGTTTCTAACTTTCCCTGCTTGCCGCGCGTCGCGCCTGTGAACGCTCCTTTTTCGTAGCCGAACAGCTCGCTCTCCAGCAAATGCTCAGGCAACGCGGAACAATTCACGACGACGAACGGCTTGTCTTTGCGCGGACCGTTGTAGTGAATCGCCCGCGCAAAAAGTTCTTTGCCCGTTCCATTTTCTCCTTGCAGCAACACCGTCGAATCCGCGTCATCTACAATTCTCTCCAACATCTTCAGCGCCCGGCTCATCGCTGCACTCGCGCCGATGATATGTTCAAACCGAAATCGTGTTTGTACTTCCCGGCGCAGCCGCTCGTTTTCGTCCGCCAACCGGCGATGTTCCGCTCGCAGACGATGTTCGTCCAGCAATCGCTGCAGCCGGAATTGCAGCTCTTCTGTCGTGAATCCTTTTGTGATGAAATCATCCGCGCCGGCCTTGATTGCCTCGACCGCACGCTCGATCGTGCCGTGCGCTGTTGTCATCAGAACGATTGCATTTTTCTGCTGCGTTTTCACCATTGCGAGAATGTCAAGACCATCGCGCTCGGTCGGCACGCACAAGTCGAGCACAACAATGTCGAAATTATTTGAACGAAGCTGTTCGCTCGCTTGCTGCTTCGACTCCGCCTCGGCAATCGTATGCCCTGCGCGCTGCAAGCCATACACAATGCCTTTGCGATACGAAAGCTCGTCGTCGACGACGAGAATGTGAGACATGGTTAATACCTGATTGATTCACCACGAAAAAACACGGAAATACACACTGATGTTCGCGAATTTGTTCCAAAGAAAAAAATATCCGCGTTCATTCGTGCAATTTCTGTGTCATCCGTGGTTTCCTTTTTCTCCGTTTTATTTCTGCGCTATTGGGATTACAGCAATAAACCGCGTCCCCTTTCCAACTTCGCTCGTCAACGCCAATTCACCTCCGTGATTTCTTATGATTTGTCGCCCAAATGAAAGGCCCAAGCCGTGCCCATCCGGCTTCGTCGAAAAGAATGGCTCGAAGATTTTTTCTCGAATCTCCGGCGGAATTCCAGATCCATTGTCGCTGATTTCAATCTTGACTCCCGAATCTTCTGATCGAATGAGAAGCTCGACAACGCCCGATGTCTCGTTCCGTCGGCACGCTTCGACGGCATTCTGCAGAATGTTCACGAGCACGCGCTTGATTTGCACGGCATCAACCTCGATGAGGGGAAGGCTCTCTGCGTAGCGCGCGCAAATCTCAGCCTCGCCGGCGCGAACGTCTTTCAGCGCTTCTTCGGCAATTGCAACGATACTTGCCGGCGCGAAGACAGGATGCGTCAGCCGCGCAAAGTCGAGAGATTGATTGAGAAATGACGAGAGGCGCTCGACGGACTGGTGAATCGTGTCGGCGATTTCGTACTCGGCGCGAGTGCGCTCCATTCGTTTCCGCAATTCTGTGCTCAACAGTTTCAGACCTTCAATCGGATTGCGCAAGTCGTGCACAAGCGATGAGGAGAGCCGACCAATCGCGAGTAACGTCTCGTTCGTTTGGCGCTCGCGCAGAAACACTCTGAGATCACTCGCCATGGTGTTGAAGTCTGCGGTGAGCGCCCCGATTTCGTCTGCGCTTTGAACGGGAATGTTCGATTCAAGATTCCCGGTTGCAAAGCGCTGCGTCGCTTGGGCGAGTTGTGCGATCGGGCGAGTGATGTTCCGCGAGATAAGAATCGTTCCCATAATGCCTAACGCCAACGCCCCCCCAAGGATGAGGAAAAACAGAATCTGCGTTCGGCGAAATGCAGCTTGAAGTGGAGATGACGTCGGCACAGCAGCTATGCTCCATCGCTCCTGAGGAATCGGTTCTCTGAACGCGATGTACTCTTTCACCGGTCTTGTCGTAAGATAGGCATCATCGAGTCGTAAGCTTGTGGCTGAATGATAGTCACGTGTTCCCTCTACGAGGTCGTAGACCTGCGATGAGTGCATGCCGGAAATGGCACGCACAAATGTCGTTGATGAATTCTCCGCAATGATATTTCCTGCATCATCGAAGAGGACGTAATTTCCCGACTGAAACACATTCATCTCATTCACAACACGTTCCGCGAACCGAACATCCAAATCAAGAAACACAAAACCGAGAAGAGAGTCTATTCGAACCCGACTAAAAATGGGCGCAGAAAATGTCGTCACTGATTTTCCATTGACGGTATGCACAGGAAACTGGATCGGTATGCGTTTGGAAAAACTCATCGCAACCGCCTGCAAGAACATTGGCTCGTGCAGCGCGCTTCCGCTCTGCTGCTCGGGATGCAATCCTCGAACAACCAACATCTCCTCGCCGTCTGCGCGGACAATTCGTATCTGCACAAACGGGCTGTGCCGAATCACAAACCGTTGCGCAAGTCTTCCGGTCAGCGTGCTTTCACTGCTCATCACCCCATTGAGCTGAAACGCCGAGGAAGACTCCCACTCCTTCGCCACTTCGGTTTGAAGCACGAGCATGTTTGCATAGCATTCATCGAGTTTCTGTTCCACGCGGCTTGCAGCAGCCTGGCAAAGCTGCTCTCCTTCAAGCTGCACCTGCTCTTCGAATCCCCCCTTCAGCGAACGATACGAAAAGAAGCCGAGCAAGAGAATCGGCAAAACGATGAGCGGAATAGTATAGAGCAGCAGTCGTGTTCGTATTCCTCTTCGTGGTCGTAGACCCATGCAGTTATTCCACTTTGTTGACCGTAATATCTTTGAAGTAGGTTGGGACTGTTTCTGAGCCGATACCCACTTTGCCCCGTTGCAAATGGACGAGTTTCGCAGACGAAATGCGAAGTGTATCGTTGAGAAAATAGTTCAACGCACTCCCTTTGACCACTGTCCTGAATCTGTACCACGGCTCTTTTCTAATCGGGTACGGGACCTCTGCCATAAGAGTGGATCGTTCTCCGTCAAAGTACTCAAGTGTTATTCCCCTTCGAAAGAAATTTGTAATCCGATAGCAGCGACGGGCGGAGTTATCCGAGACCCTCAGATAGAGATACGCCGCACGATGATCAAGCTCGTCAAGTTTGAACTGACCGCTGAACTCGTAATCGCTCCACGACTCATCGCCAGTGACCGAGCACGTTGTTCGCGCACCGTAGCCCGCATACATATCATTCTTCCACACCCAGGTGCCTGAGAGAACGCGCCACCGCGACGAAGGGTCGGTAGCAAACTTGTCACGAAAAAGTTGTTTTGTCGCACGATAGATGAACGGCGCAGGTGGAGGAACCTCAGAAGCTGCTGCCGGGGGACTCTTCCTTGGCGGCAGCGCATCACCCGCGGCGAGCATAGTAGCCAATCGTGCGCGGCGCTTTCCGGTCGGGATCATCGAGCCAGCCAACAACATTTTCACCATCGTGTCCGGCACCCAACCAGCCGATGCCGCGATGGTAGTGCGCGGTCAGCGCCGTATCGTCATTGACTTTCATCGGCACAGACCATGACGCTCCGCGGTCCGGAGAATACGCGTAGAAAATGTCATCGAGAATATTCTCCCCCGAATCCATCCAAAGACAACCGAGCATCTGCGTCCCCGTCTTGTACAGATTCGGATACGTGCTGTTGCCCAGCGAGTTTTCACTTATTCGAATGCTTGGGCTCCACGTTGTTCCATGGTCTTCAGAGGAAGCGAAGTAGATGTTCGAACGGAGATCTCCGCTTGCACCGACGTCCCGATAATCCATCCACGCACCACAGAAATTCTTGCCGCTGTAGATGAGCGAAGGAGTGCCCTGCCACGTGTGTGTGGTATCGTCGTTGACCTTTATGCTGCGCGACCAGGTCTTCCCTCTATCGCTGGATGTAGAACAGTAAATATCAAACAGCGTTCGTGAATTACGATTGTCTGCCCAAAGAATGCAAAGCCTGCCCGACGGCGATGCAGCAATCACGGGTTCCACTTGTTCTTGTCCCGTGTGATCATCATTGATACGTACGTTCGGCGACCATGTTTTTCCCGTGTCCAACGAGTATGAAAAATAGACGTCGGGATTCCCTTCACGATAGTCATCGAAAACGGCGTACGCGCCGCCGACAGAATCGAATGCAAATTGAAATGCCCCGCACTGTCCCCAATACGTATCACGAACGGGGCTGGGTGGATTCCAGCCATTCTTGTTTGGCGTGTGGACGTAAAACTGCCCACCGTCAGGAACCTGCTCACGCGAAAGATACCAAAAGGATTGATCACGATACGACACAGGGAATACTGGACGGTCGCAGAGGTTCAATAATATTGGATGCGACCATGATCTCCCGTCGTCTACTGAAACTGATTGCAGGTTTCCATTGTGGGTCGGCGCATTCGCGACAAGATTGCCTTTGACGCGCTTGATGACTGCGTTCAGTGAATCGGGAAAGCCGATATTCGCTTCCCAACTTTTGGAAAAACTGAGCGCATTCGGCTTACGGATAGAGAACGAAGGAGCTGGTGCCTTGTCGCCGCATCGTCCGAGGAAAGCAAGGGAGAGAATCAAGACGGGCAAACGCAACTGCCTCAGATTTTTGGGGAGATTAGTCACTGTGTCTTGTGCGGCGCTAAGACTCTCTCGGAATAATGAACGGTAAGAACGTAGGGAAATATACGAATCTCTTTCACTATTAAAAATCCCGACCCTGCCTACGCTGCACTTCCGCCTTCACTTCGTTACGGTCGAAGACTCGGCGAGCGGACGGGTCGGCAGGCAGGCACTTGTACAGCCGGGATTTCAACTCTACTCCAGAGGAGTCCTTCGGACGAACTCTATCAACTCGCTCCGAAGGAGTCCTTCGGACAACTCTCCAAACTGCTCACTTCTTCTTCTGCACCCGATAATTCTCATACTGAATCGCTTTCTTCGCTTTGCGCGCATCAGTCTCCTTATCGTTCAATGTCCCGTTGAATGAATCCAATCGTGTTGCTTGCTCTTGAATCATTATGGAACCAGCACCGCTTGCAGATGCGGCGGGTGACGACATCAACATTTGTCGCGCTGAACTCAGCTCAGCTTTCGCTTCGTCCCCTCTTCCCTCATCAAGCGCCTTCATTGCTCGATCAACCTTACGAGTAGAAACTGCAATGTCTGCTTTTGCTTGAACGTCCATGTCACGGTTTTTCTCGATCATCGCAACGTCGCGGGTGTAGTTGACTTTTGCGCTGAACGACGGACGAGAGGCAAAGCTTGAACATTCACAGCGCAATGTGCCCGTTGCAACTGTCAGCGTTCCACTCCCTTCAGGAATGCTTAGCTCAACTGTGAACTCACGGGTTTCGTTCGCATACAAATCGCCGACAGGAATTCTGTACACATCTCTGTCGAAAATACTCTCGCAACCAATGACATCGAGCATTCGCACTCCTCTGCCCAACTTTAACTCGATGTACGCGTTCTGAGCAATAACGGAGCCTGCAGAGTTGAATTCTCTGCTCATAATGGAAGCAAGCTGGCTCGGACTTTCGATGAAGTAGTAGTTGCCGCCGCCGCTCTCTGAAAGTCCGACCATCAAGTTTTCATTGTAGTCCAGACCAACGCCCATCGTAGTAAGGGAGATGGATTTGCTGCGATAACGCTTTGCAATGCGATTCAACTCATGCGGGTCGGTGATGCCTTGATTCGCCAAGCCGTCGGAGAGAAGAATCACCCGGTTCACATATTCTCTCCCGATGTTCCGCTCGACTTGCCGCAAGCCTTCCATCATTCCGCCGCCTAAGTTTGTGCTGTTCCGTGGATAGATGTCGCTGACGAGCCGCTTCAAGTCCTGCCTGTTGCCAACTCGTTGTGCGGAGCGAAGAACATCAATCACATCGTCATACACGACAAGCGAGAAGATATCTTCACTGCTGAGTTGGTCTATTAGTTTGTTGAGGGCTTGTTTTGCATAATCAATTTTTCTCTCGTCTACCATTGAGCCGCTGCGGTCAAGCACGACTGCGATGTTCATCGGTCGGCGTGCACGCTCACGTCGCTCGAAGTCGGATGTTGTAAGATAAATCTGCAGGTACGCCGTTCCGCCGCTTGATGAGATGTATGGGCAGTTGAGTTTGCCGTCGAGCGTTATGCGTGGCTCGCGATTGGGAAATGACATTGCGTTCGTTGTTGCAATCACTCCGACGATACCCGCTATCGTCACGATGAATGTCGTTGCGCGTTTCATTTTGTTCCTCCCTGCGAAATTGTTTTTTGAATTGTTGTTGA
>Ga0082335_1006551_pt1 | contig 14885 bp, 10 predicted proteins | sample Subgrocontami58m_FD_72375 | JGI IMG/M metagenome (GOLD analysis project Ga0082335, IMG submission 72375) | Subsurface groundwater microbial communities from S. Glens Falls, New York, USA - GMW37 contaminated, 5.8 m (SPADES assembly) (version 2) ...
TATTTTCACGCGCTACACGTTCACCGAGGGATTCTTCCGCGGCGGTTTCGTCGGGGGCGGGGTGCAGTACCGGCAGAAGACTTACCGCGGCAACGGCGACCATGACTCCAACCCCGCCACGCCGGTGGTGGCGATGTGGTCGCCCGGGTACTCGCTGTACACGCTGCTGGCAGGCTACAGCACGAAGCTCTACAACCGGCCGGTGAGCTTCGCACTCAACGTCAGCAATCTCTTCGACAAGGATTACTATCGCTCCGGCGGCGTGGCGTCCGGTTCGTGGGGCGACCCGCGCGCGTACCGGCTGACGATGAACGTGGATTTCTGAGGCCGGCGAGACACCAACCTTGTAGGGCGGGGTCGCCCGACCCCGCCGGCATTCGTTTACGATCCGCCTTTCGGCGGGGTCGGCGACCCCGCCCTACATCCGGTACGGTGATGCAGGCGGGGTGCCCCGCCGTGCCCCCACCCCGCGGGATGAAGGACGATCCGCGCAAATCGCGGGGCCCTCGGTGACAAAAAGATTCTGACGAATAGTTGAAGCTCACTGCAAAACCTCCTGGAGCGAACGCACGTCTTGGGTAGCGCGGTCAATCTGACCGCGTTCGACTCATCGGGAAGGTTCGAGCACGGTCAGGTTGACCGTGCCACGGCCGCGTTCCCCAGCGAGGTTTTGCAGTGAATGCGGCTACACTGACTCCAACTCCTCGCGCCGCACCGTCCTCTTCTCCTGAATCGATCGCACCATCAGCTCGCAAAGCGCCATCGTCTCGAGGTTGCGCTGCACGGATATCCCCGGCTCGCGCCCCCCGGTGATGTACGCGTGAAAATCGGCCAGCACGCCGAGCTCCGAGTCGCGGGCGGGAATCGGCACGACGGTCGCCGGCTCGACGCCGAAATTCACCGTGGGCCGGGGCGAAAACTCGGCGCGCTCATCGCGGAGCACGAACGCGCCGTTCGCACCGTGGACCTCGATCCGCAGCGAGCCGCGACTCGCATCGTGCGTGTGAACATAATTCACGCTCACGCCGTTCTGGAAGCGCAGGAACGCGCTCGTGTTGTTGTCGTGCTCGTAGGGCGTGTAGCTGGCGCGGTAGCCGTGGGCCGTCAGCTCGGCCACCGGCCCGAGCCAGTCCAGCAGGTTGTCGAAATGATGGCAGCTCATGTCCCACACGCTCGCGAACGGATAGGTGAGCGTGCGCGGCTGCGGCCGCACGCGGTGCTGCACGTAGTCGATGAGGTACGGCGCGGAGATGGCGTGCGCGGCGTTTCCCTGCACCGCCTGCCGCACCACCGTCGAGATGCCGTCGTAGCGATAATTCTGGGCCACGGCCGCGACACCGCGCACCGCCTTGACGTGGCGCGCGAGATCGACGGCGTCGCGCCAGCACGGGGCCATGCCTTTCTCCACCAGCACGGCGAGTCCGCGATCGACGCCCAGCTTCACCAGCGAGACATGCGTCACCGTTGGCGTGCAGAGAATCATCGCCTCCGGCCGGGTGGCCGCGAGGGCCGCCTCGACCTCGCGGAAACACGCCGCGGCGGGCAACCCGGTCGCGGTCCGCGCGGCCGCGAGGTGTTCCTCGACGCGATCGACGAGGCCGATGGTGCGCCAGCCGTTCTCGGGCCGGCAGCGTTCGACCGGCCAGCGGCCGCGGTTACCGACGCCGACCAGGAGGACCGGGATGATGCGTTTCATGACTTCGCCCGAGTATCGATTTGAGTCTTGGGTGGAACGCGATCTCCGAGCGCGTTCGCCTCGACGCGCCAAGCGACGGCGCCCGGAGGTCGCCATCCACCCGGCATCGCCCCTTTCCTCGGCATCACACCTTGCCCACCGCGCCCTTGCCCATCGCCAGTCGCGTCGCGCCGAACGGCGCGCGTTCGGGCCGCTTCAGCATGGCGTTCGCCCCGGCGTCGTTGACGAACTGCTCCGCCTTCGGGTCCCACGTCAGCGGCCGCCCGAGCTTCATCGCGATCCAGCTCACGATGCACGCCGTGTTGCTTCGATGCGCGATCGGCGCCGGCACCATCGGCGTCCGGCGCGAGCGCACGCACTCGAGCCAGTTCTCGTGATGCTCCTTGCTTACCGGCAGCTGCACCGTGACGCCCTTCGGATCCAGCAATCGCTCATCGCTCGCGTCGAGCGGCCGCAACCGGCCGCGCTTCACGCCTGGATCTTTCGTCGCCACGCTGCCGCGCGAGACGAAAATCCAGCCGGCGTCGCCGATGAACTTCAGGCCGTTGGGGAACTTGTCGGACACCGCGACGCGCACGTCGCCGCGATACGTGAGCTCCACGTGATACGCGCCATGCACGTTCCAGATCTTGTTCTTCGGGAAATCCGCCTTCGCCTCGATGCGGCCGGGACCGCTCAGCTCCACGTCGAGCGCCCATTGCATGATGTCGTAGTGGTGCGCGCCCCAGCCGGTGATCATCCCGAGGCAGTAGGCATCGTTGCGCAGCCAGCCCGGGCGATCGTAACCTTTCTGTGGATGCACGCGCTGTTCGGTGTACGGCACGTCGGCGGTCGGCCCCAGCCAGCTTTGGTAGTCGAAGTTGGCCGGCACGGGCGCCGGTGGATTGTCGGGCGCCGTGGGGTCGATCGGCAGGCCGATCTCGACGCGTTGCAGCCGGCCGACACGGCCGCTGCGCACCAACTCGCACGCGCGCCGGAACTGGACGCTGGAGCGTTGCTGGCTGCCGAGTTGAAAGATGCGGCCCGATTTCACGATCGCCTCGCGCAGCAGCACGCCTTCGGCGTGCGTCATCGTCATCGGCTTCTGCAGGTAAACATCCTTCCCCGCGTAAATCGCGCGGAGCGCCGCCTCCGCGTGCTGGTGATCCGGCGTGCTGATCACGACGGCCTCGATATCGGGCCGCGCCAACATCTCACGGTAGTCGCCGTACACCGAGATTTTCGGCGCCGGCAGGTTCTTTTCGCGGTACCATTTTTCGAGGAGCACCTTGCCGTCGGCCGCGCGCCGGGAGTCGAAATCACACACCGCGACATAATCCGCCAGGTCGGAATGGAAGACCGACGGCATGTCATGCGTCTGGGCGATCCGGCCGCAGCCGATCTGGCCGACGCGGACCTTGTTGCTGGGAGCGCCGGCGCCGAGCAGCCGTGACGGAATGATGTTCGGCAGCGCCAGCGCGCCGGTGCCGAGGAGCGCCGTGCGCGTGAATTCGCGCCGGGTGAACGAGGAGCTTGGGGTTTTCATCATTTGGCCTTCGTTGTGCCCATCGCCCAGACGATGCCGCCGAGGATGTGCTTTTGAAAAACAGGATCCGTGTACGCTTCCTTGCGGTGGCCGAGCGTCGTGTACCAGCAACGGCCGCCTTCAAACGTGTGCCACCACGCCAGTGGACGCGTCGCCTCATCCTTCGGCTTCTGCGGATCGTTCAAGCTCGCGAGTTCGCCCGCGAGCAGCACGTGCAGGTCGGCCGGCATGTCGCGCAGGTAATAGAATTCGTCGGTCCAGCGGAAGGTTTCGCCCAGGTGCGCGGTCGAGGGATGATGGCGGTCGACGACGCGGATCGCGAATTCCTGCAATTTCGGGTGCCGCACGAAGGATCCGCCGAGCATCGACCAGAACCATGGCCACGCGCGCATCGAGCCGCAGACCGAGTGAATGCCGACGAACCCGCCGCCGTTCCGCACGTAGCGCTGGAGGGCCGCGCGCTGCTCCTCGGTGTCGAAAATCTCGTTGTTGGTGTTCGAGAACACGAGCACGCGGTACTTCTTCAGGTTCGCGTCGGTGAAGGTCTGCGGCTGATCCGAAACGTCGACCGCGAAGCCGTTTTGCGCGCCGAGTGCCTGGATCACCGCGACACTCGTGGGAATGTTGTCGTGCACATAACCCTTCTTGCCCTCGAGTGTCAGACCGTTGCGCGTATAGACGAGGACGCGTGGCGTGGTCTCACCGGCGGTTACGACACCACCGCCGAAGAACGCAGCGGCGAGCAGGGCAAGGAGCAGGCGCATGAGGGGATGATAGGCGAAAAATCCGCGCCGATCGAGTCGGAGCGTCAGGAGAGCAGCATAGGGCCCGGGCCACGGCCCGTCTCAGCAAATCTTGTCGAAATCCGCGCAGATTTCGGCGAGGCGATGACGAACTTAAATGCTGACGCCGCATCCGCTTTTGCGATGGTGAACGGCGCACCTCCCCTTCAGCTCCGTGACCGCGACGGACCCCAACCTCGTAAAGCTTCATGAGCCATTCGAACCTGTATGGTAAACATGACGCATGTTTTGGAGGGCCCGCCTCTGCGCGGGCCGCGGACGACGCGGAGGTCGTCCCTCCCGCTCACGCTCGCGGCGCCGATCCAAGCAAGGCGAGGCGAACGTCGTGACCTCAGACCCGATTCGCATGAAAACCATCCGGCCCCTCATCCTCGCCTTGTGGATCGCCGGCGGCATCGCCGCCGTTGGCAGCTTCGCTCGCGCGCAGGCCGTCTCCGCCGGCACGATTGAAGGCCGGGTCGGCACCGCCCGCACCGGCGAATACCTCGAGCACGCCCGGATCACCATCGAGGGCACGAACCTCGAGGCGTTCAGCGATTCGAGCGGACAGTACCGGCTCACCAACGTGCCGGCCGGCCCGGTGCGGCTGAAGGTCTTCTTCACCGGCCAGGAGATGCAGACCGAAACGATCGTCGTCGCCGCCGGCGAAGTCGTTCAACGCGATTTCAGCCTCACCGCGGGAGCGGCGCGTCCGGGTGCCGACAAGGAGGGCAGCATCGTGCGGCTCGATCAGTTCATCGTCGCGACGTCGAAGGAAATGGACGCCGCCGCGATCGCGATCAACGAGCAGCGTTTCGCCCCGAACATCATGAACGTGGTGTCCGCCGACGAATTCGGCGCGGTCGTCGAGGGCAATGTCGGCGACTTCCTCAAGTTTCTCCCAGGGATCATCGTCGACACCGGCGGCGGCGACATGCGCACGATTTCGATGAACGGCGTGCCCTCGAACTACGTGCCGGTGACGGTCAATGGCTTCTCGCTCGCCAGCGCCCAGTCCTCCGGCACGGCGCGCACGATCGAGCTCGAGCAAACCTCCGTGAACAACATTTCGCGGTTCGAGGTGGTGCATGCCCCGACGCCGGAGTCGCCCGGTTCGGCGCTGGCCGGCTCGATCAATCTCGTGCCGCGCAGCGCGTTCGAGCGGACGCGGCCGATCTTCAGCAGCAGCGTGTTCCTCATGATGAAGGACAATTACCGCGACTGGCAGCATACGCCCGGCCCTCGCGTCACGCTGACACGGAAGATCAAGCCCGGCTTCGATTTCTCGTGGGTCGTGCCCGTCAACCGGCGGTTCGGCTTCAGCGTGTCCGGCGCGCACAGCAACCAATACACGAGCGAGGACTACTCGCAGAACGTCTGGCGGGCGGGCGGTTCGACGACGAACGGTATCACGAATCCGGGCACGGGCGCGCCGCCGTCGAGCCAGTATCCGGACACCACGCCGGACCGGCCCTACCGCACCGATTACGCGGTGCAGGATGCGAACAAGTTTTCGAAACGGACCTCGTTCGGCTTCACCGCCGATTACAAGATCGCGCGGAACGATCGCGTCTCCTTTTCATTCCAATGGGCGCTGTTCGACGCCGAGCTGAGCAATCGCAAGCTGTCGTTCTTCGTCAACCGCGTCGCCCCGGGCGACTTCGACCTCACGTCCACCCACGGCCAGCCGGGCGCGGGCGAGATTCGGCTCGATAACAGCGGCATGCGGCAGAAGTCCGGCACGACCTACACGCCGACTTTCGTTTACCGGCACGATGGCCCGATCTGGAAGGCGGAGTTCGGCGCGGGGCACTCGCACGCGAGCAACCACTACCGCGACGACTACCGCGGGTTTTTCAACAACTCGCAGGCACGCCGCAGCGGCGTCACCGTGAGTTTCGACGAAGGCTTCTACCTGCGGCCGGGAAGAATCACGGTCACCGACGCCGCCGGCCGGCCGGTCGACCCGTACAGCCTCGCCAGCTACTCGCTGGTTTCGGCGAGCAACGGCTATCAGGAATCCGGTGACCTCCAGCGCAGCACGTACGGGACGCTGCGCCGCGATTTCGATGTCCGCGGCGTGGCGCTCGGACTGAAAGGCGGACTCGAGATCAAGCAGGCGGTGCGCGACATCCGGAAGTTTTCGCCGGCGTGGACGTTCGTGGGCGCCGATGGCCGCTCCAGCACCACGCCGATCGGCAACGACGACAACGCCGCGGTCGTGGCCGACGACACGTTCTCGCAGCGTTTTCCGCCGTACGGTTTCCCGAAAATCCAGTGGGTCGAGCAGGAGAAATTGTGGGACCTCTACCAGGCGCACCCCGAGTATTTCACGCAGAATGCCAACAACGCCTACCGTTCGCTGATCGATCAGTCAAAGCACGCACAAGAGATCATCTCGTCCGGCTACATGCGCAGCGATGTCGCGTTTTTCGAGCGCCGGCTGAAGTTCGTCGGCGGGCTGCGCGTCGAGCAGACGAATCTGCAGGCCCAAGGCCCGCTGACCGACCCGACGCGGAACTTCCAGCGCGACGCGCAGGGCAATTTCATCCGGGGCAGCAACGGCCGGCCGCTGACGATCCTTCCGACGACGGATGCCCTGGGCGTCTCGAAGCTCACCTACATCGACCGCGGCTACCATGCGGAGAAGGAGTACCTGCGGTATTTTCCGAACATCAACGCGAGCTACAATGTCCGCGAGAACCTGATCGCGCGCGCGGCGTGGTACACGTCGATCGGCCGGCCCGATTTCAACCAGTACGCCGGCGGGCTCACGCTGCCGGACACCGAACTGCCGCCGGCGAACAACAACCGCATCTCGGTCAACAATGCCGGCATCAAGCCGTGGAGCGCGCACACGACCAAGGTGAGGCTCGAGTATTATTTCGAGCGGGTCGGCCAGGTTTCGCTCGGTGCGTTTCGGCGCGATTTCAAAAACTTCTTCGGCAGCATCACCACGCCGGCGACCCCGGAATTTCTCGAACTCTACAACCTCGAGCCGGCGGTGTACGGCGATTACAACGTCGCCACGAACTACAACCTGCGGACGAAGGTGCGGATGACCGGGCTCGAGGCCGACTACAAGCAGGCGCTCACGTTCCTGCCGCACTGGGCGCGCGGCGTGCAGGTGTTCGCCAACGCGAGCGCGCAGCGGGCGATCGGCGACGAGAATCGCGAGTTCAACTACGTGCCGCGCAGCGGGAGCTGGGGCGTCAGCCTCTCGCGCCCGCGCTACAACGTGAAATTCAACTGGAACTATCGCAGCCCGTCGCGCCAGGGCGCGCTGACCGGCCGCGGGCTGCAGCCGGAGACGTTCGAGTGGAAATCGAAGAAGATGCTGCGCGACATTTACGCGGATTGGCTGCTGACGAGGCACCTCGGGCTGTTCATGAGCCTGCGCAACGTCGGCAGCGCGCCGGAGGATTTGCAGCGCTACGGTCCGCTGACGCCGCCGATCGCCCGGTTCCGCCAGCGGCAGGACTATGGGTCCGCGTGGATATTCGGCGTGAAGGGGACGTTTTGAATCCGGTGTCGCGCGTCTCGCATTTTGGAGGGCCCGCCTCCGTGCGGGCCGCGGACGACACGGAGCCCATTCGACAAGCTCAGGGCCCCGAGCCAGCCGAGGGGGTTTCCCTCCATCCATGCACAATTGAATCTCGAGTTTCCGTAGCCCCGCGCGCTGGCCTGCGGGAAAACAGCACGGGCAGGTTGCCCGTGCCACTCGGCTAGACGCTCACATCACAGTTCGAATGTCGCGCTCAGGATGAACTGCCGCGGATCGACGATCCGATAGGCGTTCGGGGTAGCGTCCTGGTCGGGATAAGCGCTGATCGCCTGCAGCCGGCCGTTCTCCTGGATGTTGCGCACATTCAACTGGAGCGTCGTGGCATACTTGTTCCATAGCTTCATCCGGTAGCTCACGAACGCGTCCACATACAGCCGCGCCTTGTCGTAAATCGGCCGCTGAGGATCCAGCGCCGTGATGAGCGCCGGCAGTCGCTCGATGCCGTAGTAGCCGATCGCTCCCTTGTCCTCCCAGCGCAGCGCGCCACCCAGGGTGAACCGCTTCACCCACTCGCGATCGATGCCGAGTCCCGCCAGCCGGTAGCTCGTGCTCAGGTTCGCCCGATATTTGCGAATCTGCGGACGGGTCTTCCCCTGGTTCGCCACCGCCACGTCGTACGGCGTCCTCACGTTGCTGGCGAAGAACTGCGACGGCGAATTGCTGCCGTTGTAGCGCTCGGTCCACCACGGCCGGTTGAGCTCGGGGTCGATGATGCTCTCCCAAACCGGCTTGCGCTCCTCGATCCAGCGCGTGACGGAAGGCGACATCTTCGAGTCGATGGATTCCTGCTTGGTGACGTTGAATTTCGTCGTCCAGAAGGGGTTCGGATTCCAGTGCACTTCGATCTCGACGCCCTTCGCCGTCACATCCTGCGTTTCGGCCACCAGGCTGTTCTGCTCGTCGCGCGACTCGGGCCGCGTGAAGTAGGCAACGTCGAGTTTCGTGATCCGCGCCACCTCCTGGTTGATCTGATCGGCCGTCAGTGTGCGACCCTGCGCGGCGGCGGCATTCGTCACCCACGCCCGGGCGCGCGTCGTCAGGTTGAAGAACTGATTGCTGTTGGGCGAATCGAAGTCGAGGTTGCGGATGCGCTGCGCGATGATGCGCATGCTGCCGTTGCGGGAGTCGATTTGGGTCGTGTCGTACTTGTTCGCGCGCAACACGAGCTTGCCGTTGAAGAGATTCAGCGAGAAGCCGTAGTCCTTGCCGTGCCCCGTCGGGTCCGGCAGCTGGTTCAGGTAGAGGCCGACCGCGTAGCCCTGCGGCTGGAAGCTGTTCGACTGGTTGTAGTAGAAATTCAACCACCGCGTCGGCTTGACGACGACCCCGGCGGTCGTGGTCCGGCCGCCGGCGTGCACCCAGTCTTCCGGGTTGAGATTGAACGTCGAGTCGTAGTCGAGCACGATGCCGTCCGGCGTGGAGCGGAAGAGCGTCTGGCCGCGCTGGCGCTGGTTCCGCTCGTCGGTGCGCAGGCCAAAGGTCGTCACGACCCGATCGTCCAGCAGGTGACTCTGGATCACGCCACCGCGGGTGCGGAGAATTGCGCGGTCCCAGGTGTTGGTGGAGTCGTACCAGTAGCCCGGCCCCAGCTTCGCCTGCTCCGTCACGAAATTCGGCGTCGCATTCGCCGCGCCCGGATTGGTCCAGCCGCCCCAGCGATAAGGATAAACTCCCGGCTGAAAATCGTGCGGGGCGCGGTCGGCGTTGAAGCCCACGTTGTCGCCGACGTAGTACCGATAATAGGTCAGGGCGACGTTCGGCCGCACGAACTCCGGCGCCAGGCCGGTCGGCGCGGGATACCACGCGTGGTTGGAGAGAATGACGTCGCGCCAGATCGTCGTGCGCGAAAGGTTCAACTTGTATTCGCCGTAGCCGACGAGTTGCTGCATCCCGAGCCAGCGGAGCAGGCTCTTCTCCTTCCGCAGATCGAGACGGTAGGCGAGCTGGGCGCGATAGGTCTGGCGATCGGACGGACCGCCGGTGATGCCCTTCGAGTTCCAAAAGCCGACGTAGGGCCGCAGGAAGAATGGGTTCGGGCTGCCATCGACCATCCGCTCGTTGACGTCCATGTACAGGAACCCGGTCGCGCCCGAGCTGCCGGCGGTGCCATACAACCCGCGGTTGTCGCGTTTCGTTTCCTCCCGGAAGTAGGCGGCCTGCAGCGCGAGCATGTTGCGCGGCGTGTCGAAGAATATCTGTTCGCCCTGCAGGTGCGTCATCCGCGTCGTCTCGTTGATCCGGTTCATCGCGGCGAGATTCACCTTCGACCAGTCGTACACCGACTTGCTCGTCACCGACGGATCGCTCGAGAACAGCGGCTGGGTCGCGCGAATCTGCTCCGGCGTGGTGTTGACCAGGACAATGTTCTGGTTGCGGCCTTCCGGCGTGTTCGTGCTGCTGGTGCGGCCCGGGCCCCAGTAGCCAATCGAGCCGTCGGTGTCGATGAACAGCGCCGACTGGTCACGGACATTGTTGCTGGCGAAATAAGGCGGCACCGACGTCGCGGTGAAGTTGCCCGGCACGCGCACGCCGTTGATTTTCGCGCTCGTCGTGACCGGATCCCAGGTCGGCATGCCCGCCTTGATCCAGCCGGTGATGGCATCGCGCGGCGGTGTCGTGTTCGGCCGGTTGCCCGTGATGTGATAGTAGAAGTGCGACGCGGTGATCGTCGTGCGCTTGAACGGCTGGTACCGGACCATGCCGTTCAACCGCCGCGTGTCGGTGCCGGACGGTTTCCGCACGAAGCCATCGTGCTGAAACGCCGCGCTGCCGCGCAGCGCGAGCACGTTGCGCTTGAGCACGCGGTTGAGATCGAGACTGGTGCGGTAGCCGTCGAAACTGTCGGCGCGGAAGGCGACCTGCGATTTGTTGCGGCTGAGATTCGCGGAAGCCGGCGCCATGTTCACGGTGCCGGCGGCGTTGCCGAGCCCGAACACGGTCGAGTTCGGCCCGCGGCTGATTTCCACCGCATCGATGATCAGCGGATCGATCGGCATCCGACCGCTCGTTTCGAAATTGGCGAACGAGAGATTGGCCGGCCCCACGCCGCGCACGCGGTTGGCGCCGTTCGGGTTGAGCGAATTGTCGACCGGGCTGCCGTTGCGATCGACGGAGAACTCCGTGTACGTGCCCGTGCCCTCGGTCCCGGCTTCGTAAAGGAACACGTCGTTGATATCCAGCATCGCGAAGTCGGTCATCTGCTCCTTCGTCACCACGCTGATCGACGAGGCCAGATCCTCGACCTTCGAATTCAGCCGGGTGCCCGACATCGTGCTCGACGCATAGTAACCGCGGCCCTCGGAGGCCACTTCGAAGGGCGAGAGCATGATGGTTTCATCGGAACCATGACCAGTCGTGACGGCGGGGACCCGCGGCGCGTTGGCTGCCGCCGCCTGCATCGCGGCCAACTCGTCGGGATCGAGCCGGCCGTTGTGGTTCGTATCATACTTTGCGAGGGTGGTTGCGTCGACCGGAGCCGTCTGCGCCATCGCGGCAGCGACGAGCAGTGTGGCTGCGATGCACGCGAGTTGAGAGCGTCGCAGGAAGCCAGGGGATGTCGGTTTCACGGGGTGTGAGGTAGTCAGGGTTGCACCGGGCTCCATCAAGGCAGCGGATCGGAGCGTCGGCTCGGCCCCAAGCATGCAGGTCGTCAGCCAGAACTCTAACCGAAATTTTCGAAAAAAGCCCAAGGGGCCCGCGTCCGGCGAGGTGCCGCGATGCGATCACGGGCCCGCGCGGGCAGCAGCACGACTCCGCGGTGGCGCGCAGTTGCAACCTGGCTATAATTCACGCGATGGCACTCGAAGCGTTCACCGACGAATCGGCCGGCGGGCTTCCCGCCGAACTCGTGCAGGTGGGCGTTTATCCGACCTACGCCAGTGGTTCGGAACACGGACTCGTGGTGCTCGCGATGGGGCTGCCGTACTGGCTCGTGCCGTCCGCGGATCGCTTCGCGTTGTTCGTCGAGCCTGCCGCCACCGAGGCCGTGCGCGAGCAACTGGCGCGCTTCGATCGCGAAAGCCTCCGCTGGCCGCCCGCGCCACCTGAAATCGCCGGCATCGTGCGACCGCTCGACTTCGGCAGCTCCATGGTGTGGGCCGCGCTGCTGCTCGGCGCCTTTTATGCGCAAGCGCGCTGGCCGGAACTGATCGCGATCGGCGCGCTGGACGCCGGGGAGGTTTTCAGCCGCGGAGAATTGTGGCGGCCCTTCACCGCGCTCTGGCTGCATGCGGATCTCGGTCACGTGACCTCCAACCTCGTCAGCGGCCTTTTTGTCTTTGCCGCCGTTGCATCGACCTTTGGCCGAAGAACCGGCTGGCTCCTGATCGCGGGCGCGGCGGTGCTGGGCAATTTTGCCGCCGCCGCGGCGCAGTTGCCAGAACCCTACCGCTCGGTCGGCGCGTCGACGGCGATCTTCGGCGGGTTGGGCCTGCTCACCGGCCGCGCAATCCGCCGCACGTGGCGGAGCCCCGGTCCGCGCCGCTACCACGCCATCTTCGTGCCGCTGTTCGCCGGGTATTGTCTGCTGGCCTTGTATGGCGCCGGTGGACTGCGCGTCGATCTCGGCGCCCACCTGTGCGGTTTCGTCGCCGGGCTCCTGCTGGGGGCAGGCCGCGCCGGTGACCCTACGGCTGGCGCGACTCCGGTCGCCCCGGCGGCCAAACGCTGACGCCCGGGCGAGCCGGACTCGGCGCCCGCAATCCGCCGTGCGCTTGCGCCGATCCTTCAGCGGCGCGCGCGGCGTGCGAACGGGCGAGCAAGTCCGTCACCAGGCTGCCGACGCGCAGCCATTCATCGTAATTGAGGAAACAGGTCGCGCCGGCGCGGATGGCGGATTCCGTGCGGTCGAGACCCGAGACCATCAGGATGATGACGTTGGGATTCGCGGCGCGCAGCGTCCGGATCAAGCTGATACCGTCCATGTCCGCCGCGCGGTGCGCCACGATCGCCGCCAGCGGTTCGTGCGTCGCGATGGCGACCGCCTGCTCGCTCTCCTGCACTTCCCGGATGACCGCGGCGGGGAATTTCCGCTGGAGGGTTTTGACCAGCAGGAACCGGCTGTCGGCGTTATCGTCGACGACGAGAAATACCCTGACCGATGTCCCGCTGTTTGCCATTGGACGGCATTCGCCTCGGCCAAAGACGACCCGCAGTGCCGGCGGTTCCCAGCGGGTTTTCCGAACCACTCGCCCGGGTTTTACCGGATTGCAGAAAAACCCCTCCGGGCCAGCGACTACTGCACCGGCCGCCCAGTTATCGCCAAAAACTTTTTCCGGCGCATCGGTCGCGACTCCGCCCAGACGCCCGCTGCAGCAGCTGAAGGCGAGGCACCCCGCCTACAAGCCGGCCTTCATCAGGAGCTGCGCGGACGTCAGATCGAGAGCCTTTGCGACGCGCTGCAACGTATCGAGCGAGACCATGCGTTGACCGCGTTCAATCTCGCCGACGTAAGTGAGGCTGAGCTCCGCCGCGAACGCCAACTCCTGCTGGGTGAGCTTGCGGGACTGGCGTTCGGCCCGAACGGTGGCTCCGAACTGACGTTGAAGTTTGGCTGCGCGATCCGGCACCGGATTAAACTATTGATAACCTCGGGCGGAGTCTGCCAACGATAGTTGCCATTGCCGAGGTGATTCGCGATCGAGGCGTAGCGGTCGGTACGCAGTTAACTCGCGCCGGTTCAGGTGCTCACCCCATGGTCGAGGGACCCCCAAGGTGATACGGTGGACCAACCTCGCTACAGGCGAATTTTCCCAGGGCGCAGATTACCCCGGTGCGAAACGATCATCCATTAGATCCTTCAGCCACGTCCCGCCCACTCTACCTGGTGGACGACGAGGAAATCGATCGCGTCTTGTTCGAGCGGCTCGTGCGCGAGGCGAACCTGCCGTATCCGTACAGGACCTTCAGCCACGGGGAGGAAATGATCGACGCCTTGATCCGCGTACTGCGCGGCGCACCGATGCCCCTCGCCTGCTTCATCGATGTCCGGATGCCGGGCATGAGCGGGTTCGACGTGCTGCGGTGGATTCGCTGTCAGCGGCCGCTCGACGAAGTCGCGGCCGTCATGCTGTCGTCGTCGGAAGCGCCGGCGCACCTCAACGAAGCGGTGCACTTTGGTGCGCAATGTTACCTCGCAAAATTTCCCACGGCCGATCAGCTCGCCGAAATCGTCCGCGCGGCCGAACATGCCGCCGCCGTCTCTGCGGCGAATGCCTTCAGGCTGCCGTGGAATTTGCTCGCCGGCGCCCCGCCCGTGCCGAGCTGAGCGCCCTAGTTCCACTTTGTTAAGTATGAATGTGGGCGGGGTGCCCTCACCCCGCGACAGTGATGCGGAAATACTTTCCCGCGGAGTGAGGGCACCCCGCCCACAAATGCCGAATTTTCATAGGAGAATTTCACGGACGTAACAAAGTAGAGCTAGAGTCCGTCCGGTACCGGAATGCCGCGCACCACGCAGAAGTTGCGGAGATCGGCCGCGAGGGGCGCGGTAAAAACGTGCGCCAATCCCGCCGGCCGCAAGTCGATCTCGCCGCAGTGCAGCGCCTGCCGTGACAGCAGCAAACGCGCCGCGAGGTTTTCGGTCCACCCGTGGTCGATGAATTCCAGATACAGCCGCGCATCCGGACCGTAGATTTTGTCGCCGACCAGCGAATGACCGAGCCATTGCGCGTGGGCGCGAATCTGGTGCTTGCGCCCGGTCTGCGTCACGACACGCGCGAGCGTGAATCCGCCGCCACTCGCGATCGGCTCGAAGTGCGTCACCGCCGGCTGGCCTTCGCCCTCCGCGACGACGGCCGACTTCAAGAATACCGGGCTGCTCACGTCGTCGCCCAGCGGCCGGTCGACGTTCACCGGCTCAACCAGTTCCCCCGTGAGAACTGCGAGGTAGGCTTTGCCGATCTTCCGGTCCTGCATCGCCATCTGCAGCCGGGTCGCCATGCCAGCGTCCTTGGCCAGCACGACGATGCCGCTCGTCTCGCGGTCCAGCCGGAAAACGAGATGCACCGTCGGCAGCCGCGCGTACTCGCGCAACGCACCGACCAGGCTGGACCACGCGCCGGCCTTCGACGGGTGGCAAACGACGTCGCCCGGCTTGTTCACGACCAGCAACCGCTCGTCTTCGAACACAATCCACGGCGGCACCTCCTCTGGCGCGATCATTCGGACCGGCCCCTGCGTCTTCGGCCGCCGCGGCCAGGCGCACGCGCGCCGCGAGAAGTTGTCGTCGGGCTCCTTCATCGACCGATCGGATCCATCAGGGACGCACGCGACTCAATGTGGGGGTGGGCGCGCCCCGAGCCGGAACCCGCCGAGCAC
>Ga0082335_1006552_pt1 | contig 14885 bp, 11 predicted proteins | sample Subgrocontami58m_FD_72375 | JGI IMG/M metagenome (GOLD analysis project Ga0082335, IMG submission 72375) | Subsurface groundwater microbial communities from S. Glens Falls, New York, USA - GMW37 contaminated, 5.8 m (SPADES assembly) (version 2) ...
GGGGACACCATCAACCATGCTTCCCGCCTGAGCGAATTCGCGCGCTTCGGCACGATCTGGGCCACCAAGAACCTGTTGAGCAAACTGGCGCATCAAAAACGCGCCACCGTGGATTTCGGCATTACGCGCAAGGGCGAGGACGGCCAGGAGCATTTTGTCGCTTCGTCCTACTCGCAGCTTGGCTCGATGGTCGATTTGAGCTGCGAGCGCTACGAGAAGCTGCGCGATATCGCCATGCTGCCGATTACCGAAATACGCTCGGTAAAGTACGCGATTTAGCTTAACACCCGTTCTGTAACACTGGGCGCTCTTGAAGTGGCGCGGTTGGCCACCCTCGCATAGACCGTGCGCGCCAACCATCCTCGCACGGGAGATCCAGATTGCCTGCTACATGGCGTGGATGAGCGAGGCACGGCAGCCCCGAGAAAACAGCGGAAGCGTGACCAAATGCCGCCGTTCTTCGCGCACACTATCGCCGTGTCTGGTCGGGATAGTAGTGCTGTCCGAGCAGGGCGGCGCAGTAGGGCCCGGCGATGCACTGCTCATGTCGAGCACGTTCAGGCCGGCACAGGACCGTTCGTCCGTCGCCTCCATGGCTCAGAGGATGCCTTTCGCGGCGAGCTCATCCACCGCCCGCCGGTCCATGCCGAGCAGGCCCTGCAAAATCTCCTGCGTATGCTGGCCTAGCGTCGGCGGTGGTACCGAGTATTCCACCGGCGTCTCGGAAAAGCGCATCGGGCTTGCCACCGTCGGGCAGGGGACGCCCGCGGGGGTCGGGATTTCGACTTTCAGTCCGCGGTGCTGCACTTGCGCATCCTCGAATACCTGTTTCATGTTGTTGATCGGGCCGCAGGGGACGTTGGCGCCCTCCAGCACCTCGATCCACTCGTGCATGCCGCGCGTGCGCATGATCGCGTCGATGAGCGGAATCAGCGCATCGCGGTTGACGATGCGCCCGGACATCAGCCGGAAGCGCTCATCCTCGGCCAGTTCGGGGCGGCCGGCCACCTTGCACAAGCTGGCGAACTGACTGTCGTTGCCGACCGCCAGAATGATGTGGCCGTCCTTGCACGGAAATAGCTGGTAGGGCACGGCGTTGAGATGGGCATTGCCGGCGCGCTTGGGGACATTGCCCGAGACGAAGTAGCCGCTGATCTGATTGGCATTGAACGCGACCATGCAATCGAGCAGGGCCATGTCGATGTACTGGCCGCCGCCGCCGCGCTCGCAGTGGGCGATGGCGGCGGTGATCGCCAGGCTCGCGTACATGCCGGTGAGTATGTCGGTGATGGCGATGCCGACTTTCATCGGCCCGCCACCGGGCAGCTCGTCGCGCTCGCCGGTGATGCTCATCAGCCCACCCATGCCCTGGAACACGAAGTCGTAGCCGGGACGGGGCGCATACGGACCCGACTGGCCGAAACCGGTGATGGAGCAGTAGATCAGGCGCGGATTGATTTCGCGCAATTGCTCGTAGGCGAGGCCATAGCGCGCGAGCGTGCCGACCTTGTAGTTCTCGATCAGGACGTCGCACTTCGCCGCGAGCGCGCGTATGACTTGCTGGCCCTCCGGCCTGGAGATGTCCAGGGTGATGGATTTCTTGCCGCGGTTGCAGGAGAGATAGTAGGACGAATCGCGCGTGTCCTTGCCGTCCCGGTCCTTGAACCAGGGCGGCCCCCAGCCGCGCGTGTCGTCCCCCGCGCCGGGACGTTCGACCTTGATCACCTCGGCGCCGAGGTCGGCAAGATTTTGCGCGGCCCAGGGTCCGGCGAGGACGCGGGACAGATCGAGCACGCGGATATGCGAAAGCGGGCCGGGCATGGAGGCTCCTTGATGCGCTAGGTTTGAAAACGCGATTCAGTGCGAAACTGCAGGCCGGTGCGGCATCGTCGTCGCGCAGTCGTCATCGCTCACTCTGGATCAGGCTTTGATCGTGGCGACGCCGTTGTTGAGCACCACGACATCGCGCTCGAGGACGCGGGAACGAAACAATATGCTGCCGCCCCGGCGTCTAAATCGGATCCCAACTGAACACGTCCTGCGAGCGGTCGAGGCCGTAGAAACCCGCCTTCATTGCGGGAATCGCATGCTCGGCGATGCTCTGCGGCGTCCAGCCACCATCGCGATGCACCGAGCGCAAGGGGCGCGGCTGGCTCATGAGGAAGATTTCGTTGGCGCGCACGCCGAATATCTGTGCGGTTACGTCTTTGGCGGCATCGCTGCCCAGGAACACCGCCATGGGCGCGATCTTGGAAGCTTCCATGGTCTTGAGCCTGTCGACGCGCGCCTTGGCTTCGGGGGTGTCGGCGGGGATGGAGCCGACCATGCGGCTCCAGGCGAAAGGCGAGATGCAATTGGAGCGCACGTGATAGCGCGCCATGTCCATGGCGATGATCTTCGAGAGCGAGGTGATGCCGAGTTTGGCGGCGCCGTAGTTGGCCTGACCGATGTTGCCGATCAGTCCCGTGGTCGAGGTCATATGTACATAGGCGCCGGATTCCTGCTCTTTGAAATAGGTTGCCGCGGCGCGGCTGACGAAGAATGCGCCATTCAGGTGAACATCGATCACCGCTTGCCATTCCTCCGGGTTCATTTTGAAAAACATGCGATCGCGCAGGATGCCCGCGTTATTGACCACGCAGTCGATGCGGCCGAATTTGTCGATTGCGGTCTTGATGATGGCATTGGCGCTCAGCCAGGTGGCCACGCTGTCGCTGTTGGCGACCGCCTGACCGCCCTTGGCGTGGATTTCGTCGGCCACTTTTTGCGCCGGTCCGGTGTCCTTGCCTTCGCCGCTGACGGAGGAGCCGATGTCGTTCACCACGACCTTTGCGCCTTCGGCGGCCATCAGCAGCGCAATTTCGCGGCCGATACCGCCGCCCGAGCCGGTCACCACCACCACCTTGTTTTTCATCATGTCCGTCATAGTGCGCTCCTGAAGCTTGCGGAAAAAATTGTCCTGCAGTCATTTGGCCGGATAATACCTCGCCCTAGCCGCGCTCGAGCGCGGCTAGGATGTCCTAAATCAAGCGCGGCGGTCCTAAACCCGGCGCTCGCCGGCGCATAGCCGGCGAGCCATGCTCACGCGCCGTGGCGCCCGACGATGCCGATGGAGACGACGTTCTGATGCGGAAAACCGCCCAGGTTCATGGTCAAGCCGAACACCGGCTGCTGTTTGCGTTGGCGCTGACCCGCGCGGCCGAGCAGTTGCAGATACATCTCGTAAATCATGCGCAAGCCCGACGCGCCGATCGGGTGGCCGAAGCATTTGAGACCACCGTCGATCTGGCAGGGAATAGTGCCATCGGCGTCATAGAAGCCGTCGAGCACGTCCTTGATCGCTCCGCCCTCGGGCGAGATGTGCAGATCCTCCATGGTCACGAGTTCGGTGATGGAGAAGCAATCGTGCACCTCGAGCAGACTGATCTGCTCGCGCGGATTCTTGATCCCGGCTTCCGCGTAGGCGCGCGTGGAAGCAATGCGCGTGGTGGCGAAATAGCTGCCGTCCCAGGAATTGTGTTGCGCTTCCAGACCATTGGATACCGCAAGCTGCAACGCCTTGACGCTGATGATGTCCGATTTGCCCAGGCTCTTCGCGATCTCCGGCGTGGTGACGATGGCGCAGGCCGAGCCGTCGGACACGCCGCAGCAGTCGAACAGGCCCAGCGGCGCCGCTACCACAGGCGCATTCATCACGGTGTCGACCGTGATCTTGTTCTGCAGATGCGCCTTGGGATTGCGCGAGCCATTATCGTGGCTCTTGACCGAGACGTGGGCCATCGCCTGCTTCAGGTCGGCCGCACTGCAGCCGTGTTTGGCCACGTAGGCGGCCGCGACCTGGGCGAAGCTGCCCGGCGCGGAAAGGTTGGCCCAGAACATCGAGTTGAGCGTGCCGCGCGAGCGCTGCGGCAGGCCGCCGTAGCCGGTGTCCTTGAGCTTCTCCACGCCGAGCGCGAGCGCGAAATCGCAGGCGCCGGAAGCCACCGCGTAGGCGGCGCCGCGAAAAGCCTCGGTGCCGCTGGCGCAGTAATTCTCCACCCGCGTCACCGGAATAAACGGCAATCTGAGAGCCAGGGCGAGCGGAACGCCCGATTTGCCCACATGCTGCTCCTCGATCCCAGTGGCGAGCCATGCGGCCTGGATCTGGTTCTTCTCTATGCCAGCGTCCTTGATCGCTTCTTCGAAGGCTTCCACCATCAGATCATCGGCATCCTTGTCCCAGCGTTCGCCGAATTTGGAACAGCCCATGCCGAGAATCGCTACTTTGTCACGTATGCCGCTAGCCATGTCATGCCTCCTTCGCGGCACCGGCAGGTGTCGCTTTCCAGAAATAACGCGTGAATCCACGCTGTGAGTCGTAGTCCTTGATGCGGAATACCATGCGCATCCTCAACCCGACGCTGAGCTCGGCCATGTCCATATCGGTAAAGTCCGCCATCAGTCGGCCGCCGCCATCGAACTGCACCATGCCGCAGATGGCAGGCGGATCGGGCGAATAGGTGAGTTGGTCGGCGGTATGGGAATTAACCTTGCCGCCGGTCTCGGCGAAAGCATGGTCGGTCTGGGTGTGGAAAGCGTTGCAGTCCGGATTGACGCAAACATTCGTCTTCGGAAACTGCGCCGTGCCGCATTTGCTGCAGCGCCCGCCGACCAGGCTCAGGATCATGTTGCGGTTGCGATACAGAGTCGACAGCGCCGTTTGTTTGTCGAGCTCGGCGCGCATGCCGCGCTCCAGTGTTACCAAATCGTTGAAGGCGAGGAAGCGGTTGTAGTTGGTCTCCTCGCGGCGCCGTGCAAGATAGCCGCGCACACCCATGCGTGGCGGCAACCGCTGCAAATCCGCGGTCGCTTCGAACAGCAGCGCATCGCAGCCCTGGCCGAAACCGACCACCAGAATCCGCTCGCCCGGCTTGGCCGCCGCGAGCGCGTCGGCCAGCATTACCAGGGAGTGCGCGGTTCCGGTCTCGCCGCACACGGCGTGCAGATTGTCGCGCACCGCGCCCTCGGGAATGCCGGCTTTCTTCGCCAGCGACGCGGCCACCTTGCCGAGGGTGCAGGGCATGCAAAAGTGCGCGATGGAGCCCGGTTCGATTCCGGTTTTCTTGAACAAGCCGACGAGCGTCGCCGGCACGATCTTGTTGTAGCCTTCGTCGCGGATCCAGCGTTCTTCCCAGACGTAGTCGTAGGCGAAACCCTGGCCGCGATAATGGTCGATAAAATCGACCGTGCGGCTGTTGCCGCCAATGAACTTGGCGATGACCTTGCCTGTGCCGACGAGGAGCGCCGCCGCGCCGTCGCCGCTGGTCATCTCGAGCGTGCTCCCGACCTTGGTGCGGCGTTTCTCCGACGCAAGGAACAGCGCCGGCCCGCCGGCGCCAGCCGCGCCCTCAAGCACCGCCGCCAGCCCGGCGGTGGCGGCACGCTGCGACGATCCGACGTCGAGCGACGAAATCTCGGCGCCCAGATTCAGCGCCTGCGCGACGATGCCCGAGTTCAAGCGATCTTCGAACGGAAACGAGGTCGAAGCAAGCTGCACCGAGCGTACCTGATCCCGGTCGAACCCGGTCAGGCAGTCGCGCGCTGCCTCGACTGCCATGGTGACCGCATCTTCGTCCCAGTTGCACATCGAGCGCTCGGCCTTGGCCTGGCCCCTGAGCGCGGGGTTGAACCAGGCGTTCGCATCGGCGACGGATTTGCGCGCGAGCCGGCGCCGCGGAATGTAGGCGCCGTAGGCAAGAATACCGATTTCCATGTTTTGTCTCCTTAATTTTGGAATCCCGGCAAATGGCACTGCCGGATCGAGTCCGAGGATAGAACAGGTGATGACCAACAATCGCCGCAGTTCGGAATCCGCAAGCGCTTGGCGCGCGGGGCTTCGAAGCGGATTCTTTCAGGCCCTTTTTCGGCGACGGCGACGCTCATTCAGGCTCCTCGGATGGCCGGAATGGGAGCATGGGGAGTTTCACATTCATGAAAAAGGTTTGCCGTATGTGAAAATTGTAATGTTACCTCAAATGCGGCCTTGTTTCCAGAAGTCCTTGAGGATGTGTCCTTGAGGATGCCGTCTGGCCAGCAGAGGTTCGAATTGCGAACTTTCGATGGTGCCGGCGCCACGACAGTTGACGCCGGCCACGCCCTTTTGGTTCGGTCAAATGCAACGCTGGTCGCCGCCGTCCACCGGAATGATGGCGCCGTTGATGTAAGATGCCTGGCGCGAGGCGAGGAAGGCCGCCAGGGCCGCCACCTCTTCCGGATTGCCGGCGCGCCGCAGCGGATTGTTGCCCATCCATTGCGCTTCGGCTTCCGCTATCGTCTTGCCGCTCTGCTGGGCGGTGCGGGTCATGAGGGTTTGCCAGCGCTGGGTGCGGATGGGACCGGGGCTGATGGCGTTGACCAGGATGTTGTGGGGGCCGCCCTCGTCCCCCAGGGCCTTGGTTATGTTCATGAGGGCGGCGTTGGCGCCGCCCCCGGCCAGATAGTCGGCCTTGGGCTGGCGCCCGGCCTGGCCGACGATGTTGATGATGCGACCGCCGCCGGCGGTTTGCATCAGCGGGAACACGGCACGGGCAAGGCGCACATAACCGAACACCTTGAGGGCCCAGTCCTCGTGCCATTCCGCGTCCGGTTTGCTCAGCAGCGAACCGCCGCGGATGGCTCCGGCGTTGTTCACCAGCACGTCGATGCGACCGAGTTTCGCCACGGCTTCCCGCACTAGGGTATCCACGCCCTGCTGGCTGCTCAAGTCAGCGATCACCGGGAAAGCTTCCGCGCCATGACCTGCGGCGAGACCTGCCGCCACCGCGGCCAAGCGCTCGCCGTTCCGGGCGCATAACACCAAGCGCATGCCCTCCGCCGCCAAGGCGCCGGCGATAGCCTCGCCGATGCCCTGGCTGGCCCCGGTGATTATTCCGGTCTTGCCCTTCAAGCCGAAGTCCATAGTATTTTCTCCTCCATGTTCAGCTTTATACCACCTCAACCGCGCTTTCGCCGAAAGTCAAGCGACCGCAGCATTCGTGCGCGGTAGCAGCGCGAACGCCTGAAGCAGGTCGGCAATGCTGCCGCGCGGCAGCCCGGCGACAAAGGCTTCCAGCCGGTCATAGGCCGACTCGGGCACCGCTTGTTCGCGGCCGATGCGGCGGATGAGGGCGGACACGCCGGCGCGGTCGTAGGAATAATCGGCGAAGCTCATGCGCTGATCCTGCACCAGCGTGCGGCCGTCCGCGGTTTCGACGTCGATCTTGCAGCACAGCGTAGGCACGGCCGCGTCGCTGATCAGCTTGATGCTAGATATCAGCTTGTTCACCGGCGCGTCGTCGTAGGTGAGCATGCGGCGCATGTCAGGAACGCCGTACAGCAGGGTGGCCGCGATGCAGAATGGGATGCTCATCAGGGTGCCGGAGACGGAATTGAACGGACCGACGGCGTCCATGCCGGCATAGCCCGTTTCATAAGGATTCATGCGCACGCTTACGGCCTTGATCGGGGAGCCGGCGAGTTTTTCGCGCAGGATCAGCGCGGCGGTGACCGGAGTCTGGTTGAACGCGCACACCGGAAACGGCTTGAAAGTGACGCGCAGGACCGCCCAGTCCCGACCCAGCCCGGCGACCAGCGCGCCGGCGTCGCATTCGGTTTTGGCAAAGCTGCGCACCAGGCCCGCCGTTCCTTCGTAGGCATGCGGCGCCGAGATCGATCCGGCGCGGGCGAGTTCCGCCGCGACGAGGCCGAGGCGTGCGGCTACGCCCACCTGATAGCGCCACTCGTCGGTGCCATCCGCGAACGATTGCAGGATGCCGCCGGAAAATGCTGCGGCATTGGCGAGCGCCGCCGCGAGTTGCGTTTCCGAAAGCTCCAGCATTTTTCCCGCCGCCGCTGCCGCCGCGGTGGTGCCGTATAGCGGCGATGCGCGAAAACCGCCGGGTGTCGTCTTTCCCGCGTAGGCGCGCTCGAGCAGGCCGCCGGCCTCGTAGCCGCAGAGCAGCGCAGGCATCAGTCGTGCGAGGGGATAGCCGCGCGATTCGATCAGGGCGGTGAGCAGGGGAATCATGATGGTGCCCAGGTGCGCTGCGCCACAGGTATCTTCCTGCCCGCGCCCGTGAAACAGGGCTGAATTGGCGAGGCATGCGGCGGCGATGCTCGTCTTGCGTCCGTCGCCGAGCAGCGTGGCGCCGGTCGCGACCTCGCCGTCCATGGCGATGGCGGCACGGCGCGCCACCGGTGCGTAAGGGGTATCGTGGCAACCCAGGCCGATGCCATAGCCGTTGAGCAGGCAGACGCGGGTCTTTTCGGCTACTTCGGGCGGTACCCGGTCGATGTCGAGTTCGTGGACGAAACGGGCAATGCTTTGGGAAACAGTCATGATGGATCTCCTTTTCTTGTCTCGTGTTCAATTCTGCCAGGCGATCTCGAGGATCTCGTAAATGTCCGCTTCGGCGTTGATCGGGCGCGGATTGCTGCGAACCATCATGTTTTGCATCGCGCCCTTGGCGATGGCGGGAAAATGCTCGCGCCGTACTCCGACATCCTGCAGGCGGTACGGTTGGCCCAGCGCCCGGATCAGGTCCAGTACAGCTTCAGCGGCATTGCCGTCGGTGCGACCCAGGGCACGAGCCACCGTCGCTTGCGCGTCGGCGGCGACGGCATGGTTCCAACGCAGCACGCTCGGCAGCATCACGCACGAGCAATGGCCATGCGGGACACCGGCAACCGCTCCCAACTGGTGGCCGATGCCATGGCTCGCACCCCAATCGACCCGACCCAACCCGGTCGAGGCGAGCCAAACGGCGAGTTGGCTGTCGAGGCGCGCCTGCAGATTCGACGGCTGGGAGCGATTCACCGGCAGTGATCGCGCCAGCATGCCCAGGCCATGCAGGCAGGTCGCGTCGGTGAACGGTTGCGGCCGGCGCGAGCAGATCGTTTCCACGGCGTGGTCGACCGCACGGATACCCGTCGACAGCCACAATTGCTCCGGCGTGTGTACGGTCACTGCCGGATCGAGAATGACTACCTGGCCGCCAATAAACCGCCCCGTATAGAGGTCTTTCACTTGGCGCGTCGGGTCCGTCGCGCCGCCCAGATTGGAGAACTCCGCACCCGACAGCGTGGACGGCACCATGATTTGGCGCAGCGGCGGATCACGCACCAACGGCACCACCCGCGTGCCGTCCGGGTTCACGCGAATGCGCACGGCGTCGAAGCCCGCCTCATCGGCGATTCCTTCCGCGAGGGCCACCAGCAGGACTTTGACCGTATCCATCGGCGTGCCGCCACCGACCGTGACGATCAGGTCGGGTTGCAGGCGTTTGACCGTGGCCGCGAGCTGCAGCACCGAAGCGCGCGGCACGTGCTCGACGCATTCGTCGAACACGCCGACGTAGCGTTCGGCCAGGGATGCGGCAATCCGCGAAACGACATCGGTCCGCCGGGAGAGTGTCTTGCTCGCCACGATCAGTAACCGCCGCTTGCCGAGCTTGTCGGCAGTCTCGACCACCGCTTCGTGAGCCGGCCGGCCGAAGATCACACGGTCCTGGGTCAGAAATTCGTAAATGCCGGTTTGTAGCATGGTCAATTCTCCTTCCTTCGAGTATGCGTGGCCTGGTGCCTGATTGTCTAGCCACCGAGATAAGCCGCCGACAGCGACGCATCGACGGCGAGGGCGGACGCCGCCCCTTTGCGCACGACCTTGCCTTGTTTTAGCACGTAAGCCTGGTGCGCGACACTCAAGGCCAGCGCCGCGACGTGTTCCGACAAGATGATGGTAGTTCCGCTGTCGCGGCAAACCGCGCTGATCGCCGCGAAAATTTGCTGCACGATCACTGGCGCGAGACCGAGCGATGGCTCATCGAGCAACAGGTAGCGTGGTTCGTGGATCAGCGCCGCCGAGAGAATGACCATCTGCTGCTGTCCGCCGGACAGCAGCCCGGCGGGTGTGTTGCGGCGCGTGGCGAGCATCGGAAAGCGCTCGAACACGCGATCTGACGCGGTCTTGAAATCATTGCCGCGATGGCGGAAATCCCAGGCCACCCGGAGATTTTCGTCGACGCTCATGCTGTGGAACAGACGCCGCCCTTCCAGCGCGTGCGATATCCCGAGGCGGGCCCGCCGGTGCGCGTGCAAGGCAGTGATGTCCTCGCCATCGATCCTTATGGTTCCCGCCGCGGCCGGCACCAAGCCCGAGATCGCCTTCATCAGCGAGGACTTGCCGGCGCCGTTGGCGCCAAGAATGGCTGTAATCGTTCCGGCGTCGAAGGTGAGATCACAATCGCGCACGGCTTCGATGGACCCATAGCGGACGACGAGTCCGGTGACCTCAAGCATCGCGGCCCCCTTGTCCACCCGCCGGCGCCGCGGCGTGGCTGTCCCCACCCAGATACGCTTCGATCACCTGGGCACTGCGATACATGCCGGCCATGTCACCCCGATAGATCACCCGCCCCGAGTTGAGCACTACCACCTCGTCGACGAGATCGCGCAGAAATTCCATGTGATGCTCGATAAGCACCACCGCGATATCCTGCTGCTTCAGATGCTGGAGCACGAGGGCGAGTTTCTTCAGTTCTCCCTCGGACAAGCCGGCCGTAGGTTCGTCCAGCAGGACCATGCGCGGGTCGGCGAGCAGCACGCGCGCGAGTTCGGTCATTCGCTGATCGCCGTAGGGCAAGTCGCGCACGATCGAATCCGCCAGCGCGGACAAACCGGCCATCGCGATGACCTTGTCGGCACCGGCCAGCATGCGTTTCTCTTCGCGCAGCGCACTTGGCCAGTCGACGGCCGCGGCCAGCTGGTTTTGCCGGTAGAGCCGATGCGCGCCCAGCAGCACGTTCTCGCGCACGCTAAAGCCTGGCACCAGACGTGGATCCTGAAACGTCCGGATGATGCCAAGACGCGCGACGCGATAATCCGCCAGTCCGGTGATGTCGCGACCCTCGAACACCACGCGACCGGCATCCGGGCGATAAATGCCGCTGATGACGTTGACGAGCGTGCTCTTGCCGGAGCCATTGGGGCCGACGAGTCCAAGGATGTGGCCGGGCTTCAATTCCAGCGTCACGTCGTCGAGCGCGCGCAGGCCAAGAAAGCTGATTGCCAGAGCAGACACCCGCAGCAGCGGCGTGGTCTCATCGTCGCGCGCCGGAATCGCAGCGGGCGCTTCGGTACCACGCCCGTCGGCATCGGCCGAGCGCAGCGGAGTCAGCCGCTTGATGAATCGGGTGCGCGGCAGGACCAGGCCGGCCAGACCGCGGGGCAGCAGCACAAAGGAGAGCATCAGGATCAATCCGTACACCATGAATTGATAGTCGGTGAAGAACTGCAGTTGCTCCGGCAGGTAGGTGAACAGCGCCGCGCCGAGCACCGGCCCTGATAGCGTGCCCAGGCCGCCGACGACCGCCATCACCAGGGCCTCGACCGAACGATGCAGGTGGAAGCTCTCGGGCCCCAGGTATCCCACCAGATGTGCGTAGAAACCGCCGGCAAGTCCCATCAGAGCGGCACTCAAGGTGTAGGCTTCACGCTTGGTACCGGCGCGCGGGATGCCGATGCTGCCGGCGGCGACCTCGGAAACATGAATCGCAAAAAACGCGCGCCCGTAGGGACTGGTGATGAAGTTGCGCAACAGCCAAAGGACGATCGCGGTGACGCCGAGCATCAGGTGGAAGTAACCGATCTCACCTAGGTTGACGCCGAATACGTTCAGCGTGCGCAGCGCCGGCGAGGGCACGCCGGGGAGACCGGCAACTCCACCAGTCACTCCCGTCCACTCGCGCACCACCTCGTAGGAAATCATGCCGAAGCCGAGAGTCATCATCGCGAGGTAGAACTCGCGTACGCGGCCAGCCGCAAACGACAGGATCCAACCCGCCGCGGCACCCATCAGCGTGGCCGCCACCAGCGACAGCGGCAACGGCAGACCCAGGCTCTTCATCAGCAGCGCGGAGCCGTAGGCGCCGATGGCGAGAAACCCGGCATGGCCAAGCGAAATCTGGCCGGCGATTCCAGTCAGCACGTTGATGCTCTGGGCGATCAACACGTTGATCAGCACGAACGACCAGATCTGGACCGTCGAGCCGCTGACGAACTCTGCCGCAACGCCCAGTGCGATGATCAGCGCGAAGATGAAACGGGCGTCGCTCAGAACGGCGAGCTTGTCGCGCAACATTGCGACGCTAGACCTTGGTCATTTCACGCCGGCCGAACAAGCCCTGCGGCCGGATGGCGAGGACTGCCATGAGGATCGCGAACGCCACCGCGTCCCCAAATGCCGTTGAGATGAACCCGCCAGCGAGCTTTTCCGCTACGCCGAGCGCGATGCCGCCGACCAGCGCGCCGACGATGCTGCCCATGCCGCCGAAGACCGCGGCAACAAAGCCCAGGACCATCAGATTGAAGCCGAACTGCGGATCGACGGTACCGGTGATCTGCGCGACCATGACGCCGGCGACGCCGGCCAACGCGCCGCTTGCCACGAACGACAGCACGACGACGCGCCGCACCGGAATGCCGGCAAGCGCCGCGACGTCGGCGTCGTGCGAAACGGCGCGTACGGCGCGGCCCCAGGCCGAGCGAAGCAGAAAGATCTCCATGGCTACCATCAGCGCCACCGACAGGGTGAGCACGGCGAGGTACTGCGCCGACACCTGAATGCCGAAGACATCGACGAAGTCGAGGCTGGTGAAGATGAGCGACGGGAAGGCGATGGCCTGCGAGCCGTAGAACTTGGCGACAAAGCCCTGCAGGAACAGTCCGAAGCCGAGGGTGGAGACCACCCACCCCATGCTGTCGCCGCTTTTTAAAAGCGGGCGTATCGCAACCCGTTCGGCGACGACCATCAATGCGCCGGCAAGGGCGATGGCCAGAGCCACCGCGGCCACCGCCGGCACACCGGCGCCGAGCAGCGCGACGGTCGCCACGGCCCCCACCATCAGCAGCGAACCTTGACCGAAGTTCAAAGTTCGCGTCGTCCAGAACGTCAACGACAGCCCCATCGCGATGAGCGCATAGGCCGAGCCCACGCAGACCCCGGCAAAGGCCAGTTGGAGGGTGAACTCCATGGCTTGCTTCGTTGGGCTGCGCGGTGGTCTGGTCAGTTCTTGGCGATTTGCAGCCTGACCTTATCGCCCGCTTTCACGTACTCGAACATCGCCAGGTCTTTTTCGGCGATCGCATGATGCTTCTCGGGCGAGAATGAGTACGAGGCGTTCACGCCGCGATACCCTTTGATGCCCTCGATCGCCTTGGCAACGGCCTTCGGATCGGTGGAATTGGCGAGACGGATCCCTTCGAACAACACCATCGCGGCGTCATAGGCATTGGTCACCGACAGCGACATGAAGATCTGCGGCTTGGCCGGATCTGGACCCCACCAGCGATCGGCCGTGTACTTCGCCTTGTAGGCATCGGCGAATTCCTTGGCGGCTGGATTCAGGGGATCCTCGCCGAATACGGCGATCATCGACCCCTTGGTGCCCAGCACGAGGTCGCCCGCGCCCTCCTGGTAGGGCAGCGACAGGGCGCCGTTGCTCGCGACCAGCGGCACGGCGAAATTGAGCCGCGCCATGGTGCGGCGAACGACGGCCATATCCGCGCCGAGTCCGATGCAGACGATCACATCGGCGCCGGCGCGCTGCAGGCGGGCCAGTTGCGCCGTCATGTCCTGCGCCTTCTGGTTGTAGGTCTCAACCGCCACCGGAACCAGCCCGCCATCGGCCTTGAGTTCCTTGGCGATCAAGTCCACCGCGCTGACCCCGTATGCGGTGCTTTCATGTAGAACACCGATCTTCTTGAAGCGCTTGGCCACATATTGGGCCAGCAGTTTCGATTCGACGTCGTTCTGCAACGCGAACGAAAACACGTTGGAACGCGGCTTGCCGCCGCCCGGATAGGTGATGGTCGGTGTCTGCGCGACCGGATTCATGTACGGGCGCCCATCGGCGGCGGCCATTTCGATCACCGCCAGCGTCGGTCCGCTGCCGGCCGGTCCGATGATGGCAACCAGCTCCTTGTTGTCGAGCAGCCGGCGCATGTTCTGAACCGCGCGGTCGGGAACCAGTTGATCGTCGAGGAGCATGGCCAACTCGATTTTCTTGCCGTTGATGCCGCCCTTGGCATTCCACTTCTCGATCGCCAACTCGACTCCGCGCTTACCGCCTTCGCCGTATTCGTTGTACGGTCCGGTGAGGGCCGACGTCATGCCGATCCTGATGGTCTGTTGCGCGGTTGCCGGGGTGACTGCCAGCGAGATGGCGGCGGTAACCGCGACGGCGACAATAGCACTGCGCAGATGTTCGAATCGCATTTCTGTTCCTCCTGGGTGAACCTGCAACTGAAATGATCTATGAACCCTGATTCATTGATCATACTATTGACGCGCGTTGGCGTTGTCAACTCCCGCTCACTCCCGCTCACTCCCCCTCAAAAGCCTGCGGTGCTGCGATCCATCAGTCGGGAGGTCGTAGTCAGTTTGATTGGAAGCGCAACAACCTGCGAGGGGCTGAGGATCAAGGCGGCTCTTGATGAAAATACCTACGCACCGGGAATCAAGGTCTCCGATGAGGAACTCGCGGCGCTGGCGATTGAGCGCGATGAGTTTCACGGCGCATGGAATTATCGATTGAGACCGCGCGATCAGTATGCTTAGATACGATTTTTCAGGATATTATTGCACGATTACTTGCCTACGTGCCGGCCCTTTCCCTGTGGTTTCACAATCCTGTCTACGGCTAATCACCGCCGCATTCACAATCTTTTATCGAGGAGCGTTTCATGGCTATCAGCGAAGTGCATCACGTCGCCCTGACGGTGAGCGACATGGATCAGTCCCTGGCTTTTTTCTGCGAACTGCTGGGGTTCCGGAAAACCCTGGACATGCAGTTGTCCGGCGCGTCTTTCGA
>Ga0082335_1006557_pt1 | contig 14873 bp, 12 predicted proteins | sample Subgrocontami58m_FD_72375 | JGI IMG/M metagenome (GOLD analysis project Ga0082335, IMG submission 72375) | Subsurface groundwater microbial communities from S. Glens Falls, New York, USA - GMW37 contaminated, 5.8 m (SPADES assembly) (version 2) ...
GTGCCGCAAGGCAACGAGGAGACCCACAATGATTCCCACACTTACCCAACCACGCACAATCGCGTTGATCGCGCTAATCGTTCTGATTGCCGCGCTCGCGCTCGCCTCGTGCGGCGGCGACAACAAAACGCCGACCACCGCGCCCACGCTTGCGCCCACACTCACACCCACTCTGCCACCCGCCGCCAAATACACTTACGACAACGCCGGCAGACTGACTCAAGTGGATTATCCCAACGGCGTGAAGATCATTTACACTTATGACAAAGCGGGGAACTTGATCTCGCAAGAAACGAAGAAGTAGCGGGGGGGTGTTAGCAGATGGCGAATAGCGAATGGCGTGATACGTGATACGTGATGCGTGATACGCGAGACGTTATTGGAAATAGACGGGACAGTTGTAGTTTTGGATTAGAGAACCGCCCTCCACAACTCCGACAAAATGAGACGCCGTAAAAAGATCGTGATGAGGTTGCATCAACACAGATAAATGGTTTACTCTGTTACGTATAAGCACACCTGACAGGTCTGTTTTACGACCTGTCAGGTGTTGTCGGAGATACAAAGGAGAGTGACTCTCATGCACAAAAAAATCTTCGTGATCATTTTCAGTCTGGTGACGGTGATCGCCCTCGCCGCCTGCGACGTAATTGCGCCGCCACCACCCGCCACCGAGATGCCCACCCCCACCTCACCGCCGTTGCCCACGCTCGCGCCGACGGCGACACTCGGCGCAAAAGAATTTATCAACGCCGTCTTTTGCTGGGCTTCGACCCTGCAAAGAAATACTTACAGCCTCATGCGCTTCTTCGGCAACGGTCTGGTGCTAGAAGCCGGGGTCGAGGGCTTCCCCACTTGCCAAGCGGCGTGGGCGCAATTGCAAAGCTACATGACGTTGGATAAAGAGATGACCTTCAATCACGGACAATATCATCTCTCTAAACAAACGATCCGCTTTGAACTTGCCGCACCGAACTCCACCAAAGTCGTGGGCGAAGTGAATGGCACGTATCTTGGCAACAAGATGATCGTGACCAAACTCGGCGTGAAAGATTTGGAGTATGTGTTAGTGACGAACCCGTAGTGGCGATAGAAACAATTTAACCGCAGAGCGCGCGGAGAACGCAGAGATTTAAACAAATTGCTCCGCGTTCAGGGTTTAAAAGCAGAACGCTGAAACTCGCTGAACTAATAAAAGAGAATCGTGACTGCTCAGCGTCATTGCGAGGAACGTTCTTTGCGACGAAGCAATCTCGTGTCGGCAGAGTCTGAGATTGCTTCGCATCCTTCGACTTCGCGCGGAAGAGCGCCGCGCTCCGCTCAGGACGCTCGCAATGACGGAGTGGCTGAGCAGTGACGAAAAAATTAAAGAAATGGAGACTTGATCATGAGCGACACAAAATCTAAAGAACCCTCTGGAATCCTCAAAGCACTCGCGTTTATCTTGGCATTGCTATTAGTAATTTCGATGCCACTGGCATTGTTGTCATTCGACGTATGGCGCGTGGTGTTCAACCCGCCCGTCGTCAAACAGTTCATCACCGACGAAGCAGTGAACTCGAATCTGCTGCCCGTTGCGCTCGGCTGGTTTTCCGAACGTCGCGCTCAAGAGCGCGTAGCAAAAGGCGAAGCCCTCTCCGGCGTGAACGAACCGGACATCGTCTTGCTCCTCTCCTATCTCACCTTCGACGATTGGAAGAAGATCAAGACCGAACTGCTGACGAACGAGTTCGTCACCCACTTGGTGTCGGTGACAGTGGATGGCACCTACGCTTGGATCGACTCTAACGACAAAGTGCCGAAGATCACTTGGGAACTGCAACCCTTCATTGATCGCGTCAGAAGCGAGAATGGCAAGAACGCGGTGCTTGCCGCTTACAACAAACTCCCCAAATGCACCGACCCGGAGATCGCCGACTTCTTGGGACGACTCTCCAAAGCCCCGCCCGGTGTGCAGGTTCTTTACAACTTGTGTATGTTCCCCAACCCGTGGCACGATGATCAAGTGCAGGATTACGTTGACGCGCTGCAAGGCGTGGTGAAAAACGTTCCGCCCAAGTTTGCCTTGACCGAAGAAATTTTGAAGGTGGCAACGGGCGGCGGCACAAGCCCTGACGCGCTGAAGAAGCAAGCGCGCGATATTCGCACAATGGCGATGTGGGCCGGCGCAGTGCCATTGGTGTTGGTCTTGCTCATCGTGTTAGTGGTGGTTCGCAACGTTAACGCTCTGGGTCGCTGGGTCGGCATCCCCTTGGTCGTCGGCGGGTTGATCACCTTGTTGCCCACGCTCGTCTATAGTTCGATCATCACCAGCGTCTTATCGTCGGGCGTGTTAGGCACCACGCCGGAGATCATCAAACAAGAAGCGATCAACGTCCTCACCCGCGCCGCCGATCTCATCTTCCAACCGATGATGATCCAAGCGATCATCGTCATGGTCGTCGGCATCTTGCTAGTGGCGTGGATGTTCATCGCCTCGCGCAAAACAACGACGCAGACGAAATAAAGCAAAGAGACCCGAAGGGTTTGCGCCAGACTTCCGAAGTGCTTCGCACGAGACTTCGGAAGTCTTTGCGCGGTTTGGCAAAACCCGTCAGGTCTTCTATAATAGCAACTCGTCGGGCGAGTAGCTCAGTCGGTTAGAGCATTCGGCTTACATCCGAAAGGTCGCGGGTTCGACCCCTGCCTCGCCCACTTACCGCCGACCCCACATAATGGGGTCATTTTGTTTAGCAAGAATTTTCATGAAAACTGATGAACGTGCAAAAGCACGAGAACTACGCGAGCGTGGATTTTCGATCAATGACATCGTCAAACAGATTGGGGTCAGCAAATCGTCCGCTAGCACCTGGACACGCGACATCCAACTCACTCCCGAACAACGCGCTGCTCTTACCGAAAAGAATCGCATACACGGCAACCAAATCAAGGGCGCTCAAGCTGTGTCAGAGAAATTTCGAAAACTTCGTCGCCAAGCTCAGGCGGAAGGAAGAACGAAAGCTCGTGAGAAGAATTGGCTCCATATAGCAGGGTGTATGCTCTATTGGGGCGAGGGGCGTAAAGAAAGAAATTTCGTAAGTCTCATAAATTCTGATCCTCATTTGCTTCGTTTCTTCATTAAGTTTCTACACGAGTGTTTCAAGATCAAAGGGTCCAACATAGCAGTTCGCATCAACTGTTACACGAACAACGGTTTGAGCCAAAGAGAGATCGAAGAGTTTTGGTTGCACACACTTGAATTACCGCAATCGAGTTTAAGGAAAACCACAGTGAATCGTCGCCCCAAAAGCAGTCAACAAAAAGCAGCAACGCAGCGCAAACTTCTCTATGGGGTTTGCACACTTGAGATCGGCAATACGCATATTGCACAACACATCTATGGCGCAATTCAAGAATACGCTAATTTTGAAAACAAAGCCTGGCTTGATTAACCTATGACACATCCATCTCTTGATCTTTATCAGGCTCTAAAACATTTACGCGCCGATCCAAAACTTGCATTATTGATCGAGCGACACGGCGCACCGAAATTTCGTCCGGCGCGTGACGCCTTCCGCTCCCTGACCGAATCGATCATCTACCAACAGCTCACCGGGCGCGCCGCCTCGGCTATCTTTGACCACTTCCTCGACATCTTCCCTAACCGTCGTTTCCCCTCGCCGCAAGAATTGCTCAAGGTCTCGCATCAACGATTGCGTAAAGCCGGACTCTCGAATCAAAAAGCAACCTACGTTCACGACCTCGCCCAAAAATTTTGCGATGGCTCGATCCAGCCGCGCGAATTTAAAACGATGAGCAACGAAGACATCTCGCAACACTTGACCCAAGTAAAAGGTGTGGGGCAGTGGACGGCAGATATGTTCCTCATGTTCGCCCTCAATCGCCCTGACGTGCTGCCGGTGGGCGATCTGGGAATCCGCAAAGGATTCAAAAAACTGTTCAACCTACGCAAAGACCCTTCACCCGAAAAAATGATCGCCCTCGCCGAAAGTTGGCGACCCTATCGCACAGTTGCCTCATGGTATGTGTGGCGAGCGGTTGAGGAGTGAAGATCGAAGATTCTTGACTTCCCCCTCTCCCCGTCTTACAATCCCTCTCGCAACCTCCAACTTCCAACTTCTAATTTCCAGCCTCTAACCTCAAGGAGTATTTCATGTCCGATTTTCTTTTTCGTGGTTCACTTCAAAAACTCGATCCGCGCCTTGCCGAACTTGCCCAGATCGAAGCCGAGCGGCAATACCGCAAACTGATCCTCATCGCTTCTGAAAGCACCGCGCCGCGCGCCGTTCTCGAATCGCTCGGCACAAACTTCCACAACATCTACGCCGAAGGTTATCCGGATGACGAGATGCGCTGGATGAACGACGACGAACTTTTTGATTACGAGAATCGACTCGGGCACTATCGCCGTTACGCCGACCCACGCTACTACAAAGGTGTGGAGTATGCCGACGTTGTCGAATCGCTTGCGCGCCGTCGCTGCGCCGAAGCGTTTGCCGCCAACGGCATCACCGCCGATCAGATTTATGTCAACGTGCAAGCTCTCTCCGGAGGTCCCGCCAACAACGCCGTGTATCACGCGCTGGTGAATCCGGGTGATACGGTGATGGGGATGAATCTTCTTTTCGGCGGGCACCTCTCACACGGTGCTGCCGTCAACCGCAGTGGCAAGTATTACAACATTGTGCCTTACACCATTAATGCGCAAACTGAACGCATAGACATGGACGAAGTGGAACGACTCGCCAAAGAACATAAACCGAAGATGATCATCGTCGGCTATTCATCGTATCCCTGGGCGGCAGATTTTAAACGCTTCCGCCAGATCGCCGACTCGGTGGGCGCGTTGTTACTCGCCGATATGGCGCATGTTGCCGGGTTAATCGTCGCCGATGTTTATCCTTCGCCGATGGGTTACGCTCATGTGATCAGTTTCACCACGCACAAAACTTTAAACGGTCCGCGCGGCGCGTGCATCCTCACCACCGATGCCAACATCGCCAAGAAAATTGATCGCGCCGTATTTCCGGGCGAACAAGGTGGTCCTCACGTCAACGTCTTCGCCGGACTTGCTCTGGCATTTAAACTTGCGCAGACTCCTGAATACAAAAAATTGCAGAAGCAAGTCGTGAAGAACGCCGCGCGCTTCGCCGACCAGATGAAGAAGCACGGGTTTAAGATTCCGTTTGGGGGAACCGAATCACATCTGTTCAATTTAGATTGCAAGTCCGTCGTCAGCGCCGACGGCGTCCCCTTGATGGGCGATCTCGCCGCGCGCATTCTCGACATCGCCGGAGTCGTGGTCAATCGCAACACCATCCCCGGCGATAAGTCTGCGCTCCACCCTTCGGGCTTGCGGCTCGGCACGCCGTGGATTACGCAACGCGGTTTCACTGAAAAACATATTGATCAACTCGCGGCGTATATGGCGCAAGTTCTCAAAGCCTGCGCGCCGTATTCGTATAGCGGGCGCAAAGGCAATGTGTATCGCGCCAAAGTTGATTTCGATTCGCTCAACGATGCCAAAGTTAAGATTCGTAATCTCTCGCAGTCGGTGGGCATTGACTTCAAACCAACCCAGCACGGCTATCCACACTTCTATTATGTGGACGATAAAGCGGCGAAGGGCAAATACGAAGCGGTTGAAGTTGTAGGCGAGCGCGTTGACGAATTTTTAAATTGGGCGACGAGCAACGATGTCTATACGTTGAAGAACGGCGCATCACAAGCGACAGAGATTCGCGTCCCCGGTAAAGACGACCCGGCGGGTCGTCTCTACGAGGGTGTTCTCACGCGCAAGAATCGAAATGAATTCCTCCTCACCGTTCCATCCAAAGCGGCGGCGCGAATCAAAACATGGTTGCGCGATCTCTCCGATGGGTATGTGAAGTTCGACGATGATCTCTATGGCAAACTTCCGGGTGTGGTGATCGTGCGCGATGGAAAAGCGGTGAAGAGTCTCCCCAAGACAAAAGGTGAGGCCGTCGCGGCGGGGAAACCGTTTTTCATTGGCGAACAGCCGTCAGCTGTCAGCCATCAGCAATCGCTTCCGCCCTTCACTTGGACTGAAACCGACGCACCGATCAAAACGACTCGCCTCAATGCGACTCATAAATCTCTGGGCGGGCGCATGGTTCCATTTGCCGGTTGGGAGATGCCGGTGCAATATACGGGTGTGCTTGAGGAACATCAAGCAACGCGTAACGTTGCCGGACTCTTTGATGTGAGTCACATGGGCGTGTGGGATGCGAAGGGCGAAGGCGCGGCGGCGTTCTTGGATTGTGTGACGACGAATGAAGTAAGTGCGCTGAAAGTTGGTGAGAGTATGTATTCGCAATTTCTCGCGCCGGACGCGCATGTGATTGACGATTGTTACTTTTATTGTTTGGCGAAAGATCATTTCTTGATCGTGGTCAACGCCAGCAACGACGATAAAGATTGGGCGTGGGTTAACGCGGTGAAAGATGGCAAGGTGCATATTGATCGTGAGCGGGGATGGGTGACTGCGCCCGCGCGAGACAAAGTGACTCTCCGCAACTTGCGCGATCCAAAATCGGGAAATGATCAACGCGTGGATATTGCGGTGCAAGGTCCGAAGGCGCGGGATATTTTGTTGGCGATGGGCGTGGATGAAAAATACAAACTACAAATTTCAAAACTCAAAAGAACAGAACTTTGTTATGCGATTGTCGGCGGCTTCGATCTGATCGTCGCCCGAACAGGATATACGGGTGAACAAATGGGTTTTGAATTATTCGTTCATCCTGATCGCACCGTTGAATTGTGGAATGCGTTGATGAAAGTCGGCACGCCACTGGGCATGAAGCCGTGTGGACTCGCCGCGCGCGATTCGCTTCGCACCGAAGCGGGACTACCGTTATATGGTGATGAGATGGCGGGGCATTTGAATCTGGGCGTGGGCGATGCCGGGTTTGAAAGCTATGTCAAGACTCACAAACCATTCTTCATCGGGCGCAAGGCGTTTCTGATGCAAGAGAAGAATCGCAAGAGTGAAGTTGTGAGATTCCGCTTCACAAACAAAGCCGGGCGCATGGCACACAACGGCGACCCGGTGTTCAACGACAAAGGTGACGTGATCGGTGAAGTGACGTGTTGTTCGATTGACACAAACGGATTCCGATCAGGGCAAGCGTATCTTAATCTTGCTTACCTTAAAGAAGGCACGGCGATCTCCGTTGCCCAAAGCGCAGGCGAAGTATTTGCCAAGACGAAAGCAAAAACGCAAACATATCTTGAAGCGGCGATCAAAGCTTCAGGTGGCAACGTCCGCGCCCCCGAAGCGGCGGGGGTGTTGAGTCGGTTTCCGAAGAAGAAGGGTGCGTGACCCGAAGGGGTGATGAGTGATGCGTGAGATATAATAAATCACGCATCATTTTTTTAACGAGGAGACTGCAATGTTGACCATTACTTTCAAACCCGAAGTGGCAGAGCAGATCACTATGTTTGCCAACGAAAAGCATATCAACGCTGAAACGATTGTGGATGAAGCGCTGCGCACTCACTTGCTCAAGTTGCGTCGCGAAAAAATGGATGTTGAGTTAGCGGAGTTCCATAAACAAAAAGAGGCGTTGCTCGCACAGTATCGCGGGGAATACATTGCTATGTATCAAGGGAAAGTGATTGATCACGATCAAAGTTTATGGGCGATGCACCGGCGTGTTTTTGAGACGTTGGGTCGTGTTGTCGTGCTGATGAAAAAAGTCAGCGAAGAGCCGGAACGAGTCATCACTATGCGTAGCCCACGTTTTGAAAGGGCGAGCAAATGAATTACCGCTATAGTCGAAACTATAATCCCCCCGCTCCGATCATAGAAGTGACTTTTCTTAACGTCACCGAAAATTTAAAGACGGAGTCTCTGCCTGCCTTCATAGACACGGGCGCAGACGGCACTATCGTGCCGATTGAATTTTTATTGCAAATCGAAGCTCCCGATACTGAAAAGACAATCATTCGCAGTCCGTGGGGTGAGGAACATGAAGTCTCTCTGTTTCTGGTTAACATACAGCTAGCCGATCTGACGATTCAGGAGATAGAGGTCGTCGGTGATGAAATTTCAAACGAGATTATTTTGGGGCGTGATGTTCTTAACCGTCTTAGTGTTTTATTAAATGGACCTGAAGAGTTGATCTCGGTTTCCACTTAATCATGACGCTTCTTTTTTTAATCCGCCACGGTCGCTCCACCTGGAACGCCGAAGGGCGCGTGCAGGGGCAAGCCGATGCGCCGTTGGATGACACGGGGCGCGAACAAGCGCAGAAGCTCGCTCACAAATTGCGCGACATTGACTTCGATCCGTTTTACAGTTCGCCGCTTGCCCGCGCCAGCGAAACGGCGAAGATCGTTGCCGAGCCGCACGATTTGCCGATCACCTTTGACGAGCGATTGATGGAAAGAAGTTTCGGCAATTGGACGGGAAAACTCGGCGCGGAGATTGACGAAGAAATGAAAAGACCGCCACACAACAATTGGTGGCTTGATGGTCCGCCCGGCGGTGAGAGTCGAATACAGATCGTCAATCGCGCAGTGTCAATCTTCAACGAGATCATTGCCACACATTCCGATCAAACTATTGCCATTGTGAGTCATGGTGGTTTGCTGCATACGTATGTCGCGCATTTGATGGGGCTTCCCTTAAACACGCCGGTGCGCCTTCACTTCGGCAACACCTCTGTCGCCCGCATCCGTTTTCAAAATGGGCAAATCCACATCATTAGCATTAATGACGACTCACATTTGGATATGAAAAGTCAATGAGAGTTTGTGTCGCGTTCTTTAAATTGAGATACACTATCGTCACCTTATTGGTTTAGATGATTGGAGACTGGTATGAGTGAAAGCAACTCCTCGCGTGGCAACTGGCTCGGCTCTAAAGCGCCAACGGCAAACCCTCCCGCCGTTGAAACGCCGCGACCCAAAGCAAAACCAACAAATGAAATAATAGAACGACGCGGACGTTGGTATAACCGCATCTTCCGTTTTGTAAAAGCAACGTGGCTGTGGGTGCTGCTCATCAGCATCGCCGTCTGGTCGTATCTCGACGCCGATGTGTTGAACGCTGTGTTGTTGGCGTTGCAATTCGCTTTTCAAATTGTGTTCGCGCTGGCTTTCGCCATTATGCAGTTCGTGGCGATCTTCTGGTTCATGGCGCGATCCAAAACAGAAATTATTTTGCCGGGTGATCCCAAATCATTAACGCTCGCCGATTACAAAGGTCAGAAGATGTTAGTGAAGTTGGTCAAAGAGTGGATTTCACTTTTATCGGATCGCACGCAGTTTCAAAAGATGGGCGGCAACTTCATCAACGGTCTTTTGCTTTACGGTCCTCCCGGCACGGGCAAGACGCTGTTAGCAAAATGTATGGCGGGTGAAGCCGGCATCGCTTTTATGTCCATCGAAGGTTCCGGTTTCCGCGCCATGTTTTGGGGCGTAGATGTATTGAAGATGATCCAGTTTTGCGGCAAGGCGAAAACTCTGGCGCGTGAGTATGGCGCGTGCATTGCCTACATTGACGAGATTGACGCCGTCGGCGCCAGTCGTGGCGGCGTGATGGGTGGCGGCGGCGCGGGCGGCATGATGGGCGGTATGGGCGGTGGTGGCAGTGGATCGTTGACTCGTTTGCTCTATGAGATGGACGGCATCGGCGAACAAACTTGGAAAGAGAAATGGCAAGCACGGTTTTACCGATTCATCGGAAAGAAGCCGCCGCTCCGCAATTGGCATGTTCTCTACATGGGTTCCACCAACCGACCCGATGTGTTGGACCCGGCACTGACTCGCCCCGGACGGTTTGATCGTTCGCTTGAAGTGAGCCCGCCCGATAAAACTGGACGGCGCGAGATCATTTCATATTATCTGAACAAGATCGCTCACGATGAAACCGTAGATATTGAAGCGATTGTCGCCGACACCAACGGCGCGACTCCGGCGCGCATCATGTCGGCCATCACCAAAGACGCGGTGCGTATTGCCTTGTTCGGCGGGCACAATAAAGTCTCTCAGCGCGACATTGATCTGGCTTTCCAAGAACAATACTTCGGCATCGAGAGTCCGATTGAAGAAATGGAAACAGATCAGCGCAAAGTGCTAGCCTATCACGAAGCAGGTCACGCCATTGCCCAACATTACTTGATGCCCGATCAACGCATCGTGCGCGTCTCGATCATCCGACGCGGTGGCGCTTACGGGTATATGTTGCCCGTGGATACAAAAGAGTGGCACATCGTTCCCTTACGACGACACATCTTGGACATTATGGTTTCCATGGCCGGTCGCGCTTCTGAAATGACTTTCTTCGGCGAACCGTTCCAAAGCGTGGGCGGCGATTATGCCAACATTCGTCAACGCTTCTGGGTGTTGTATTACTCCGGTATGTTTGGTCCTCCCATTGACGAACCCAATATGATGAGCTTGGATGGATCGCGCCGCATGTCGGGCGATAAAGATCGCATGGAACAATATTGGAAGAATCTCGAAGCGCAAGTTGAACAACTGTTGCGCGATCACGCCAACGAAGTTCACGCGGTAGTGAACGCGCTATTAGAGCGCAGCGACTTGAACAGTAAAGAGGTGGTGGATATCATCGAGAGCACGCGCAAGGCATCCATTGCTCGCGGCGAGCGCGTCCCCGAAGGGTTGCCGTCAATGGTGGCGCAGTTGCTGCCGCATCATCAAGTGGTGACTCCCGGCGCCGTCCCTGCCCTCATCAATGCGCCGATGATCAACACCGCCAAAGCCAATGGCAATGGTCACGAGAAAGTGAAAAGCAAACCGCGCGCGCGAGGCAGTTCGCGGAAGTAAAGTCACGGACAGATCTTGCCCGCGACAATGACGCCTAAGTTAAATAAAAAGAGCCGACATCACATCGGCTCTTTTTTGTTTCCCTGTTTACCTGTTTACCTTTTTCCTTTGTTTCCCCTTTTACTTCCACGACCAAAACGCCATTGCCCCACCCTGCAAGAAGCGCGGCTCGGTATTGCCCGATGACGGCACAAGAAACACACCTTGCGAATCGCTCATCTGCGCGGCGATGACCAAGTTCTGCCCATCGGGTGCCCAGATCGTTCCGGAGCGTGAATACTGATCGAAGAACTGAATCAATTGAAAGAAATCTCGCGTGGGAACAAAACGCGCCAACAATTTACTCTTGCCGCTCGTCACATCGGTGATATACATTTTGAGGTAAAGCTGCGTGTCGGCGGCTTGTTGATCTTCGGGAGCGGCGGTAGGCGTGCCTTTACCCGGAGTGGGCGTTATCGCCGCTTCTTGCACGACGGCAAAGTATACGACTTGCTTGCTATCGGGCGACCAAAAGAACGCGGAGATTTTATCTTGATCGGCTGTGACCTTTGTGCCTTTAGCCACATCGTAAAAATTAAGTTTGCCGCGCACAATGGCTTGCGCTTGCGTGCTGGCAATATAAGCAACGCGCTTGCCATCGGGTGACCAACTGAACGCGGCAGAACCGGCGACCTCTTCAATCGTCGTCCGCACTCTGCCCGTCCTATCCGCTAACACAATAGACCTCTTGCCATTTTCGTTCGCGGCGAGAATCATTTGGCTGCCATCGGGAGAGAGATCGGGAGTCTGGAAGAAGGACGGGTGGAGGCCGAGTCGGTCTTCGACCACGCCATCGGTTAAACTTAAGAAAGAGAGTCGCGCCGATTTGTTTTGTTCCGTCGCGCCGCCGGTGTGAATCAATATCCCCTTGCTGTCCGGTTGCCAATCCCAATAATAGGGGTTGCCGACATCCACTGTTTGAGCTGTGCCGCCGGAAGAAGGCACGGTGCTCAACATCATCGAATTGCTGCCATCGGTGTTGGTGATGAACGAAAGCGATTTCGAGTCGGGCGACCACGAGAGATAAACCGGCAAGCGGACGTTGCTGGTGAAGGCTTCGACTAAATTTTTGCCGTCACTGCCCACCGTGAAGATGGATGATTTGACATCGGTTTGATTCTTGGCGCTGACCGAATAGAAGGCGACGGACTTGCTGTCGTGCGACCACGTCGGAAAAAAATAACGGCGGAAGTTTGCTTGCGTGAGTTTGGCGTCTTTAGTAATTTGCAGCGGGTTGGTACCGCTTTGGTTGACGACATAAATGTTGCCGTCATCACCCACATACGTGATGAGACCCGACTTGCGTTCTAACATGGCAAGCAACGGACTCTGCGGCAGAGAGAGTCCGCGCGGGGCTTCGGTGCTTTGCGGTTTCGCCTGACAGGCAGAAACACCGAGCGTGGCGATCAAAACCAAAACAAGTATAGGATAAAGTTTTTTGATCATGGTGAGTCTGCCTTTCGATTAGAAAATACACGTAGGGGCGCACGGCGTGCGCCCCGAATTATGCAAAAAAAATCGTAACCGCTCAGCTGCACAGTTCTGTCAACGAATTTCCAACGAATAAACGAATATCGTTGCGTTCGCGGAGAATTCGTTTATTCGTTTTATTATTCGTTGACAGTAAGAACCGAGTAGTTACAAAAATTCTATCACACGGCTCAAGGTAGTTTTATGGGTGTTTGGTTAAAAAGTAGAGACGCTCCGATGGAGCGTCTCATTGACGACAGCCCATATAATGCTGGACTTACGCAATAGGTCTGTCCAACCCTTATCTTCAACGGATGCTTCGCAAAGTCCGCTTGGCGTAAACGGATGCGCCACGCGATACCATCCGCTTACGCCAAGCGGATTTCCTTATCCGTTGAAGATAAGGACTGACTTGCATTTTGAACTTTGGGATTTTGGAAATTGGGGTTTTTGCATTTTGCATTTTTCATTTTGCATTTGCTTTCACCCTCCCCACCAACCCTCTCACCGCCGACGCCATTTCACTCGGCAAGCCATCCACGTTCACGTTGAGGTCGCCGATGAGAATGTGCAACAACACATCGCCCAACTTGCGAATCTCTGGCGGCGCATTTGGATCGTGCGCCATCTTTTCCATCGCTGGAAATAATTGTTTCCCCACTTCTTGATCGCCCTTCGCCGCGCGCTCGATTAACTCAAACAATTGCTCAAGCGTCACGCCGCCCTCACTACCCTCTTCTTGCTCCCTCCCTTGTTGCGAAGCAACGGGGGAGAGCTGGGGTGGGGTCTGCACTTCCCCTCTCAACATCCCAAGTATGCGACGAATGACTAACGCATCAGTTCGATCTAAATCATCATACAGTTCATCGCCGCGCTCACCTTTCATCACGCGATGAATCACTGGAATTAGATTTTTCCAATCATCAGTCGCGCCCATCTCTTGCAAAACGGGTTCAAGTTCTTGCTTTGCTTGCGCGTTGCCCTCACACGCGGCGACGATTGCATTAATGAGACCGCTAAACTGCTCGACTACTTGACTATTACCGGGGAACGCCGCAAACGTCTCTTGCTCCTTCCTCCGCCACTCTCGCGCCTCATCCTGCTTGCCGCGCTTCGTAGCAATACGGGCAAGGATGTTGTAAATCGCCCACGGCTGAGATGATAGATCGAGCGTCTCCATGATCTCTCGCGCCTTGTGGGCGTAACGCTCGGCTTCGTCTAAACGGTTTTGGGTGAAGAGGAGATTAGCGAGGTTGCTATAATAGTCTGGCGCAAGCCCTTTCGGATTTCCTAACTGCTCATCTAACTCAATCGCTCGCACATACCACCGTTCCGCCTCCTCCAACCTGCCCGCGCCTTTCGCAACGATGGCGAGTTGGTTGCACGCAGCAGCTACCCTAGCATAGTCACCCATCGTCTCATTGATCTGCATGCATTCTTTGTAGCACTTCTCAGCATCATCCCATTCGCCTAACGTAGCGGCAATACCACCAAGATTAAACCAGTCAACAGCTTCTTCACGAGGTTCGCCTAATACATGGAATCTTTCTTTACTTTGAAACAATTTTTGCCGAGCATCTTGCAATCTACCTCTTCGTACTAAGAGATTTCCAAGATTGCCAAGTTCCACAGCAATACCGCGGACATCATTGATTTTCTCGCTACAAGAAATTGCTTGTAAGTAATGCTGTTCTGCAATGTCATAACGCCCTTGTTGCCCGAGTACTGTCGCAAGTTCCCCATGACACATTGATAACTGCCGCCAATTATCATAATTCTCTTCGGCTTTAGCTAGTCTATTTAAGCATTGCTCGTATTGGGAAATCGCATCATAATTCCGTCCAGCATTAAATAAGCAACGCCCAAGGTCAGCCAGAATCAAGACAATATCGTGTTCATTAAAGTTGGGGTTTCCTTCCAATTGAATTAATAAACGTCGGAGTACATCTTCTGCTTCTATTAATCTAGCTGTGAGGCGTAACTGTTCGGCCTGAGTTCGGGCGAATGTGTATTGCCCTCGAGTTAATGCGCGTTCTCCGGAAACCGATGCTCTTGCTAAGGCAGTTTTTAAGTCAGATAACACCTCGTCCCTCTCCCTCCATCGCCCAAAGTAATTCAAAAATGAATTGATACGATTCGTAAATTGCACCGCCTCATCCATCGCGCCTGACTCAATTGCCATGCGTAACGCGCGGCGCAGGTTGGGCATCTCGCGCACGGCAAGGGCGCGGGCGATCATTGGATGTTGCGAATCTGTTTGGTAAAGCTCATTTGCAAAACCGTAATACGTCTGCCAATAGCGAATAGCCAATGGCGATTGGCTGAGAGTAGACGGCTGATCGCTCTGACGAAGATATGGAACCAGAGTCGGATGGAAGTGAATGTAAGGGACGGTGACACCGGCGATCTCTTCGATGCGAATCAATGAGGCGTTGGCGAGTTCGGGTTTGATCGTCGCCCACAGGTCTTTATCAATTTCAGTGATCGCCAACAATACATGCTCAATCGCGCCACCTTGAAAGATCGCCAAGCGCGGCAGTGCTTCT
>Ga0082335_1006558_pt1 | contig 14872 bp, 15 predicted proteins | sample Subgrocontami58m_FD_72375 | JGI IMG/M metagenome (GOLD analysis project Ga0082335, IMG submission 72375) | Subsurface groundwater microbial communities from S. Glens Falls, New York, USA - GMW37 contaminated, 5.8 m (SPADES assembly) (version 2) ...
AGGGGGATGACGAGCCCGAGGAGGGCGAGCGCCGGCCCCCACTGAGCCGGCGGACGATCCTCGCCCTCGCCGCCGGCGCGCTCGTCCTCGCCCTCGTGCTCGTGCCGCTCGCCGTCCTCACCGTGCCGGCGGTGAGCGACGCGATCCTCCTGCCCAAGGCGAGCGCCGACCTCGTCCTCGACCGGAGCGACCTCCCGCCGGGCTTCACGACGGAGCTCGATCAGGCGAAGCCGCTCGACCTCGGCCTCGACGACAGCCAGCTCGGCCTCGTCCGCAAGGCGCAGCTCGTCGCGTTCGGTTTCGGCGGCGGATGGCTGCGGACGTTCGAGCGGGCCGCGGAGACCGGGCTGGTCCAGGTGAACGCCGGCGTGAGCGTGTACCGGGGCGCGGACGGCGCCCGCCTGGAGTGGGTGCGGACGATCGCCGAGCTGGGTGGCGCGCCCCAGTGGAAGCGGTTCTCGCTCGGCGCCGATGTGGGCGACGAGTTCGTCGCGTACGAGCAGGCGATCGCCGGCGCGCACGCGACGCTCGTCTACTACCGCTACGCGAACGTCCTGGCGCAGGTCTCGCTCACCTACCGCGGGTCGGCCGACGAGGCGTTCCGGGGCGCCGCGAAGGCGGCGCGCGACCTCGCGAAGGCGCAGACCGACAGGGAGCGCTTCGCCCGCTTCAAGCCGTAGCTCAGCTTCAGCGTGTAGGCTCATCGCGGATCGTCGATGATCTGCCCGCCGCTCGAGACCAAGGAGCCGTCATGCCCGAATTCAGGTACCAGGACCCGTTGCCGCTGGGAGAGGACACCACTCGCTATCGCCTGCTGACCAAGGACCACGTCACGGTCGCGAGCTTCGAGGGCAGGCCAGTGCTCAAGGTGGCCCCGGAGGGCCTGACGCTGCTGGCGCGCACGGCGATGCGCGACGTGTCGTTCCTGCTCAGGCCCGCGCACCTCGAGAAGGTGGCGGCCATCCTCGAGGATCCCGAGGCGTCGCCCAACGATCGCTTCGTTGCGCTGGCTTTGCTGCGCAACGCCGAGGTCGCCGCGGGCTTCACGCTGCCGACCTGCCAGGACACCGGCACCGCCATCGTGCTGGCCGAGAAGGGCCAGCAGGTCTGGACGGGTGCCCGCGACGAGGAGCACATCGCGCGGGGCATCTTCGAGACCTACACGCAGGAGAACCTGCGCTACTCGCAGAACGCCCCGCTGACGCTCCACCAGGAGAAGAACACCGGCTCGAACCTGCCGGGACAGATCGACATCCACGCCACGGAGGGCAGCGAGTACCGGTTCTTGTTCCTCGCCAAGGGCGGCGGCTCGGCGAACAAGACGTACCTCTTCCAGGAGACCGCCGCGACGCTGTCGCCCGCGGTCCTCGAGCCGTTCCTGGTCGAGAAGATGAAGACCCTCGGCACCGCTGCCTGCCCGCCCTATCACCTCGCGTTCGCCATCGGCGGCACCTCCGCCGAGGCGTGCCTGAAGACCGTGAAGCTCGCGAGTGCCGGCTACCTGGACGCGCTGCCGAGCACGGGCAACGACGACGGCCGGGCGTTCCGGGACCTGGAGCTCGAGGAGCGTCTCCTGCAGGCGGCCTACAAGATCGGCTTCGGCGCGCAATTCGGCGGCAAGTACTTCGCGCTCGACGTCCGTGCCGTGCGCCTGCCCAGGCACGGCGCGTCATGTCCCATCGGCATGGGGGTCTCGTGCTCCGCGGACCGCAACATCAAGGCCAAGATCGATGCCGACGGCGTGTGGATCGAGGAGCTCGAGCGCAACCCCGGGCGCTTCATCCGGGCGGAGCATCGGCGGATGGGCGACCACGGCACGGTGAAGGTCGACCTCGACCGCCCGATGAAGGACGTCCTGGCCGAGCTCGCCAAGTACCCCGTCAAGACCCAGCTCCTGCTCACGGGGACCATCGTGGTCGCCCGGGACCTGGCTCACGCCAGGCTCAAGGAGCGGCTCGATCGCGGCGAAGGCTTGCCGCAGTACTTCAAGGATCACGCGGTCTACTACGCCGGCCCGGCCAAGACGCCGACGGGCATGCCGTCGGGGAGCTTCGGGCCGACTACGGCGGGGCGGATGGATTCCTACGTCGACCTGTTCCAGTCCAACGGCGGGTCGATGGTGATGATCGCCAAGGGAAACCGCTCGAAGGCGGTGACCGAGGCGTGCAAGAGGCATGGCGGGTTCTACCTCGGCTCGATCGGCGGCCCCGCCGCGCTCCTCGCCCAGGAGAACATCAAGAAGGTCGAGCTGATCGAGTACCCCGAGCTCGGCATGGAGGCGATCTATCGCATCGAGGTCGTGGACTTCCCGGCGTTCATCCTGGTGGACGACAAGGGCAACGACTTCTACGCGGAGATCGCCGGCCGCTAGGCAGCCAGCAGAGCGCTGACCCGCGTGCCCCCTTTGTGAAGACCGCAGCGAGAACGTGGGCAGACGAGGGCGCGAGCCGCAGTGGGGCGCTTTGCGGTCGGAATGCGCTGGGGTGCGCCGGACGTACTTCTCCTGCTTCGTGCCGCCGCTCTGAGGCCCGTTGGCCCGTGGCCTCCACGTACCTGACGAAGCCGCGGTGCGTACCGGCACGAGGAACGCGGCATCTGATGTGGCGTCGCACCTCGCCGTCCAGCAGCGGGCGTTTCCGCCTGGAGCCGCGCCTACCTCGTCGGATCGGCGACCCGGCCCATGAAGAGGATCGCGCCGGTCTCGTCGTCCTGGATCAGGAACAGGAACGGCCGATCGATCTTGAGCTCGACCTGCTTCAGCGGCGCCGATGTGGCGCCCACCACCACGCCCGTGGCGGCCGCGGCTTCGGTCCCGTTCTCGTCGACCGCGATGAAGGCCTGGTGGATCACGTCCGCGATCTCGAGCGGCTCCTGCTTCGTCATGCCCGAGAAGTCCGCTCGGTCCGTGAACGCGACCGGCATGCCCAGCTCGCCGAGCGCGTCCTTCAGCCGCGCCTTCGAGCGGAACGAGAACGTGGGCATAGAGAGGATCACCTGCGTGCCGCTGAGGCCGGTCACGATCCGGCGCAGTGCCGCGCCGTCAAGGCCGCGCTCGAAGGAGCTGAACTTCGCAGCTTCGGGGACGATCGCGACCATCGACAGACCGCCGACGTATGGGAGCCGCACCGCCTGGTACCCATCGCCCGCTCCGTACGGGAGGTTCGCGGATTGGCTCATCAGCTTCGCCTGCACGTCGGGGCCGTCGGCGCGGTGGAAGATGCCGGGCACAGCGTCGCGGAAGCGCATCGGCCACGCCGCCTTCAGGTAGATCGCGTTGGTGAGGACGAGCCGTGTCGTCTGGGCGATCACGCCCTGCGGGATGAGGTCCTTGATGCGGTCGTGGGTACGGGCCGCGACCCAATCGTTGATAGCGCCACGCGCGGCCTCGTGAGCGTTCTTGTAGTCGACGACCTGCATCCCCGCGCCGTAGCTCCTCGCCAGCTGGTCGAGGAACGCCGCCTCGAACGTGAAGTCCTTCTGACCCCAGAGCCGGTTCGCGGTGGCCAGCTCGAGCTCGAGCGTCCGATCGCCCAGGGTGTACTTGCCCGGGCGCTTCGCGAGCGACTGGTCGAGCGCGTTGAACCCGACGTTGAGGTCCTTCGAGAGCGCGGCGTGCAGCACCTTGTCCATCTGAGCGGCGGTCTCTCCGACCGCACCGGCGCGCGTCATCGCGAGCGCGACGGCGACGCTGTACGGCGAGAGGATGAGGTTCTGGTCGCCCCGAGCGAGCACCTTGTAGAGATCCACGGAGAAGGCATCCAGCGCGGCGCGCGCGTCCTGCACCGCAGCGGGATCGGCGCCGGCGCGCGCGACCTCGGAGCGGATCTCCTGTGCAGAGGCCTGTCCGCCGCAGGCAGACACGATCAGCCCGAGGATGACCGCCGCAACGAGGGGAGAGACCCTTGGCATGGCACCTCCGCTGCGTCCTGAGCTGTATGACGCGCGGACCACGGTAGGGGTTCCGCGCGCTCGCGTTCTCTCAGCTCTCGCTCGCGCCTGGACCGACGTACTCAGGTGTGGCGCGCGCGGCGAGAAAGGCCGACTGGCGACCGCTGCTGGCGGGCGGAACGAACTGACGGCCACTGCTACGCACCGTTCCTCCGCAGCTTCTTAGGGCTTGCTGATCTCCTTCTGCGAGGGCGCGAACCACGATGTCGCGGTCAGTCCCCGCGTACATGACCGATTCGTCATGGTCACGTGGCAGTTTCGTGCCACTCTGGTGTAGCACCCTAGGACCTCAGGGACCGGGCAGGCGCAGGCCCTTGTAGCTGCTGAGGTCCTCGTTAGCCAATCAGGAGGGCTGCTTGCGTTATCTGATCGGCGCTCTCTGCGCTGTCGCGATTCTTTTCGGCGCCGCACCCAGCGTTGCGTCCGCATGCTGATGCGCATTGCAGGCTTGATCGCACTGGTAGGCGCGTTGATGAGCCTCTACGTGCCGTATGCGGCATACCGCAACGGCCTGAGCACAGGATTTCCGACGCCGCCCGCATTCTTCCTCATTGGCTGCGCACTCGCGGCGGCCGGTATCGCGGCAGGCGTGTTCACCTGGCGCAGGCGGAGGGTGGGGCTGTGGCTGCTGTTGGCCGCGGCGCTCGGGGGCATCGCGGCCTGGCCCTGGCTCGAGGCCGGACTTGTCTACCTGCTCGCGGCGATCGTGAGCCTCATTTCGCTGACGATCGGTCGTCGCGCGGTCGCTGTGCCGCGATGATCCAGTCGAAGTCGAGGTCACGAATACTTCGACGGATCGTCACTCAGGTTGGAGCGATCTGCGTCGCGGCAGCGGTCGCCGTAGCCTGCGTCACACCTCCACCGGCTGCCATCGCGACGCCGACCGCGTCCCCCTCGGTGGCACCCTCGCCCACGCCGCTCCCCACCGTCGCCCCGTCCCCGGCGTCGCAGCGGGACGCCGCGACCGGCGCTACGCTTCGCTGACGCTCGGCGCGGCTGGGTTGGCGCGGCGGGCGGGATCTATGGAACGACCGACGCAGGTGCGACCTGGTACCAGGGCGTGCGAGCGGCGCGGGTGCAGTTCACCGGCACAGGCGCTGCGCTGGGCCACGCGCCGTACGTCGTCTACCGGACGTTTGACGGCGCCTCCTGGCAGCTCGAGTACGTCGAGGGGTACACCCTCGACACGATCTTCGCTCCTCCGTCTATGCCGCAGCTCGGCACGTATCCCTCGATCCTCGGATCGCTCGGCTCCGACCGGTGGTGGTTCATCACCTGCACGCCGCCCGTCGACGTCCAGTCATATCTGGTCGTCGATGCGATCGGAACCGCGGTCGCCAAGGGCGAAGTCAAGACACGGGGTTGCTCCATCGACGCCCAGGTCATCGATGAGCGCCACGTCGTCGCGGTGAGCTTGAAGTCCGTCATCGCGACCGAGGACGGCGGCGTCACCTGGAAGACCATCTTCACCGGTCCGCTGCCCGCGGCGGGGGCGACTCGTCTGCCTCAAGGCTTCGTGCTGCCGCCGGAGTGCAAGAACTTCGACAACGGAACCGTTGACGGAAGTGCCACCACCTGGAAGGTCTCATGCCCGCAGGGATTGCTCTCGACCTACCTGCGCCCGTCCCTCGAGGCACAAAGTTGGTCGAGCTGCGGCAACAAGGTCTGGCAGAAGACGGGTCTCCAGATCGCCATCACGGACGCGGTGAACGTGTCCGGGTTCACCGGCTGGCTCGACCAGCGTCCGCTCGGTGGATCGGGTTGTGTCCAGACAACGCCGCCACCCAACTAAGGCGAACGCGCCGGCGACTCCCTGCCTTGTCCTGTAGAGAGCTACGTGTACGGCCAGCGGGTCGAAATGAGCCGTACCGAGGTGGGATGAGTCCTCGATGAGAACTCGTGGGCGTCCACAAGTTCTTGCTTGGCCGCTTCTCTCGACCGCTTCCCTTTCAAGGAAGAGGTCAGGGGTTCGAGGGCGCCGCTCGCGCCGAGGCGGAGGTGGTCGGGCCGAGGACCGACTCCCACGGGTCGTCCGACCAACGGCAGGACCAGACCGGGTTGAGCGGCGGCACCCGCGGGACCGGCGGCAGGCGCGGCACCGGGACGACCGGTGGGAGGGGCGGTGCCTCGGTCAGGGGAAGGCTCACGCGGCCGTTCGCTTGCGTGGTGAAGGCCACCGCGCGACCGCGGCGGTCGTAGAAGAGACCAGATTGCAACCAGCCGCGGTGCTGTCCGTCGTACGCAAAGACCCCACCACGGTCCACGAAGGCGAGCGCTCGCGCCTCACGATCCAGCACCGCGCAGTCGTTCAGCCAACCAACGGTGCGCCCGGCGCGATCGAAGATCGGCTCCAGCACAGCCATCACCTGCATAAGGCGCCTGCGGGCGCGCCGTTACGCCCCAAAGGAGGCGCTGCGGGAAAAGGCCGCGCCGGAGGAGGCGGCGCAGGCACTGGTCGTTGCGGTTCGGTCGCGTGTTGCGCTCCGAGCCGGCACCCTCCGTTCGGCGGCCGTAACGGCCGACCGGAGCCGCAAGTTGTTCCAATGGCATGACGACGGTGGCGCGAGGCCAGGAGGTCCGCGGGGACTCCTTCTGGCTGGCCGGCGAACCGCACGACCGCTCGGCGCGCGGTGCACGGTCGCGCGCCGTCATCGCGCACCTCGGTTCGCAGCTCACGTCTTGGACTTCCTGGATCGTCCTCGCGAGTGGCTCGTGGACGCGCCGCGCCGCGCGCCTTCTGGCGCTCGCGTGCGCGTTGGCGGCTGCGATGTGGGGTGCCGCGCGAGCGCTCCGAACGCGCCTCGAGGAGATCGAGGCGGGTCGCCCTCCATCGGCGCCCGCCCTTGCGCACCTCGGCCTCGCGGTCGCCGCAAGCGTCCACGGCTTCGGTCTGGTGGCGCTCTGGCTCAGCGGTCGGATGGTCTCGATCATCCTCGTGGAGGGGGTCCTTCTGGCGGCCTCCGGTCTGGCCGCCTCCGCCGCCTGCGTGTTCGTGGTCGGGCGCGAACGGTCCCTGGTGGCTCGGCAGCAGCGTGAGGAGGAAAGGCTCGCGGAGATCGCCGCGTCCTTCGACTCGTCGGACTGGCGCCGGCGCATCGGCGGGTCCTAGACCGGAGGAGGCAGCCGCCGGCCGATCTCGCCGAGGACCACCTAGAGGCTAGTCACCCCAGTACCGCTCCTCGGTCCAGGGGTCGCCGTGGTTGTGGTAGCCGTTCCGCTCCCAGAACCCGGGCTTGTCCGTCGCCGAGAACTCGATGCCGCGCAGCCACTTCGCGCTCTTCCAGGCGTACAGGTGGGGGACGACCAGGCGCGCGGGGTAGCCGTGCTCGGCGGTGAGCGGCTCGCCGTTCGCGCGGAGAGCCACCAGGCAGTCGTCGCCGCGGGTATCCGCGAGCGGGACGTTGGCCGTGAACCCGTGCTCGCTGTGGGCGATGACGAACGCCGCCTCGGCGGTCGGCTTCGCGAGCTCGACGATCTTCGCGAAGGGGATCCCCTCCCAGCGCTGGTCGAGGCGCGACCACGTCGTCACGCAGTGCATGTCCGCGACGACGAGCTTCGCGCACTCCCGGTCGAGGGTCCGGAGCTCCTCCCAGGTCCAGCGCAGCTCGCGCTCGACGGCGCCGAAGACGCGGAAGTCCCAGCCCTTCGGGTCGAACGAGGGCACGGAGCCGTAGTGGAGGACCGGCCACTTCTCGGTGAGGTACTGGCCCGGCGGCACCCGCTCGCGCATCCCCGCGGGGAGCTCGGCCTTCTTCGAGCGGAGCTTCATTCGAGCCCAGCCGCGCGGCGGAGGAGCTTGAAGGTGAAGATGCCGGTGTCGTGCCCGTCCGCCCACTCGGGCGAGATGCCGTAGCGACCCACCGGGTAGATCTCCTTCAGGGTGACCTGGGTGTCCGAGAACTGGGTGTCCGCGGTCACGTTCCCGGCGAAGGCACCTTCGCCGGCGCAGTAGGCGCAGGGGCAGGCGCGCCGGAGGTCCTCCCAGGGATACTCGCTCACGGCGCCGTCGTCCCAGCTCACTCGCAGAACGCGCCCCTCGGTCGCGATGCTCCACTCGCGCGGTCGGTGGAAGACGTCGGCCATCACCGCGGCCGCCCGGTCACCAGGCGAAGCCGCGGAAGCGGTCGAGCGGCCAGAAGCGGACCGTCACCTTGCCGATGATGCTCTCGACCGGCACGGGGCCGAACGAGCGCGAATCGCTCGAGGCCTGCCGGTTGTCGCCCATGGTCCAGACGTTGCCCGGCGGGACCTTGAACGGGTAGGTGATCCGCGGCGCCTGCGCCAGCGACGCGCCGACCGCGTCGGGGAACTCGACGACCCGGCTGTTCACGAGGACCTTGCCGTCCCGCAGGTCCACCGTCTCGCCGGCGAGGGCGATGACCCGCTTCACGTAGGGGATCGCCGTGTCGACGGGCGGGTTGAAGACGATGATGTCGCCCCGCTGCGGCGAACCGAGGCGGTAGTCCACCTTGCTCACGAGGACCCGGTCGCCCTGGAGGAGGGTCACCTCCATGCTCTTCTGACGCACCTCGGTGACCTGCACGACGAAGAGGTTCAGGACGACCGAGATGACCACGGCGAGCGCGAGCGCCTGGACGATCTCCAGGACCGCGCGCGCGGAGAAGGGCTGCTCGTCGGGCGTTCCCACGTAGGTCTCCGGGGTGGTCAAGGTGTCAAGTGTCGCACGAACCGCGCGCCGTCCAGCCTCCGGCGGCCGGTCGATGCCCGGGCTATAGTCTCCCCGCAATCGTTTTCCGGCAGGGCATCCGACGAGGCACGGGAGGGGCATGCGAATGGCACCGGCGCGCCGCACGATCCACGACGTCGCGCGCGCCGCGCACGTCCATCCGTCCACGGTCTCGCGCGCGCTGAACGGCGGCCCCGGCGTGACCCTCCGCCCGGAGACGCGCGCTCGCGTGCTCGCCGCGGCGAGCCGCCTCGCGTACCGGCCTTCCGGCGTCGCCCGCAGCCTGCGGCTCCGCCGGACGCTCACCCTCGGCATGCTCGTGCCGGACATCGCGAACCCGTTCTTCCCACGCGTCATCAAGGGCGCGGAGGAGGCGGCGCGCGAGCGCGGCTACAGCCTCGTGCTCTGCGACACCGCGGACCTCCCCGAGCGCGAGGCGGAGTACCTCCGCGTGCTCCGCGAGCGTGAGGTGGACGGGCTGCTCATCGCATCCTCGCGCATGGCCGACGCGACGATCGCCGCGCTCCGGGCGGAAGGCTTCCCGTTCGTGCTCGTCAACCGCGGCGCGCGCGGGAGCGACGACCTCGCGGTCCTCGTCGACAACGAGGCCGGGATCGCCGAGGCCGTCGCGCACCTCGCCTCACTCGGCCATCAGCGCGTCGCGCACCTCGCCGGTCCGCAGACGACGACGACCGGCCTCGAGCGCGCCGCCGGATTCCGCGCCGCCGTTCGCGCGCACGGGCTCGACCCGGACCCGGCGCTCGTCGTGGAGGCCGGCGCGTTCGACGAGGGCGCGGGGCTCCGCGCGGCCCGCGCTGTCCTCGCACTCGAGCGGCGGCCCACGGCGATCGTCGCCGCGAACGACCTCATCGCGATCGGCGCCCTCCGCGCCGCGCGCGAGGCCGGCCTCCGCGTTCCCCACGATCTCTCGCTCGTCGGTTTCAACGACATCCCCGACGCCGAGCTGATCGAGCCGCCGCTCACGACCGTGCGCGTGCCGCAGGAGGAGATGGGCGCGCGCGCCGCGGCGCTCCTCGTCGCGCGGCTCGCCGGCGAGGCGATCGCGGTCCCGCGCATCGTGCTCGCGGCGCGGCTGGTGGTGCGGGGCTCGACCGCGCGCCACCCGGCCGAGCGCGGCGCGACCGTCCCGCCCGCACGCGCGCGGAGGATCGCGTGACCGCACGCATCGTGGTCGAGGCCGGCACGAAGCGCTTCTCGGGCGGGGCGGTGACCGTGTTCGAAGGGCTCGACCTCGCGGTCGAGGATCGCGAGACGGTGTGCATCCTCGGCCCGTCGGGCTGCGGGAAGACCACGCTCCTGCGCGCGCTCCACGGGCTCGTGCGCCTCGACGGCGGCCGCGTGCTGGTGGATGGCACGCCGCTCACCGCCCCCCGCCGGAACGTGGCGATGGTCTTCCAGCATTTCGGTCTCATGCCCTGGAAGCGCGTGCGCGAGAACGCGGCGTACGGGCTCGAGCTCGCCGGCGCGCCGCGCGCGACGATCGACGAGCGGGTGGACCGCTACCTGGCGATGGCGGGGCTCGCGGGCTTCGAGCGGTCGTACCCGTACCAGCTCTCCGGCGGCATGCAGCAGCGCGTGGGGCTCGCGCGCGCGCTCGCGATGGAGCCCGACGTGCTCCTCATGGACGAGCCGTTCGCATCGCTGGACTCGCTCACGCGCGAGGTGCTGCAGGACGAGCTGCTCCGGATCTACCAGACGATCGGGCGCACGATGGTCTTCATCACGCACTCGATCGAGGAGGCCATCGCGCTCGGCGACCGGATCGTGGTCCTCAGCGAGCGCCCCGCGCGCGTGCGGGAGGTCGTGAGCGTGGACATCCCGCGCCCGCGGACCGTCGCGAGCGTCTTCGCCGACCCGCACTTCGTCCCGCTCCGCGACCGCTGCTGGCGCCTGCTCCGGGAGAAGGCGGCATGACCGTGCACGGCGCGGGCACCGAGGTGCTCGCGCGGACGAACGCGGGCGCCGGCGGAGGACCGCGCGCCGTCGGGCGGCTGCTGCGCAGCGACTGGACCGCGCGGGTCGGCTCGATCGCCGTCGTCCTCGCGGTCTGGGAGCTGTTCGGCGCGAAGCTGAACCCGATCATCCTCCGCCCGCCGTCGCAGATCTTCCGCGCGTTCTTCGAGCTCGTGGAGAACGGCGAGCTGGCGATCGCCCTGACCCAGAGCCTGCGGGTCTTCGTCTCCGGACTGGCCATCGCGCTCGTCGCCGGCACGCTCATCGGCATCGTCTCGGGCCGGTCGCGCCTCGTCTACAACATCACCGACCCCTGGGTGAGCGCGCTCTACTCGGTGCCGTCGGTCGCGCTCGTGCCGCTCATCGCGGTCGCCTTCAAGTACGAGGGCGACGCGCCCCGGGTGGCCACGGTCGTACTCTTCGCGATCTTCCCGATCCTCATCAACATGCAGCAGGGCGTCCGGAACGTCGATCGCGGCCTGCTCGAGGTCGCCCGCGCCTTCAACACGAGCGAGCGCCGCCTGTGGGTGGACGTCATCCTGCCCGGCTCGATGCCGTTCCTCCTCGCCGGCGTGCGCCTCGCGATCGGACGCGCGCTCATCGGCATGATCGTGTCCGAGTTCCTGGTCGGGCTCGCCGGCCTGGGCTACCTCATCATCGCGTACCAGAACACGTTCCGGATCGACAAGATGTTCGTGCCGGTCATCGTGGTAGCCGCGTTCGGCATCACGCTCATGGGTCTCGTGCAGTTCATCGAAGGCCGCGTCGCGCCATGGACGCGACGCGAGACATAGAGGGAGGGCTGACCATGTCCAAGCGACTCGCAGCGCTCGCGCTCGTCCTCGCGTTCCTGGTCACCGCGTGCGGCGGTGGCACGAGCACACCAGCGCCCGCGGCCTCCGCGGCGCCCGCGGCCCCGGCCGCCTCCGCCGCGCCGGCCGCACCAGCAGCCACGGCCACTGTGGCTGCGGCTCCGAAGGCGACCTGCCAGGCGACCGGCGTGAAGATCGCGGTCCCGGTGACGCCGCCGAACGTCGTTCACCTTCCGCCGTACGTGGCGCAGGAGCTCGGCTACTTCAAGGAGGAGAACCTCACCGTCGAGCTGGTGCGGTTCGAGGGCGGTGTCGGAGCGCTCCGCGCGATGGCCGCGGGCGGCGTAGACCTCGCGGGCACCTCGACCGAGCCGGTCATCACCGCGATCGCCCAGGGCGTCGAGGTGAAGATCGTGCAGACCTACTCGCCCGGCCTCAGCCAGGTCTTCGCGGTGCGCGACACGATCAAGACGGCCGCCGACCTCAAGGGCAAGAAGATCGGCATCCAGGAGCCGGGCGGCTTCGCCGATGCGCTCTCCCGCGCGCTCCTCAAGAAGAACGGCATCGACGCGAAGGACGTCACCTTCGTCACGACCACGACGGCCGCGCGGGTCCAGCAGCTCGTCGCGGGCGCCGTGGACACCGGCATCCTCCACGTCGACCAGGTCCTCACCGTCCAGAAGACGGCGCCGGCCATCAAGGTCCTCGCGAACATGTGGGAAGTGCTCCCCGACTACCAGTACGCGGTCTACGCGGTGCCGGCGGCCAAGGCCACCAGCGCGACCACCGAGTGCATGGTGCGGGCGCTGATGCGGGCGGCCCGCGCGATGTACGACCCCGCGCAGCGGGCGAAGATCGTCGCGATGGCCGTGCGCGAGACGAAGCTCGAGCAGCCGATCGTCGAGGCGGCCTACGCGACCCTCGAGAAGGCGAAGGCCTGGCCGCAGAACGAGGGCGTGCCGCAGAAGAACGTGAACGGGACGGTCGCGAGCCTGCTCGAGGCGAAGCAGATCGACAAGTCCGTGACGTTCGCGCAAGCGGTCGACCTCACCGTCGCCAACCGCGTCGTCGCGCAGCTCGGCAAGAAGGACTTCCCGTACTGATGAGCCCGGCTTCCAAGGAGGCGCGGCCTTGAGACTCGTCGACCTGACCCAGCCGTGGGGCGACCGGATGCCGACCTGGCCGCAGTTCGCCTCCGTCGAGGTGAGCGACATCACGACGCACCAGCGCGACGGGAAGAGCACGGTGCTCGTGAAGACGAACATGCACACCGGCACGCACATCGACGCGCCGATCCACTACTGGCCCACCGGCAAGCACCTGGGCGAGATCCCGATCGGCGACCTCTTCGGGACCGCGCTCATTCTCGACCTGCGGCCGCTCACCGGGCCGTGGTCGTACTACTCGCTCGCGGACGTCCTCTCCTGCGTGCCGAAGGGCGAGGCGATCCGCGAAGGCGACATCGTCCTCTTCTACACCGGCTGGGATCGCTACAACTGGACCAAGCCCACGCGCGACGACGTCATGTACTTCGACCGGCACCCGGGACCGATGCCCGAGGTCTGCGACTACCTCGTGGAGAAGAAGGTCAAGATGATCGGCGGCGACCTCGCGTCGATGGACCACTCGCTCCACGTTCGCGTCCGGCACTTCCGGCCCGACCTCGTGAAGGAGTACGAGGCGCAGACCGGCAGGCCGGTGGACGACACGCTCCCGATGCGCGACTTCGAGCACGTCCACTACCACATGGCGAAGGCGAACATCTGCATGCTCGAGAACCTCGGCGGCGAGATGGCCGAGCTGGCCGGCCGCCGGGTGAACGTGGGCGCGTTCCCATGGCGCTGGGTGAACGGCGAGGGCTGCATCTGCCGCGTCGTCGCCTTCCTCGACGAATGAGCCCGCTCTGGCTCGGCAGGCTGGAGGCCTGAGCCGATGCGTGCGCTCGTCCTCACCGCGCCGCACGAGTTCGAGATCCGCGAGGACGTCGCGGAGCCGGCTCCGGGACCGAACGAGGTCCTCTGCCGGGTGAAGGCGATCGCGATCTGTGGCACCGACGCCGAGATCATCGAGGGCTCCTTCAAGGGCCGCTGGCCCCGCGCCTACCCCTTCATCCCCGGCCACGAGTGGTCGGGCGAGGTCGTGCGGGCCGGCCCGATCGCGCTCGAGTACGGTCTCACGCCCGGCACGCGCGTCGCCGGCACCTCGCACTCCGGCTGCGGCTACTGCCGGATGTGCCGGACCGGCCGCTACAACCTCTGCTTCAACTACGGCCGCGAGGACCTGGGCCACCGGCAGTACGGTCACTACACGCAAGGCTCCTACGCCGACTACGTCGTCCACACGATGAAGGCGGTCTTCAGGATCCCCGACGCGATGCCCTACGACGTCGCGGCGCTCTGCGACACCGCCTCGATCGCGCTCCACTCCGTCAAGCGGCCGGGCATCCAGCCCGGCGACGTCGTCGCCTCGGTCGGCTCCGGCGGGATGGGCCTCCTCGTCGGGATGTGCGCCAAGGCCCTCGGTGCCGCTCGCGTGGTCGTCGTCGGCGGCGGGAAGCGGCTGGAGCGGGCGCGGGAGCTCGGCTTCGAGGTCGTGGACTACCACGACGGCGACCCGGTGGCGCGCGTCCGCGAGCTCACCGGCGGGATGGGCGTCGACGTCGCGCTCGACTCCGCGGGCACGAAGGACTCGGTCCGCCAGTCCATCGGGATGGTCCGCAAGGGCGGCCGGGTCGCCTTCACCGGGATCCCCAAGGAGCCGGTCTCGGTGGACTTCCAGAAGATCGTCCTGGAGGAGATCGACCTCTACGGGGTCCGGGCGAACCGGAACACGATGGAAGAGGTCATCCCGCTCATCGCCGACGGCCGCCTGCCGGCCGCCAAGCTGATCACCCACCACTTCAAGCTCGCGGACTTCCGCGAGGCGCTCCGCACGTTCAACGAGCGCATCGACGGCGCGCTGAAGGTGATCGTCGAGCCATGACCGACCGGTCGGCGGAGCGAGCCGGGCGGCCGGATGACCTCGGCGCGCTCATGCGCACGCGCCGAGCGGTGCGCGAGTACCTCGACCGCGAGGTCCCGGCGGACCTCATGCGGGAGATCCTCGAGGCCGGACGCTGGGCGCCCTCGCCGGCGAACCGCCAGCCGGTCCGGCTCGTCTGGGTCCGCGACCGCGCGCTCAAGGAGCAGCTCCAGGCGCTCGCGATCGAGTCGAAGGAGCTCTCCGCGTACTGGGACCCGATCTTCCGGCCCGGCGGGCCGAGCGGGTTCGTCAACGACCTCCTGCGGCCCGAGGTCGTCGCGGTCGTCGCCGATCCGGCGAAGAGCCTGACCAACGTCCACGCCGACAACGGCTTCGAGTGGGCCGGCGCGATGGCCGCCTACGCGATGTGGCTGCGCGCGCACTCGCTCGGCCTCGGCGCGATCTTCGTCCAGCACTGGATCACCGAGAA
>Ga0082335_1006559_pt1 | contig 14872 bp, 13 predicted proteins | sample Subgrocontami58m_FD_72375 | JGI IMG/M metagenome (GOLD analysis project Ga0082335, IMG submission 72375) | Subsurface groundwater microbial communities from S. Glens Falls, New York, USA - GMW37 contaminated, 5.8 m (SPADES assembly) (version 2) ...
GCCTTCGGCGAACGGGGCGAGGCAGAGGCGGCCGAGATGCGCCGGAACATCGAGGAGCATGGCTGGGATGGCGGGTGGTACCGCCGCGCTTACTTCGACGACGGCTCGCCGCTGGGGTCTGTGAATAACCCAGAATGCCGGATTGATGCTATAGCCCAAAGCTGGTCTGTTCTCTCCGGCGCCGGCGAGGCCCAGCACGCACGCCAGGCCATGGAGGCGGCGGATCAGCTCCTGGTCCGCCGGGACCAGGGACTGATCCAACTCCTGGACCCACCCTTTGACAAGTCCGATTTGAATCCCGGCTATATCAAGGGGTACGTCCCCGGGGTACGGGAGAACGGTGGACAATACACCCATGCGGCGATCTGGATGGCTATGGCCTTTGCTCAGTTGGGCGACCACCGGCGCGCCTGGGAACTGACGGCCATGCTCAATCCGCTGAACCATGGGAGGTCCCCCGAGACGGTGGCGACTTACAAAGTGGAACCCTATGTCGTTGCCGCCGACGTTTATGCGCTCTCGCCGCACACCGGCCGCGGCGGATGGACGTGGTACACCGGCTCGGCCGGCTGGATGTACCGGTTGATCCTGGAATCGCTCCTGGGACTGAGGCTTGCGGCGAATAAACTGAGTTTCACACCGCTCCTCCCGGCGGATTGGCCAGGCTTCACGGTGCACTATCGCTATCGGGAAACGGTCTATCACATCGCCGTAACGCGCGCACCGGCAGGCGACGGCGCAATCAGTGTGACCGTAGATGACATACCGCAATTGGATGCAATAATTCCCCTTGTCGATGATCACCAGGAACACACAGTTGAGGTGAAAATAACCCCCGACGAAATTGATAAGCGCTAACTCTTTGCTGATGAAACAGAAATACCGGATCGATTCGAAAGTTATTGCGGTAATATCACTTCAGTTGCTTCTGCTATGCTCAGCACGCGGCGGCGGCAAGGTTGTCCTTCATCCGCTCCATGTCACTGTTTTCCAAATACTCATCAAACCCCATCATCCAGTCAATGACCCCGTCCGGAGTAATCTCCACGATCCTGTTGGCCACGGTGGATACCAACTGGTGGTCGCGGGAGGAAAAGAGCACCACTTCGGGAAAGGCGATGAGGCCATTGTTTAAGGCAGTGAGCGATTCCAGGTCCAAATGGTTCGTCGGCTCGTCCAGCATAAGGACGTTGGCCTCGGCGAGCATGATCTTTGCCAGCATGCAGCGGACCTGCTCCCCGCCGGAGAGGACGCTTACTTTCTTCAGGGCCTCTTCCCCGGAGAAGAGCATCCGCCCGAGAAAACTCCGGGCAAAACTCTCGCCGTCACAGGGAGGAAACTGGCAAATCCAATCGATGATGTTCATGTCGTTTCGGAAGTAAGAACCATTGTCCTTGGGGAAATAAGCGGAGGTAATGGTGGTTCCCCAGCGAAAGCTTCCCTTGTCCGGTTCCATCTCCCCGGCCAGGATTTGGAAGAGGGTTGTATTGGCCAGACTGTCCCTGCCTACGAAAGCGATTTTATCGCCCTTGCGTACGGTAAGGGTCAGGTCATTCAATACTTCGACCCCCTGGATCTCTTTGGAAAGTCCCTGTATCTCGAGGATGGTGTTACCGCAGGGGCGCCCGGGCTTGAAACTGATGAAGGGATATTTCCGTGAAGAAACCGGCATATTTTCGATGGTCAGCTTGTCCAGCAGCTTTTTCCGCGAAGTGGCCTGTTTAGACTTGGAGGCGTTGGCGCTGAATCGCTGGATGAACATCTTGAGATCATTAGCTTTTTCCGTTGCTTTCCTGTTCTCGTTCTGCTTTTGCTTCAGGATGAGCTGGCTGGCCTCATACCAGAAGTCGTAATTCCCCAAGTATACCTGAATCTTGCCATAGTCTATATCCGCAATGTGGGTGCATACCTGATTCAGGAAGTGGCGGTCATGGGAGACGACGATCACGGTGTTCCGGAAACGGCAGAGAAATTCCTCCAGCCAGGCGATGGATTTGAGGTCCAGATGGTTTGTAGGTTCATCCATCAGCAGCACGTCCGGATTGCCGTAGAGGGCTTGGGCGAGCAGCACGCGCACTTTGTCACCCCCGTCGAGATCCTTCATTTTTTTGGGGAGCAGCGCTTCGGGTATGCCCAGGCCTTTCAGGAGCACTGCCGCCTCCGACTCGGCCTCGTAGCCGTTCATTTCGGCGAATTCCGCCTCCAGTTTTCCCAGGAGCATCCCCTCTTCTTCCGAGAACTCGGCCTTGGCGTAGAGGGTCTCACGCGCTTCCAGCACCTCGAAAAGTCTCGCATGCCCCCTGATGACGGTATTGATTACCGTCTCCTCTGCGAAGGCAAAGTGATCCTGTTTAAGCACAGAGAGTCGCTCTTTCGGCCCGATGGTAACCTCACCCTTATCCGGCTCCACATCTCCGGAAAGTATCTTCAGAAAAGTGGATTTTCCCGCTCCATTGGCGCCAATAAGTCCATAGCAGTTCCCGGGCGTGAATTTCATATTGACATCTTTAAACAGCACCTTCTTGCCGTAAGAGAGGGTGGCGTTTGCTACGTTGATCATGTTCCTTACCTTTTTATGAAAATGTCCGCTCGAATAATTCCGCGATGGCCTTCCTGCCGTTTTCTTCAAGAAAACGTGTTCCTGTTCCGGTGAAATGAACGTGGCTGATCACTGGCCCGTCTCCACTCTTAAATTCAACCCAATCAACTTTGTTCCAGGCGAACCACCGGTCGCGTTTCTGATCGAACACGCATAAAGGCTTATTGCACAATTTGGCAAACTCGGCGCCCCATCCTGTGCCGCCTCTGACAGTTTTGTCTGCCAGTATTTCGCCAATCACGTAAATTTCCTGCCCGCTGTTAACCTGATACCAGATGCTCTGCAGCACCTTTCTAATGGTAGGGCTTGCCGTGTACTGACGATTCATCAAGCGCGAAACATATTCCAGACTGACGTCGCCGTTTTTCAATTCTTCGGGATTGAGAACACGCAACCCCCGGTGGCGAACGATATTGTGACCTTCAAAGGAGAAATTTACTTCCGCAATACCCAAACGCTCCGCGTTGGCCCCGAATTCAGCTTCAGCCCCCTTAAGTCCGCCGCTGAAGAGAATGACATCTTCTTTATTCATCTTCCTTGATCCTTTCCGGTTCCTTTGCACTTGCCGGCGCGGTGTCCTCCGCAGTGCCTTCCTGCTGCTGCTTGGCTAAGGTACGCTTTAAGTTTTTCTCTACTTGCTTCTGCTGTCTTTCCTTTTCCTTCGTCCGCTTTGCAAACTGATACATGGATCGGCCCATAGTTAACTCCCCCGTTCATCATGCTTAATGATCTTGCCCTAATAATAAAGAGGCACTCCCTCGCCATAAAACATTACGAAGGAGTGCCTCTTTTGGTTCAATTATGCCGGTTTTACGTTTTCTGCCGCCGGGCCTTTCTTGCCCTGGACAACATCGAAGCTGACCGTTTGGCCTTCAGTTAAGGTCTTGAATCCACTGGCTTCAATGGCACTGTAATGGACAAAAATATCCCCATTGCCATCGTTCCTCTCGATAAACCCAAAGCCTTTACTTTCGTTAAACCATTTAACTTTACCTTCTGACATAATTAGCATCCTCCTTTCTTAGCATTAATCAAAAGTCGAATTGCCAACATGACAGAATGAAAAGCCACCACGACTCTCAAGAGCATGGTGGCTGCTATTGCACTTCACAATGTCCTAATCCAACTTTAATGCACCTTACTTGCCTGTAATGATTTCAATGTGCATTTTTATATTCACAGTATAGTATGCCCTTCCTTGAAAGTCAAGGAAGAGTAGTCGAAAAAGAATCAGGGTCAGGATGCTGCTATCGCCGCTTCCCTGTCCTGGAGCAGTTGGGCACTGCTCGGAACTTTTCCGCAGCCGCCGGCCTCTCTTGTTTCAATAAATCGCTAACTATGGTACTTAAACAATATGATATACGGATGGTCGAGAAAAATCTGGCTGCTTCTCCTGATGTTGCAGCCCTGGTTTGCACCGTCATACGGACAGGCGGCGCCTGACAAAGACGGGCCTCCGGTGCGGGTGCCGATCCTTCTTTACCACCGCTTCGGCCCGGCAGTGGCCGACAGCATGACCGTGACCACGCCCGTCTTCGCGTCCCACCTCGCCTATCTCCGAGACCATGGTTACCAGGCCATACCCCTGAGGCAACTTGTTGACTACTACCGGCAAAAAGGTCCGCCTCCCCCGCCCCAATCGGTAGCCATTACGATCGACGACGGGCATAAGACAGTCTATAGCGACGCCCTGCCGCTGGTCAGGCAATATCGCCTACCCGTGACGCTCTTCATCTATCCCTCCGCGATCTCGCAGGCGGCCTATGCCCTGACTTGGGAGCAGCTCCGGGAACTGCGGCAATCGGGCCGGTTTGACATCCAGTCGCACACCTTCTGGCATCCCAATTTCAAGCAAGAACGGAAGCGGTTGAACCCTGTAGCTTATGAGGAGTTTGTAAATATGCAGCTTAAGAAGTCCAAGGCGAGATTGGAGCGGGAACTGGGTATCCGGGTTGATATGCTGGCTTGGGCTTTCGGCATCCATGACGACTTCCTGACGGCCAAGGCAGCGGCTGCCGGCTATGTGGCCGCCTTTACCCTCGAGCGCCGGGCCGCGCAAAGTTCCGATCAGGTAATGAGACTCCCGCGCTATTTGATGACCAATGCCGACCGCGGCCAGGCCTTAGCGCGGATATTAGGAGACCCGTTTCGGCCGGCCACTGGAGGCAACGTCCAAAAATGATGCTGCGCTCCCCCGTCTTCTGGCTCGTCCTCCTCCTGGCAGCCTTCCTCGCCCTCTTTTCCCTCTTCCACCGCTCTGCCTTGCCTCCCGGCAACCCGCCGGCCGAGTCTCCGGCTCCCCTGGGTTACTTTTCAGCGATCGGGCGGGTAGTCGATGCCACAACGGGCAAGCCGCTGCGGGAAGCATTCGTCACACTCGACGGCCGCTTAACGTTGCAGACCAATGAAGACGGCCTCTTCCCTCTCAGGCCGTCCGTGTCCAGGATTGCCGCGCGCGCCTATGGATATTCGCGGGAAGAGCACCTCCTTAGTACCAACACGGTAAAGTCCGCAGTCGAGCTGCGGTTGCGTCCTGTCAGGCCGAAAGCCCTCTATCTAACGGTTTACGGTATCGGCAGCAAGGCGCTTCGTGAAAAAGCCCTCCAACTGATTGAGGCAACTGAGTTGAATGCCCTTGTTATCGATGTGAAGGGTGACCGCGGTATTATCCCCTATAAGAGTTCCCTGCCCCTGGCATCCTCCATCGGCGCGCAGAGGATGATCACGGTAAAAGACATCAGGGGCCTGCTCCAATCTCTGAAGGAACGGGGCATCTATACTATTGCCAGGATCGTAGTTTTTAAGGATGAACTGCTGGGCACGGCGCGGCCCGATCTGGCGATCAAGACCGGGGATGGCAAAATCTGGCGTGACCGGGAAAACCTCATCTGGCTGGACCCCTCCCGGAAAGAGGTCTGGGACTATGTCATCAGTGTAGCCGTAGAGGCGGCCCAGAGCGGTTTTGACGAAATCCAGTTTGACTATGTCAGGTTTCCCGATCATAAGGGCCTGGTCTTCAACGTGCCCAATACAGAAGAAAACAGGATTGGCGCCATATCCGGATTCCTCGGGGAGGCCCGCAAGAGGCTTGCCCCCTATAATGTCTTCATCGCGGCAGACATCTTCGGGTATGTTGCCTGGAATCTCGACGATACCCAGATAGGACAAAAGATTGATCGCCTCGCACCCTTCGTTGATTACCTATCCCTGATGCTCTACCCTTCGGGATTCCAGCATGGGATTCCCCGCTACCGAAATCCTGTGGCAAATTCCCACAAGATAGTGTATCTCACCCTGAAAAGGGCGCAAGAACGCACGGGTCTGCCGGCGGTCCGCTTCCGGCCCTGGTTGCAAGCCTTCCGGGACTACGCCTTTGACCGGCGGCACTTCAGGGGTCGCGAAATAAGGGAACAGATCAGGGCCGCCGAAGACTTCGGCGCCAACGGGTGGATGCTCTGGAACCCGAGAAATATCTATACGTCTGACGGTTTAGAGAAGTGAAGCGGCGCTCGGTAAATCATACCGGGCAGGGGCAGAAGGAGGAGGAAGGAAATGCGAGGCCGGAAAGTACTGTATGTCTTGCTTGCTTTCCTCATGCCGGGCGGGCTGATCGGCAGTCCGACGGCGCAAGCCGGTACGCCTCTCCCTTCCTTGACGGAAGAACGGTTTACGGCCATCGCGCGGATAACCGAAAAGGCGGTCCGCGACGGCAAGACACCGGGAGCGGTCGTGCTTATCGGGAACAGCGAACAGGTCCTTTATCGCCGGGCCTTCGGCTATCGCTCGCTCGAACCGGAACCAGCCCCCATGACCGAAGACGCCCTATTTGACCTTGCTTCCCTGACCAAGGCGGTTGCCACTGCCACGGCGGTGATGCAACTAGTCGAACAAGGGACACTGGCCCTCGACAGCCCGGCGGCAACCTATTGGCCCGCCTTGCAGGAAAATGGCAAAGGCGGCATCACCCTCCGGCAACTCCTTACCCACTATTCGGGCCTCCGGCCATCCCTCCGTCCGAACAAACAGTCGTCCGGCTATGAGGCCGCCATGGGGATGATCACCGCCGAAAAGCCATCCCATGCGCCCGGCAGCCGTTTTGTCTATAGCGACATCAATTATCAGATTCTCGGAGAAGTTGTCCGCCGCACCACCGGCCGGCCGCTCGATGCCTACTGCACCGAGTTCATCTTTCGGCCGCTGGGGATGCAGGATACGGGTTTCAATCCTGCTCCGGCCATGCGGCCGCGCACGGCCCCCACGGTCTACCGGGGCGGGCGGATGGTCTGCGGCGAGGTCCATGATCCTTCCTGCTTTACCATGGGCGGGGTAGCGGGCCATGCCGGCCTCTTCGCCACCGCCGACGACCTTTCCGTCTTCGCCCGGATGATGCTGGCCGGCGGCAGCATAGGCGACGTACGGATATTGCAACGTGCTACGGTGGAACAGATGACGCTTCCTCAAAACCCGGCGGACAAAAAAAGAGAGCACGGACTGGGTTGGGATCTCGCGGCGCCTTTTGCCGTCAATGCCAAGCAATTGCCGCCTGTGGGCGCTTACGGACACCTCGGCTATACGGGAACGGCGCTCTGGATCGACCCCGTAACCAAGACCTATCTCATCATCCTGACCAACCGAGTGCATCCGCGGGGCGGCGGCGATGTAAAGGCGCTGCGCGCTCAGATAAAGGCCGCCCTTGCCGATTCTTTAGGCCCGCTGACGCACCGGCAGATCCTGAGAGCAAGACCGGCTCTGGCGTCCTTCTTTACGGGCGGAAAGGAAGAAAATGCCGTCCCGGCACCCGGCCATCCCGGTCCGGGCAAAGTGCGGACGGGCATCGACATCCTTGGCCAGGAAGGATTCTCGCCGCTCACCGGCCTCAGCGTGGGATTGATCACCAATCATACCGGTCTCGATGCCGCGGGCCGGCGCACGGCGGACCTCCTCACCAACGCCCCGGGTGTCAAGGTAAAGGCGCTCTTCAGCCCCGAGCACGGCCTGGCGGGAAGGTCTGACGAAGTGGTCCCTTCTTCCCGGGACAGCGTTACGGGTCTGCCCGTCTACAGCCTTTACGGCACCGTCCGGAGACCCACGGGCAAGATGCTCGCCGGCCTCGACGCCCTGGTCTTCGATCTGCAGGATGCCGGCGTCCGTTTCTACACCTACATCACGACGCTGGGATACGCGATGGAAGAGGCAGCGAAAGCGGGTCTGGCGTTTTACGTCCTCGACCGGCCGAATCCCCTCACGGCGTCCTTCGTTCAGGGCCCCCTGCCGGACAGGGACCGGAAGTCTTTCACGTCCTATTTCCCCCTGCCGGTCAGGCATGGCATGACAGTGGGTGAACTGGCCGGGATGTTCAATGTCGAATGCGGGATTGGTGCGAAACTGAGCGTCATTCCAATGCGCGGTTACAGCCGGACGGACTGGTATGACGAAACAGGCCGGGCCTGGATCAACCCGTCGCCGAACCTCCGCAGTCTCGCCGGGGCAACGCTCTATCCGGGAGTGGCGCTGGCGGAGGGGGCTAATGTCAGCGTTGGCAGGGGGACGCCGACCCCCTTTGAGCTCCTCGGCGCTCCCTGGATCGATGGGGAAAAATTGGCGGCGGAACTAAGTAGCCGCGCCATCGCCGGCGTTATCTTCCGGCCCGCTGCTTTTACCCCCGGGAGCGGCAATTATAAAAATCGCCTCTGCCGGGGTGTGCAGATCACTCTGACGGACCGGCAGGCGCTCGATTCTCCGCAGATGGGGATTGAGATCATCTCCGCTCTTCATCGGCTCTATCCTGGCGTCTTCCGGCTCGATGACACCCTTGGTCTCGTGGGGGAGCGGCAAACTCTGGAGGAGATAAGGAAAGGCCGGGACCCCCGCACCATCGCGCTGGCCTGGAAAGACAAGCTGGCGGCTTTCCTCAAGCTGAGGGCCGGATACCTACTCTATTAAATAAAGATGATCCAGCCCCGCGTTTCACGGGACTGGATCATGACAAATTTATCTCTATTGCGATTGGCAGTGGAAACTATTCCAGGAAGGTAATGCCGTCTGGTGCATTGGTTGCTTTGACTTCCTCCACGGTCAAGGAGCCTTTGCCGACCAGGGCTTTGGCCTTTGCCATACCCGCTGTCGCTGAGGTGAGTGTCTCAATCTTGGCCCACACTGCTACGGTGTGAGTGCCCGGCGCCAAATTCGCCGCCACAAAGTTGAAATGGTGTGCAGCCATGGTATCAAGGATGAACTCAATCTCTTCGGGCTGGAAGGTGCATTCGGTCAGGACATCGATAATCCCATCGGCATTGGCATCCGTGCAGGTCTCGAGGATCCCGCCGAGTTTTGCCGAGAGCGTTTGCGCGCGCTTGTCATAGATCACATCGCCTGGGGCAATCTGCGCGCCATCAACGGTCACCATAATATTGATGCCGGCTGTCGCACTGGAAGTGTCCAAAGTGCCGCCACTGCTCTTGACCAGGGTACTGGTATACAGACCCGTCTCGAAAGAGGCGCCGATGAGCAGATCCTTTTTATTGGGGGTCTTGATCGTGGTCTGTAAGACCTTATGCCATGTGAGATCCGCTGTCCAAGGGACCAGGGCCACGCTGCTCACCTGGGCGGCAAACTTGGAAGAAGGCGCCGCGTGGGAAACAGTGTTCATCAAGACAAAAAATGATACTGCAATAATTACTGTCAGGCAGGCAATCTTTTTCATTTTGTTTCTCCTTTTCTTGTGTTGATCCGAATGACTGCGAAGCTGCTCTTCATTTTCGTATAACAACCGATTTGCTTTCTTTTATGGGATGCTCGCTTTTGCACATCCTGAAGCGCATACGTGAGAATTGTCCGAGGATTTGCCACTCCTTTTGAGGACCTCTATCGACCTTCACCTCCTTCCGATCCCCGATGCCGCACAAGCGATGCAAACTGTTGCTGTAAGAGCAAAGCCCGTGCCACAGGAAAGCATCCTCCCTGCTTTTTGTATAAGTATGTACTATCAAAGAGAAATGGTCAGTTTAGTCTCTATCGGGTGCTTTATTTTGTCAGGATTTGACGACGGAATTGCAGGGAATTTCATACGAAGGCCCGAGAATGGCGGGCAGGTCAAGAATTTTTTGCCTGGACCACCGGGGAAAAACCGGGAAAGGGTGCACAGGGAAAAGAAGCCTACATCATAAATCCGTCTTCTTAAAATCGGCAGGGTTGATGGCGTGTTTCTTCAGAAGGCTGTAGAAATCGGTCCGATGCCTTCCGGCAAGTTTTGCGGCTTCACTCACGTTGCCTTGACTGAGCTGAAGGAGGTTGAGCAGGTAACTTCGTTCGAAGGCGCCTTTGGCCTCGGTCAGAAATAACAAAGACTTTTGGTGCAGAGCAGCTCTTGCCGGGAGAATGAGCACTTCGGTGATGACATCGTCCCGAGCCATAGCCATCGCAAACTCCATCGTATTCTCCAATTCCCGCACGTTCCCCGGCCAATCATAGATTAACAACCGCTGCATCGCTTCAGGGGTCAACCCCTTTATCTTCCTTTTCAGCTGCTCGTTAAATCTCTTCAAGAAATGCTCCACCAGGGAAGGAATATCTTCTTTTCTCTCCCGTAACGGGGGAAGGCAGAGGGGAATGACATGGAGCCTGTAGAAGAGATCTCCCCGAAAAAGGGCCTGCTTGACCGCCCCCTCCAAATCTTTGTTGGTGGCCACAATCACTCTGACATCCACCTCCACGAGTTTTTCGCTGCCCACCGGGGTGAAATGGCGCTCCTGAAGAACGCGCAAAAGTTTGGCCTGAATGGCAAGGGGCATATCGCCAATCTCGTCCAGAAAGATGGTGCCTTGGTGAGCCTGGCTGAACACGCCCCTGGTGCTCCGAATGGCTCCGGTAAAGGCGCCTTTGTCATGACCAAAGAGTTCGCTTTCCAGCAAGGATTCAGGGAGGGCAGCGCAGTTCAGGGCCACGAAGGGCCCATCCCTCCTATCGCTGGCGAGGTGAATGGCCGTGGCGATCAATTCCTTGCCGGTGCCGCTTTCTCCGTAAATGTATACGGTAGAGCTGGTTTCCGCGATCCTGAAGACCATGTCCAGCACTCTCCGCATCTTCTCGCTTCTGGCCACGATCCTTGCCCGGTCGTATCTTCTTCCTTCGAAAAGACCCTTTCTTTTAACTGCATCGGTACTGAGCAGACGATTCCCCAGGGCCATTTCAATTTGCACCAAGAGGTCCCGGTAGGGGAAAGGTTTCGTTAGATAATTGAATGCTCCCTGTTGAACGGCTTCCACGGCACTTTTGATCGTTCCGTGGGCGGTAAGGATGATGACGGGCATGTGGGGGAGATGGCGGCGCAGCTCCTTCATCAATGAAATACCGCTCTGATTTCCCAGGTGCAGATCGAGGATGGAAAGATCAAAGACCCGGCTTTTAACAGCCGCGGTGGCGTCCTCTCCCTGCATCGCCGTGGCAATTTCATAATTTGCCGCTTCAAGTCTCATTTTCAGAAGCTTGAGAAAGTTACGGTCATCATCGACGACTAAGATCTTTCCTGAAGACATGCAAAATCCCGTAGCGCTTTTTCACTTCCGACGTCTTGATATTTTAGGAAGTTAGAAATTATTTCCGCGCTTTTCCGGCAGAAAATAATTTCGTCAACGCACTTGTCCCGTTTATCGGGATCATAGGATTAGCATAGATAATTTACGAATGCAAATACGCACGGAGAGATTTTCCGATTAAAAGGAACGCTTTTTGCTTAGTATACTTGCCAGGCTCTGCCGATAGGCTTCGATGACCGGCAGATCGGCTGCGGCCCAGTCCAGGGTGAACAATTCCGACGGCGGCAGCCAAAGCACCGCCTGGTGATCATGCAGTACCATCGCGCCCCCGGTGATCTCACAAACAAAGGGATGCAGAGTAATGGTAAAGGTGGGATATTCATGTGTCGATAGTCTCAGGGATCCCTTTATGGCTATCCGGAGGCCCATTTCCTCCATCAGTTCCCGTTCCAGACAGCCCTCGGCGTCTTCGCCCAGCTTGATCTTGCCGCCCGGAAATTCCCACTTGAAGGGCATCGCCATCTCCCGGCTGCGCTGCGCCGCCAAAACCAAGCCGTTACTTTCAATAATAGCGCAACTTACCTGAATGTGCTTGCCGTCATATTTGTACATGCGACTGCCAGGTCCCCTTTTACCTGATCCCGATAAACGAAAATGACATTCTATGATCCCAGATGCGACTTTACCTTAGCGCTCAACTCCGCGAAGACATCGTAACGTGTCAGGTCATGGTGCAGCGGCGTAATAGTGATCAGGCCGCGTTTCAGGGCGCTGGCATCGGAATCGGGCTCTTCGTTGACCGGGGCTTGGGTAGCGCCGGCCAGCCAGTAATAGACATTTTCCCGCGGATCGGTTCTTTTATCGAACTCTTCCATAAGTCTGGCCTGTCCTTGCCGGGCTACAACAACCCCTTTGATCTCCTCCTCCGGCAAGGCAGGAACATTGACATTCAATGCCACGCCATTCAGAGGGCTATTGCCCACCATAAAGGCGGCCATCTTGCGGGCAAAGCGGGCAGCAGCGGAAAAATCGGCCTCCCGGTGACAGTCCAGGGAAATGGCAAAAGAGGGGATGCCCAGAATGATTCCTTCCGTAGCGGCGGACACGGTACCCGAATAAAGAACATTGATCCCCACGTTGGCGCCTTTGTTGATACCCGAAACGATCAAGTCGACAGGACGGTCGGATAATTCCTTGACGCCTATCTTGACACAATCAGCCGGCGTGCCGGCAACGGCATAGCCGAGGAAACGGCCATTCTTTCCAGCCCGCCGGACCATCAAGGGTCGGTAGAGGGTAATTGCATGCCCCACGGCGCTCTGTTCCACCTCCGGCGCCACGATCAGACAATCCGCATCCTTCGACAATTCTTCATAAAGAGCGCTTAATCCCCGGGCATAAATCCCGTCATCGTTGGTCAGAAGAAATCTCATGTGCCACCTTAAAGGTATTCAATAACTTATTGTTGATATTGGTTGTTTTAATAACCATTCCTATTAACAGATTATTTCACCTGCACGATCTTCCCGTCCTTCACCATCAGAACAAAGGCCTCTTTTGCAATAAAGCGCTTTGTGGAAAAGGAGGATCGGCCCGTCACCCCCTGATAGGAGCTGATCCCCAGCAGGCTGTTCCGGAACTTTTCCCGCGTCAGGCCCCCCTTTCCTTCCAGCAAGATCTTGACCGCCATACCCGCTGCATCAAAAACCTCGGCTTCCATCACGTCCGGTTCACGACCATAGGCGGCATAAAATCTATCCACAAAATCAAGCGTCGGCGGGTAAATCCCGGCCGTGAAAAAACTGTCTGTAAAGACCGCGCCTTCCAGATTGCCGGGTTCTTCCATGTACAGCAGTTCCGGTGAATTCCAACCACTCATGCCCAACAGGCGAACTCCCCGGACATCGTAATTAACCAGCTGCGGAACTATCATTTTGACAGCTCGATAGGAATCAGGAATAAAAACCGCTTCAAAGTTGAAAGAACGGGACGGGGAACCTTCAACCTGGTCATTCTCTATTCGGGTAACTTCCGTAGCCGCGGTCAGTTTTTTCACCGGTTCGGCAAAATCGGTCTGATCATTTTTGTAGGCTCCGGTCCAAACAATGGTTCCCCCGCGCCTCGTCACCTCCTGGCGAAATAAGCCCGCCATCTCCCGCGCTTGGGCAACCTCAGGGTACAAAACGGCAAAGCGCTGCAACTGCAAGTCTTCCCGGGCAAACTTTACCAGTTTCTCTATCTGCTGCGAACCCGCCAGAAAGCCGCGAAAAATATACTCACCGATTGCGGTGATCCCCTCTTTCTGGGTCAAGGTCAGGAGGGGAACCTTCAAGCGCTGGGCTTCTTCCGCCACCCCCTGCGCCTCTTCACTTCCCAGGGGACCGATGATGGCCACGACACCTTCCCGTACCAGTCTGGCTACCGCTGCCCGTGCCTTTTCGGGCCGGCTTTGAGAATCCTCGATCAAGAGTTTTACCGAGCTTGACCTTTGCGGATCGAAAAAACCCGCCGCCAGGATCAGGGACTCCAGCGCCCGGTTGCCATAGGCGGCAAATTTCCCACTGAGAGGAAGGATACAACCCAGCGTATAGGGGTGTGACGTGCCCAAGGCAGGGTCGGCGGCGGCGGCGCTCCCTTCTTCAGACTTTCCCGGTATCGCCCGGGCTTCCAGTGATGCTGCCCCGCTCGCCGAATTGATCTGCATAACCAACACTGCCAGCACGAAAAGCCGTTTCCATCTCGATGACGATCTGGGCATGGATGTGTCTAACCTCCGGGAAGCAAAGATCTTATATAATTCAAGGCCTCAGCCGCTGCTTGCGTCGATTCGATCATAACTGAAACCTCATTGTTATACTTCAGGGCGGATTGAGTCAGGTTATGGCTCCCAATGAAGGTGTACTTCCCGTCAATCACGACAATTTTCGTATGGGTAGTCCTTTCCGGGGCATCCAGAAAGACACTCACTCCCTGCTGCTGCAAAATTTCCATGGTGCGGCGATTTTCCCGGCTGGTGCTGTCCCCCGGGTCTCGCCCCCTCTCCAGCAAGACCACAACTTTGACACCTCTCTTCGCTGCCTCAGCCAGCCTGGCCACGATAACGTCAGGATACCCTTTCCTGTCCCCCTTGATCTTAAAACTGAAAAAAGAGAGCGTTATTTCCCTGGTTGCCTTGTCGATCGCCTCCTGCAGCGCCCGCCGGTAAGCACCGTCCTCGAGAAAAGTCACGGAGGCCTGGGCTACGACGAGTGGCTTTCTGAAATCTTCTTTCTGATGGGGGGCGCTTTCGGAGGAAGGCAAGGGCAGGAGGAAGAAGAAGAGCAGCAGCCAACCGCAAGACAAGCATAAAATTTTTATCCGATGTGGCATAAGGCGACTCCTTAGTTGCCGCGGCAGTTTCTCGGCCCTCATTATACTCCTCCCAGTCAACTATGCACCATCTTTTCAGACTTAGAGGTTGTTGTAAAGTCACAAAAAAGCGCCCGGAGACTAATCATCCCGGGCGCTTAGCTTACCCTGTAAACAGATTCAAGGTCTATTTTACATCTTCAAAATCAGCATCCACTACGTCCTCGTCCCGCTTGCCACCTGCCCTCTCTTCAGTGCCCGGACCTGCGGGACCGCCGGCACCGGGCTCGGAAGCTTTGGCATACATAGCTTCGGCCAGTTTATGCGAGGCGCTGGTCAATTCCTCTTGAGCGGCCTTGATTTCACTTAAATCATCGCCTTCGATGGCCTT
>Ga0082335_1006560_pt1 | contig 14869 bp, 16 predicted proteins | sample Subgrocontami58m_FD_72375 | JGI IMG/M metagenome (GOLD analysis project Ga0082335, IMG submission 72375) | Subsurface groundwater microbial communities from S. Glens Falls, New York, USA - GMW37 contaminated, 5.8 m (SPADES assembly) (version 2) ...
GCTATGGGTATAACGCACTCTATGAACTAACGACCGTCTCCAACGCCCAGACTCACTCTTTTACCCACGACAGCGTAGGCAATCGCAAAGTGGCCGATGGAGTCACTTACGTGCCCAATACGCTTAATCAGTACGACAGTGTGGGAGGGGTATCTTACTCTTACGATGGCAACGGGAATCTGGGTAACGACGGCCGCAACGCCTATACCTACGATGAAGAGAACAGGTTAAGTTTAGTCCAGAACGTCCAGCACAGCGCGAATTACGAATATGACGCGTTTAACCGCCGGGTGTCGAAGAAAGTTGACGGTTTGACGACGTATTTTATCCAGGACGGGTTTAGGGAAATCGCCGAATACAATGCCTCCGGCCAATTGCAGGCAGAGTATGTGTACGGTGATTATATCGACGAAGTGCTAGCCATGTCGAGATCAGGCAAGACGTATTACTACCACTACGATGGGTTAGGCAGTGTTAGCGATCTGACTGATGATCAAGGCAATGTCGTCGAGCGCTACACCTACGACGTCTACGGCCAACCCTCGCAATTATCTTCGGTCGGCAATCCGTTCCTGTTCACCGGCCGCCGCTTCGACGACGAAAGCGGCCTGTACTACTACCGGTTGAGAATGTACTCACCCACCCTCGGGAGATTCCTGCAGCGAGATCCGATCGGGTATTACGACTCGATGAATCTATTTGAATATTGCTTCAACAACCCCGTGAATTGGGTTGATCCGTGGGGGTTATACGGTTTGGATGATTTTTTGGGCGATGCAAGTAATTTTGCTGCCGGCGCTGGAGATTTTATTTCATTTGGTGCAACTAATTGGATTCGAGGGCAAATGGGTACTAATTCAGTTGTTAATAAATGTAGTGGGGCATATGGAGCTGGCCAAGTCGCTGGTTTTGGGATAAGTTCGGCATTGGGAGGCGCCGCAGTTAAAGCAGCCTCCAAGTTTTGGCCATGGATCAAATTTTCTGGACCACACGGGAAATATGGCCCCCACACACACTATGGGCCAAAGCTTCCAGGTAGCTCTCATCCCGGATCCCATTTTGGACCTAGAGCTCCTAAAGGGGGAACTGGCTCTTGGGAAGGTTGGTTGGATTGGCTTACTAAAGGTGGAGGCTGGATATGGAAATAGGATTAAAACTTCTATACTATAAAAGTTTGAATGATCGCTATTATGGTAAAAAGGGTATAAAAATTAATCGTTTTAATTTTTTCCCACAAGTTAAAGGGGAATACATTAATTCTGCACAAAAAGAATATCAAAGCGCCTTACAGTTAGTATATGATGTTCTATTTAAATTGTATCCATTGAACGATTATAAATATTTACTTGATAGCTTTTATATTGATATAAAGAAACGTAAATTGAATTTAAAAGAATATTTCAGTAAATTTTCGGGGTTGCAATATTCCATGGATAAATTTCTATCAGTTTTAATTCCGAGTGAACCGTTTTTAAAAGATTTTATTAATACATTTTGCCCCATGAGCGATCAAATTTATATTCGGTTATTAGATATTGAAGAGAAATCTTTGGAATCTGGTTTTGTAAAAGATCAGAGTTTAAAGGAATCTCATGAATCGTACTTAAAAAAGCTGGATCTCTATAAGAATGTGGTCTGCTTGTCAATGAATCCCTTATTTGTAGAAGTATTCTCAGTAAAATCAGAATTTGATAATTTTGAACGAATACTATGTGGTATTGGTAAAAGTCACCATTGTTTGGTAGAGAAGAATAAGAAGAAGAAAGGTGAATCCGAAGGTGAATCCGGGACGTGAATCCGGGACGTGAATCCGAGACGGCGGGCGGAATCCGGGGATGTGTAACGAGACCCGAAATAAATAAGTCTGCATAAGTTTAAGCAGTAAAAGAAGTTATTGAATCATTTGCTCTTTGATATAAATTCTACAGCTATACTCACGACAACGTAGGCAATCGCAAAGTGGCCGATGGAGTCACTTACGTGCCCAATACGCTTAATCAGTACGACAGTGTGGGAGGGGTATCTTACTCTTACGATGGCAACGGCAATCTGGGCAACGACGGCCGTAACGCCTATACCTACGATGAAGAGAACCGGTTAAGTTTAGTCCAGAACGTCCAGCATAGCGCGAATTACGAATACGACGCGTTTAACCGCAGAGTAGGCAAGAAAGTAGATGGAGTGTGGACGTATTTTATCCAGGATGGGTTTAGAGAAATCGCCGAGTACAACGCCTCAGGCCAACTGCAGGCGGAGTACGTGTACGGTGATTATATCGATGAAGTGCTAGCCATGTCGAGAGCAGGCAAGACGTATTATTACCACTACGATGGGCTAGGCAGTGTCAGTGACTTAACCGACGATCAAGGTAACGTAGTCGAGCGCTACACCTACGACGTCTACGGCCAGCCCTCACAATTATCTTCCGTTGGAAATCCCTTTCTGTTTACCGGCCGCCGCTTCGACGACGAAAGCGGCCTGTATTATTACAGGTTGAGGAATTACCATCCCGGTATCGGCCGCTTCCTTCAGCGAGATCCGATTGGGTATTACGACTCGATGAACCTCTTCGAATATTGCTACAACTCGCCTACGAATTGGGTGGATCCGTGGGGAGAGGTTGGTATTGCTTTGCCATGGGTTGTTATTCCTGCCTTAGAGGCTTTGGTTAATGTCGGAACAGGTTTATATTTGTGGTATTTGTCCCAAAAATATGGGGCTCCTCCCCCTTCTTTGTCAGGGAGTGGAAGTGGGACAAATGCAAATACATGTCCTATTCAGAATCCGTCGAATGCGGATCCATTAGATGATTATCCTGCGAATCCTGATGAATGGAATCCTCCGGAAGGCTGGAGAGAAACTTCAGCAGGAGAACGCACGGGTGGTAGACATCGACATTGGGAAGGACCGAATGGCGAATGGAAAAGTTGGGATAAAGAAGGAAGACCGGGTGGCAAAGAAAGGGGGCCTCATTGGCATGATTCAGATGATCCACGACCACATATCCCACCAAATAGAGATTAGGAGGAATAAAATGAAAGTTGAAATAGAGGATTTTAAAACGGGGTGGCATGGAATTAGTATAGGTCTTAATAGTAAGCAAATTGACGGTATGATTAATATGCTTAATAAACTAAAAGAAAATCAGGATCATTTCCATTTTCGTAGTAATTTTAAGGGAAAAGGTGGGGTGGGAGATATAGAGTTTTATTTCCTTAATAATACAGACGAAGATAATATGCACTTGGAATAAATCATGCAGATTGTCAATCTAGCTGAAGGTAAAAAATGGGTTGATGAACATGCCTTGTCAGACTTGAATCCAAAATTTCTTGATAAAGAATTTCAATATAAGGCAATTTATCCTATCCCCGCAGACTCAGGTATAAAAACAAATTTGGCTCGGCGTATTCTTTCTTATATTCCTCCAAATAAAAAGGGGTGTTTTTGGATCAATGGTTATGGTATATGGCCATCGAGTCAGAATATGGAACTCTTTGATGCTTATAGGCGGTCGTTGGGGGAACATCGACCACTTCATGAAGCACCGTATCATCTTTTTTCAAGTTTAACTGAAGATTTAAAAATTTTAGAATGCCTTATGGATTTGAGTTTGTATTTTGTTTGGGATGCTATTCTGGTTGAAAGTCCTCTGGAGGTGATTATAAATATCAGTCACGATGAGATGTTTACAATATATTCCCGTTCCAAAGAAAGATTTGTATTGTTAGAAAAATTTTTTGAAAATAAAGCTAATGCATAATAGTTTCGAGCAGTACGCGTATGACAAGAACTCGAATCTGGATTTAGTGACCACACCCAGCACGAAACAGATCGATTACGTGTACGATGCCTTAAACCGTTTGACCGCTAAACGCTATCCGCTGAACGCTCAATTGGATGCCGAATATAAATACGACCTCGGCTCACGATTAACGGACGCGGATATCCTCGCTTCCGGTGGAGCGAAGAATCACTTTACTTACGATAAATTAAACCGCATGGACCTCAATACTCAAATTCTGCCCAGCGGGACGTATGTTCTAGACTATGATTTTGATAAAGCCGGCAACCGCACGAAGGTCACCTATCCCAGTGGCAGGGTGGTTGAATATACCTACGATGGAAATGATCGGATGGATATTGTGAAGGTCAGCGGCCGCAATTTTGTGGATTACAGCTACGACCCGTTAGATCGGCGCAGTCAAAAGGATTATCTACTCGGTGTCCAGCAGCAGACGGTCTACGGCTTTGATATCGCGAATCAGTTAAAAACCCTTACGAATAAGTTTACGGCGGGAGGGAATATCTCGCAGTTTGGTTATCCTGATTACGATAATGTGGGAAATCGTTTAACCCAGCAGTTGGTTCAAGGAGGGAATCCGATGCAAACCACAACGTACGGGTATAACGACATCTATGAACTAACGACCGTCTCCAACGCCCAGACCCACTCTTTTACCCACGACAACGTGGGTAACCGCGAGGTGGCTGATGGAGTAACTTACGTTCCCAACACTCTTAATCAGTACGACAGTGTGGGAGGGGTATCTTACTCTTACGATGGCAACGGCAATCTGGGCAACGACGGCCGCAACGCCTATACCTACGATGAAGAGAACCGGTTAAGTTTAGTCCAGAACGTTCAGCACAGCGCGAATTACGAATACGACGCGTTTAACCGCCGGGTGTCGAAGAAAGTTGACGGTTTGACGACGTATTTTATCCAGGACGGGTTTAGGGAAATCGTCGAATACAACGCCTCCGGCCAACTGCAGGCGGAGTATGTGTACGGTGATTATATCGACGAAGTGCTGGCCATGAGCCGCAACAACAAGACCTACTATTACCACTACGACGGGTTAGGCAGTGTTAGCGATCTGACTGATGATCAGGGCAACGTGGTCGAGCGCTACACCTACGACGTCTACGGCCAGCCCTCACAGTTATCTTCCGTCGGCAATCCGTTTATGTTCACCGGCCGCCGCTTCGACGACGAGAGTGGCCTCTACTACTACCGGCTGCGCATGTACTCACCCACCCTCGGCCGATTCCTGCAGAGGGATCCTTTACATTACTGGGATGGAATGAATTTATTTGAGTACGTTTTCAATAATCCATTGAGATGGGTTGATCCTTTCGGACTAGAGAAAGTAATCATTGGTTATAGAACCGGCCCCAATGGAGAGGCTATACCGCTTGTTCTTGATACAGAGACAGGTGAGGTAACAGTTGGCTTCCCCAATACTTATATAGATCCCCTTTCGTCCCTTTTTCAGGACATGATTAAAAAAGGTATAGAGATAATCGATCCGTTCTTTAATAACTCTGGCAGTGACATTTTAGATACGATACCTCCGGGCGTTCCTATAGGGGATCTTAAGACAAATTTTTGGTTGACGGCTTATCAGGCATCGAGAGAGGCTTGGAATAGTTTTAAAGAAGCCGTTGAGGATGCAGATCAATGCCAATAGTCTATAAAAGACTACAGCCGAAAATTTCATTAGTTCTTTGGAATGGGAAAGATGTCCTTACAGTAACATTTGTAATATTTTTCTTCGGTTTTATCTTTTGTTTTTTTTCCATATTTTTATTAAGCGAAAATAGAACTTCACTTAATCTGGTAATGTTGGTAGGGTCTTTACTTGGGATTTTTATTCCAATTATTTGGATTAAAAAAAAATATAACTTATCCAAAGAGGCTTTAGGATTAAGGCGAGGGACTTTAAACACAATTAATTCTTTCCTGATTGGTATTGGAGCGGCAAGTATTTATGTTTTTCTTGCCAAATTGACTTCATTGCGTTCAGGTTTTAATACACTTAATTTCGAGCTACCATTTCCTATTATTCATTTCATAGTCTATCCAATCTCTATCGATGGCTTTATTCCAATTATCTTAGTCGCTGTTAGTGAAGAAATAATAATGAGGGGTTTTATCTATGGATATTTCAGAAAGAAACTTGGTGTTTTTCGAGGGATTTTTGCACAAGCCCTATTTTTTGGCTTAATTCATTATAATGTTTTTCAACCTTATCCTTTTCTGTTAGCCTTGGATGCCTTTTTCATTGGATTAATTCTAGGATTTTTATACGAAAAGACAGGGAGCTTATATCCTTCAATGATCTGTCATGGGACATTAAATTATATCTCGACTATTTTCGATATTTTGCAATATAGCAAATTGTCATGATCATCTATATATAGCTCAATAAATAGTGTGAAAAAGGAGGGAGTTTGAATGCATCAGCAATTTATCAAAAAAAGCTATGTAATTTTTACTTTGTTATCCCTTTTTATTTTATTACCACAGGCATTCGCCAATCAGTCTACTTTACCTAAAGCGCCGTACGTTGCCCCTCAGGTGGTTAAACAGTGGCTTAATGAAAATCAAAAGGTTACGATCGTTGATGTCCGCGAGCCGCAGGAATATGAGGAAGGACATCTTCCGGGATCAATTAATATTCCTTACCGGGATATTGAACAAAGAGCCAGCGAGATTAATTCTGTTGATCCGTATGTTTTTTATTGTATCCACTCCTCCTGGCGCGCGCCGTATGTGGCGAATTTATTAGCTGACAAAGGCCACAAGAATGTTTATGTCCTTGAAGGAGGGGTTGCCGCGTGGAATGCCGGCGGACAGATTTTATACTCTTCGAGCCCTGATCAAGCGCCACAGGTGGCTTTATATCCGCAAGGATTAGAGAAGAAATTATTCCATCCCGAAGACTCTGCCTATACAGGAAAAATTAATTTAACCAGAGAAGAGCTTAAAACATATAACGGCCAGGATGGGCACCCGGCGTATGCGGCGGTCGATGGCATCGTTTACGATGTGACTCAAAGCCGGCTCTGGCGCGGCGGCGTGCATGATCCCGGGCACGGTAACATTCAAGCTGGCCAGGATTTAACTGAAGCCATCAAAGAATCCCCCCATGGCAAGGCTAACCTCGAACGCTTTCCGGTCGTGGGGAATTTGATTAATTAATAAGCTCGAATAAAAGGATATAGCCCCCACTGTATGCGGTAAACTGGGCTTGCCATTAGCAATGAACAGGGGCTTGGCCTCAATAAAATATTTATGCCGCTCGTATAGAAGAGAAATTGTCTTTTCTCCAGCACTTTTTACGTATTAATACGTATCCCTTTAAGTACAATACCCAATACAAATTTAAGACTATTTAGTTTATATTTTATAGTCGAAGGTCAATCCCGCAAGAAAGGTAATTTTTAAATGACACGTAAAGAAATCTCCCTATTTTTCAGCTCTGACCACGACCGCATAGACGAACTCTTTACCGAATTTCACAAAAATAAAGAAGGAAATCCGGAAAAGGCGAAAGAGTATTTTCATAAATTCCAGTCGCGGCTGTGCCAGCATCTCCAGTGGGAAGAAGAGGTTTTGTTCCCTTTATTCGCCACCAAGACAGGCATTAATGGCTACGGTCCCTGCGCGGTCATGGCTCAGGAACATCATCACATTCAAGAATGTTTGAATCTCATGGCGGTTAAGCTCGCGCGGCAAGAATTCATAAGCGATCAGGAAGAAGATGATTTTTTTCTCTTTCTTAAAAAACATAATCACAAGGAAGAATATATTTTATATCCGGTGATTGATGAATTAACGACTTTAGAAGAACGTAAAAAAGTTTTGGAGAGAATGGGAACGCCGTTCATCAAGAACGGGTAAGAGATAAAATGAAAGAATATTTTTCAGCCGTCTGTAAAGAACCTTACCGTTTATTTTTCCCTTTGGGAATTCTTTTCGGCGTTTGGGGAGTCAGCCCCTGGGTTTTATATGCCCTCGGATGGATTCCTAATTATTCGGGATTTTTCCATTCTTCCACCATGATCTTAAATTACCTGCCGTGTTTTATGATTGGATTTCTGTTAACAGCGATGCCTAGGTTCTCGGGAACACCCCACGCGTCAGCCGGGGAAGTTTTTTATTTTTTGGGCACGACAGCCACCATAGCCGTTTTTTTAAAATATCAGCAGTGGATTTGGGCGGAAATTTTTTATATCGCCTGGCTTCTAGGGCTTATCCGCTTTGCCTTGGTTCGAATAAAAACGCGTCCAAAGAATCAGGGCCCCGCGGCTTCCAACCCTCCTCGAGAAATCATCTGGATCCCTTTGGGCGCGTTCTTAGGAATTGTGGGAACCGTCACCCTTATCTTAGGCCAGCTCAATATTTTGCCGCCCGCGGCTATTCTTATTGGAAAACCGATGATGGAGCAGGGATTTTTATTATCGGTGGTGCTGGGAATTGGTGGATTTCTTATCCCTCGGCTGATGGGCACGTATCGACAGTCAGGTACAGCCATTGAATTTCATCTTTGCGCGGCCGTGCTTCTTTTTTTAAGTTTCTGCTTCGAGGGATTCCGATGGGAAGCGGCCGCCAGTGGATTAAAGGCTTTTGTCATTGCCGTAGTTTTCCTAAAAACGGGAGTTCTGCCTCGTCCGCCTCGAGAGAAGGATCTTTATATTCGATTAGCCTGGATTTCCAGCTGGATGATCACCATTGGGTTCGCTTTGGCGGCCATTTTCCCCGCTTACAAGATTGTTCTCCTGCATATCGCCTTTATCGGCGGATTTAGTTTAATGGTTTTCGCGGTAGCCACCATGGTCGCGATGGCCCACGCGGGGGAAATGGAGCAGCTGCGCCATGGAGGTGGAATTTTATGGGTCGTGGCGATAGCCGTTGGATTGGCGTTGTTAAAAAGGCTTAGCGTGATTTTTTTACCCGACGCTTATTTTAAATTTTTAGGCATGGCCGCGTTTTCTTGGATGATCGCGGCTTTAAGCTGGTTTATTTTTGTACTGCCGCGTTTGATAAAGATTCCTGAGGCAGATGAGTTTGAACAGATGCATGAACAAGTTAAGAAAAAAACCCTAAATACAAAACTCTAAATTCTAAACAAACTCAAAATTTTAATTATCAAAACTCCAAAGGTAAGTTATCGTTAAAAATTTGGGTTTAAAATTTGGGATTTATTTAGGATTTTGAATTTAGTGTTTAGAGTTTTAAGGTCTAAGAAAGGAGAAGTAAGGGTATGAAGTCGAAATGGGTGCCGGTGATTGACGCGAACGTGTGCAGCGGCTGTCAGGAGTGTATCTACGCCTGCGGCCCGAATTGTCTGGAATTGGCGCAAGGGACAGCTGTTCTTGCAAGGCCAGATCGCTGTGGCAGCGAGGAGCATTGTATCGGCCCTTGTCCTTCGGGGGGCATTGAAATGCAGTGGGTGCAGATGTCAGGGGATACGAGTGTGGGAAAATGGAAAAACTAAACAAACGCAAAATTATCATTGTCGGCAATCCGAATGTGGGCAAATCACTGCTTTTTAACTGCCTGACCGGCCATTATGTGCATGTTTCCAATTACCCAGGCACGACGGTGGAGATCTCCCACGGGAAAATGCAGATAGAAAAAGAACATTTTGAGGTCACGGACACTCCGGGGATGTATTCGCTCTTGACCATGACGGAAGACGAGCGGGTCACGCGTCAGCTCCTCTTTAAAGAAAATCCTTCTCTAGTTCTTCATGTGATTGACGCCAAAAATTTAAACCGGATGCTTCATTTAACGTTACAGCTCCTGGAGGCCGATTTAAAGGTCTGCCTTGTCCTTAATATGATGGATGAGGCCGAGCGCGCCGGCATAAAAATTGACACGGTGTCTTTAGAAAAAGAATTAGGGATCCCTGTGGTAGGAACGGTTTCCACCACCGGCCGAGGGATCGATCAATTAAAAAAATGTATTCAAGAATATGTCTTTAAATAATCCAGATATTCTTCAAGATTACTTTGAAGCCCTCAGCGGTTTGCTTGAAGGGAGCTACAATATCCCGCGGCGGGCGCTGGGGAGTTTGCTTCTTCAGGAGGATGAGGAGATCCTGCATTTAGTTAAAGAGACCGAGAACAAAAATTTCCCTAAAATTTTAGAGTTGATTCACTCCGTTAAAAGCCATTATCAAGAAACCCTTTCTTATGTTTTAGCCCTTGAACGCCAGGAGAAGATTAACCGCATTGTCGGCAAAGTGCTTACGTACACACCATCGAGTAAGATTCTTTTTAAAGAGAGGCTCAGCCGTTTGATGATTCAGCCGCTCACCGGGATTCCTTTTCTTCTGCTGGTTCTCTATTTTGGAATTTACAAATTTGTCGGAGAATTTGGCGCGGGCACGGTTGTTGATTTTATTGAGGAGAATATTTTCGGACAAAAATTTAATCCCTGGATTACGGAAATATTAACCAAACTGCTGCCCTGGCCAATGCTGCAACAGCTCTTAGTCGGTGAATATGGCGTCATTACCTTAGGCGTGCGTTACGCCGTCGCGTTAATCCTTCCTATTGTCACCACTTTTTTTCTTGTCTTTGCCATTATTGAAGATGCAGGTTATCTGCCTCGGCTGGCGCTTCTCATCGACCGATTATTTAAGAAAATTGGTTTAACCGGCAGGGCCGTCATTCCGATGGTCTTAGGTTTAGGCTGCGATACCATGGCAACCATGGTCACCCGCACCCTGCCTACAAAAAGAGAAAGAATCATTGCCACGGTTCTCTTAGCTCTAGCTGTCCCTTGTTCAGCGCAACTGGGTGTCATCTTGGCCCTCCTCTCGGGCAATGCGTTAGGCATGGGAATTTGGTTAGGCGTTGTCTGTTTAGTGTTTTTGCTTGTGGGATTCTTATCCTCGAAAATTTTACCCGGGGCTCCGCCGGTCTTTTATATGGAAATTCCGCCCTTGCGCCGGCCCCGGTTGTCGAATGTGTTGATTAAAACCTACAGCCGCGTGGAGTGGTATTTCACGGAAATTTTTCCGATGTTTATTTTAGCCAGCGTGTTTATCTGGTTGGGTCAGATGACCGGCCTTTTTGACAGGCTTGTTAAGATTTTGGAGATCCCGATGCACTGGCTCGGGCTTCCCAACCAGACGGCCGTGGCCTTTCTCTTTGGCTTTTTCCGCCGGGATTATGGCGCGGCGGGATTGTACGACATGAAAAAATTAGGATTATTAAACGGCGAGCAGCTGGTCGTTGCCTGCACGACGTTGACTCTATTTTTACCTTGCGTCGCGCAGTTTTTGATCAATCTTAAAGAGAGGGGATGGAAGATGGGGGTGTCCATTTCTTTATTTATTCTTTTTTTCTCTTTTTTCGTTGGACTTTTACTTCATTGGTTACTTATTCTAGGGAAGGTGCCGTTATGACCTGCAGTATGTGCGGACACATTTTTGATGAACACAAAACCGAACAGGGATGCATGAGTTGTCCTCTGCATAAAAAGAATTGTGGTTTGGTGAAATGTCCTTATTGCCAATTTGAAATGCCAGCAGAACCCAAATGGTTAAAGCCAGCATCTCGCAGAAAAGAGATGTTAGAAGACACAAAAAGAAATTCTATCTCAACATTTTCTCTGGATTCTCTTAAGGTGGGCATTGCCGCTCAAGTCGTTTTTCTTAATACCCGCGATTCTAAAAAAGCGCAGAATCTTATGGCCATGGGGGTTTTTCCGGGAAGCCTTTTGACGCTTATCCAAAAATTCCCCTGTTATGTCTTTCAGCTCGGCCACTCGCAGTTCGCCATCGACCACGAGCTCGCCAGAATCATTTTTGTTTACCCGTCTGGGTAGTTTGATTTTAAACAAAAGTTTGACAAGCTGTGATTGGGATGTTATATTTGAACTGCTTACGAGCCACAGGCATCCTGGGAAGTTGGTCTTTTACTCGAAGGTGAAAGGTTAATGAAATTGGGAAGCCTTCAAGCGAATAAACCATCCGAAAAGATTTAACGGAACGCGAATAAAAATTTTGGAGACAACAATACTAAATTAAGTGAGGTACGATTAAATGGCAAGGGATAGGTTTATCATGTGTAAATTTTTAACGTTGTTTTTGCTTTGCATATTTACCTTAACCGGGTGCGCGACCTATAATTATACAAAACAAGGCGTGCATTATGAAGAGAAAGCAGGCAAGATTAAAACTGTCGCGGTTATGCCTATCGATTTTAAATTTTTTCAAATCAGCGCCGGAGGCGTCCAGGAGCAGATGGATGAATCGGCGGCTGAGGCTAAAAAGTTTATCAAAGAGGCCTTGGTTGCGCATTTGGGAGATCGCAATATTCAACTGAATTTTGTTGATGAAGCATCGTTAAAATCAACGAACAAGGATACTTGGTTCGCTCAAAAGGGATTGTATGAGGCAATTGCCTCAACGGCGCTTACGCATGCTTACCCAGGGATAAACGGCTTCAAAGACAAAATTGATTCTTTTGATTATACAATGGGAGAAGGCATCAGTGCCCTTCCTCAAACCTCCCAGGCCGATGCCCTTTTATTTATTCAGGGATACGATACTGCGCGTACGACTGGAAAAGTCGTAATGGACGCTTTTATCGGCGCTTTAGCAGGAGTTTACTACTATTATTTCAACCCACTTAACATAGGCTTGGTTGATCCCAAAACTGGAGATGTTTTGTGGTTTAAGACGAATAATATTATGCAGGAAGTTGATTTCAGAAACGCGAAGGCGGTCGATAATCTTGTTAAATGGTTAATCGAAGATCTCTTAATCAAAAAATAATCATCGGGTTTCTCGTGCTTTACTGTTCAGGCTGTGCCACAGTGAATGTTCCTAATCTTGGCACTCAGTCTGTTGTGATCCAGGATGATGAAAGACGGCTGATGAACCGCGCCAAGGAAGTCCGGGAGGCGATTGACCAAAGCGGCTGGATTTATGATGACCAGGCTATCAGTGTGTATCTCAATGCCTTTATCCCCAAGCTTCTGCCTCAGGGTCTAAAGGCCGATGAAGTTGATTTTGTCATTAAAGTCATCAAAGATCCGGCGCTCAACGCTTTTTCATTTCCTGACGGACAGATCTATGTAACGACTGGTATCCTTGCGGTTGCTGAAAATGAATCACAGATCGCGACTCTTCTTGCTCACGAATTGACCCATGTTCTTCACCGGCACGGTCTAAAGTCATTCCGTTCTCTAAAGAACACCACGGCATGGTGGGAGAGCGTTGGTCTTTTTACTGGAGGCTTGGGTATGATTGTAAGTGAATTGGCTAAAGTTTCGTCAGTGAGTGGTTTTTCACAAGGCCTCGAGACGGAAGCTGATGAAGCTGGTTTTGAACTATTGAAAAAGGCTGGATTCGATACCGCCCAATCCGTCAAATTCTTTGAATTGATGGACCATTACTATAAAGATGAAAAAGGCACCGAACCTTATTTCTTTTCATCCCATCCCAAGCTTGTTGAGCGTATTAAAAATTTTAAACGGCTATCGGGGGTACAAGATGTCTCGGAGACATCAGAAACAATTGATTTGCATTATCAAGAGCTTTTTCACGAGCTTATCGTGGAAAATTTGAAATTGTGCCTGAGTAGTGGCATGTACAAAACGGTTGAGAATCAGCTATCGCGTCTCATGAAAGTTTATCCTCAGGACGCACACCTGGCCTTCCTAAAAGGAGAGCTCTACAGGGAAAGACATGACCCTCAGGAGAAGCGAAAGGACCGCGACAAAGATAAAGATTACGCGGTATCACTGGAGTCGTATGATTTGGCCTTGTCTCTTAATAACGACTATGATGAGGCAGAGTTAGGGAAGGGAAGGGTTCTTCTCATCCAGGGGAAAAAAGATGAAGCTCTTCGTTGTTTGAATCAGTACCTTCAGAAAAAATCTAGTGCTGATAATAAAAACCTTGTTGAATATTTACTTAAAAAGGCGAAAAGTCAACCATGAGAAAAATTATCTTTATATTTTTGGTCGTAATGTTGTCCGGTTGTGAAACAACGTGGAAAAAAGCAGAACTTCAGGGATTTACTCATCCCAAGATGAAATTTACGGCCCAGCTGCCGGTTAACTGGATGTATTTTTCCAACCCCAAAATGATCGACATCACCAAGGATGGAGAGCTTTTAAACGATATTTTCGTGGAAACGGTGGGTTTTAATACAGAACTATCGGCCACTAAAAAGCGATACAAGCCCAATATGCTTATGGATGAATTGGCGGAAGTGGACATTGACAATTTACGGAGCAATGCTAGCATTCAACATTTTGACGTTTTTAATAACCAAATGACAACGCTTGGTGGAGAGGATGCTTATCGTTTTGAGATCCGCTATCAGACTTCCGATGGTCTTAAGAAAAAGGGGATTGTTTACGGTACCAAGCATCACGATCGTTTTTATCGGATTGGCTATATGGCGGCTGAGCAGTATTACTATGATCTTCACCGAAAATCTTTCGAAAAATTTATTCAAAGTTTTCAATTCTCGGATTAAAAAGGAGAGCAAAAGGGGGGGGCGTTGTTTAAAGTATTAAAGTATGGCAAGAAGCGGAATGTAGACGCAACTAATTCTGCAAGAATTTTCGGCGTGGGGTGGTCGCGTGTCTGCATCCCTGCAATTTGCCCAAAGGCCGAAGGCGTAAGTATGTAAACGGAATTAACATCCCTCGCTCACTCCCACAAAATCTACGTACTCCTACCTAGTTTTCTACGTACATCAACTGATTTACAGTTTTCCTTAAGAAGATTATGCTAACACTAGATATTGTAGGTATCTTTGACTATATCCACAAGATAATGTGTTTTACCCGGAATTAAAATGCAAACTTTCCAACATATTTATGGCCCTCTGTATTCCTGGCGTCTGGGGGTCTCTTTAGGGATTGATCCCATCTCCACCAAAGAAAAAATCTGCAACTTTGATTGTGTGTATTGTCAGCTCGGGAAAACCCACCATTTTGAAAATGAACGCAAAGAATTTATAACCCTTGAGGCTCTGATGCGGGAAATTCAAGCCCTGCCGCAGATGCGCGTTGATCATTTTACATTCTCCGGACGGGGAGAGCCTA
>Ga0082335_1006561_pt1 | contig 14865 bp, 10 predicted proteins | sample Subgrocontami58m_FD_72375 | JGI IMG/M metagenome (GOLD analysis project Ga0082335, IMG submission 72375) | Subsurface groundwater microbial communities from S. Glens Falls, New York, USA - GMW37 contaminated, 5.8 m (SPADES assembly) (version 2) ...
GAAGAGCCGGCCACGGCGCCCCCCCGCCCCCGCCCCCGCCCCCCCCGCCGCGCTCGGCGCCCCCGAGGTGGCGCCGGAGGAGATCGTCGCGCTCGCCGAGCGGGCGGGTCTCCGCGGCCGCGGTGGTGCCGGGTACCCGACCGCCGCGAAGCTCCGCGCGACCCGCGCCGCCCTCGCGATGGCCGGCCGCCATGGCGAAGCGTTCGTCCTCGCGAACGGGTACGACGCGGACCCCGCGAGCCCCCTCACGGCGACGCTCCTCGAGCGGCAGCCGAGCCTCGTCCTCGACGGCATCACGATCGCCGCACGGGCGGTCGGCGCGGCACGCGCCTTCCTCTACCTCCATCCCGGCGCGACCGCCACGCGAGCGGCGGCCGAGGCCGCGCTGCGCGGCGCGGACCTCGCCGGCCTGAGCGTCGAGATCGCCCTCGGACCCGGCGGCTTCGCCGGCGGCGAGGAGTCGATCGCGCTCGCCGTGCTCGAGTCGCGGCGTGCGATGGCCCGGCAGCGCCCGCCCTACCCGGCGACCGAGGGCTACCGCGGGCGGCCCACGCTCGTCCAGAGCGTCGAGACGCTCGCCTGCCTCGCGCTCGTCGTGCGCGAGGGCGCCGACGCGTTCCGCGCGAGCGGGACGGCCGCGGCGCCCGGGACGAAGCTCGTCTCGGTGACCGGCGCGGTCGCGCGGCCGGGCGTCTACGAGGTCGCGTTCGGCACGACGCTCGGCGGGATCCTCGACCTCGCGGGGGCAGCCGACCTCGCGGCGATCCACGTCGGCGGACCGACCGGCGGCCTGCTCGGGCCTTCGCGACGCGACGTCGCGCTCGGCTACGAGGAGCTCCGCGCGGTCGGCACGCAGCTCGGCTCGGGGCAGGTCCGCGCGGTCGCCGCCGGCACCTGCGCGGTGGCCGAGGCCGGGCGGCTCTTCGCCTACCTCGCGAAGGAGTCGTGCGCGATCTGCGTGCCCTGCCGGGTCGGCACGCGGCGCGTCGAGGGCATCCTCGGGTCGATCAGCTCGGGGCTCGGGCGCGAGACGGACCTCCCCTGGCTCACCGAGCTCGGCGACCACCTGGCCCGCTTCTCGCTCTGCGGCTTCGGCATCACCGCGCCGCAGATCCTCCGCACGACCATGGCCGAGTTCCCGGGCGACTACCGCGCGCACATCGCCGAGGGGCGCTGCCCCGCCGGCACCTGCGCGCCGACCCGCGCCCGCCGCTACGAGACGATGGTGCAGCCGTGAGCCTGATCTCCAACCTCCAGCCCGGCGAGTCGCAGCTGCCGACGGTCGGGCGGCACGGCGAGATCCCGGCGGGCCAGCCGACCGTGACGATCACGATCGACGGCCAGGCGGTCAGCGCGGTCGCCGGCGAGACGATCCTCCGCGCGGCACAGCGCGCCGGCTTCAACGTGCCGACGCTCTGCGACGACGAGAAGCTCGCGCCCGCGGCGGCCTGCCGGATGTGCCTCGTCGAGATCGAGGGAAGTGACCGCCCGCTCCCGTCGTGCCATCTCCCGGTCGAGGAGGGGATGCGGATCGTCTCGGCGAGCGACGGCCTCTTCAAGGAGCGTCGCCAGAACCTCGAATACATCCTCTCCGACCACAACGCCTACTGCATGCCGCCGTGCCAGATCTCGTGCCCGACCCACATCGACATCCCCGGCTACCTCGAGCTCATGGCGAAGGGGCAGCACGTCGAAGCCGCCCGGCTCGTGAAGGAGGTCCTCCCGTTCCCCTTCACGCTCGGGCTGGTCTGCCCACGCCCCTGCCAGGAGGTCTGCCGGCGCGGTCTCGTCGAGGAGGAGATCGCGATCTGCCAGTGCCACGGGTACACCGGCGAGATGGTCATGGAGATGGAGCAGGCGCCGACCCCGTTCCCGCAAGAGGCTGCGAGCGGCAAGCGGGTCGCGGTGATCGGCGCGGGTCCCGCGGGAATGAGCGCCGCCTACTACCTGGGCCTCCGCGGTCACGCCGTCACGGTCTTCGACCGGCGCGAGAAGCAGGGCGGCATGCTCCGCTACGGGATCCCGGAGTACCGGCTGCCGAAGGTGAAGCTCGACAAGGAGCTCAACTGCGTCTGGCAGCTCCGGGACACCGAGTTCAAGGGCGGGATGGAGCTCGGCCGCGACTTCACGGTGGACGACCTCCTCACGCAGGGGTACGACGCGGTCTTCCTCGGGATCGGCGCCGACGTCTCGAACGAGATGCGCGTGCCGGGCGAGGACCTCCCCGGCGTGCTCCCGGCGGTGCAGTTCCTCCGCGACAACGCCTCGGGCGTCCCCGTGCCGGTCGGCAAGGGCACCCGCGTCCTCGTCCTCGGGGGCGGCTTCACCGCGTTCGACTGCGCCCGCACGTCGCGCCGGCTCGGCGCCGACGTGACGATCGCGTACCGCCGGTCGCGCAAAGAGATGGGCGCCCACTACACCGAGGTGGACGACGCCGAGCACGAAGGCATCCGGCTGGAGTTCTTCGTGGCGCCGGTCCGCGTGGTGGGGAGGGACGGCCGGATCGCGGGCGTCGAGTGCCAGCGGATGGAGCTCGGCGAGCCGGACGCCTCCGGGCGCCGCCGGCCGATCGCGGTCCCCGGCTCCGAGTACGTCATCGAGTGCGACATCGCGATCGCCGCGTTCGGCCAGACGCCCGACCTCGGCTTCCTGGCCAAGGAGCAGGGCCTCCGGAAGACGCGCCGCGAGACGATCGTGACGAACGCCGCGTTCATGACCGACCGCCCGGGCGTCTTCGCCGGTGGCGACGCGGTGATCGGCGCGTCCACGGTCATCCAGTGCGTCGCGCAGGGGAAGCTCGCCGCGAAGGCGGTGGATCGGTTCCTCGCGGGCGCCGACATGGCCGAGGTCGCCAAGGAGATCGCCGCCGAAGAGGAGGTTCCCGAGCTCATCGACATCGTGCCCTACAAGCCCGAGGAGCCGCAGGTCCGGATGCCGTTCCTCCCGTACGCCGAGCGCGTCCTCTCGTTCGAGCTCATCGAAAGCGGCTACGACAAGGGCGCCGCCGAGAAGGAAGCCGCCCGCTGCCTCCAGTGCGTCTGCCCCGACGTGGGTCGCTGCGACCTCCAGCGGCTGTCGCTCGAGCACGGGCTCACGGACAATCGCTTCCACCGCGCGGAGCCCGTGGACTACCACGACTACGAGTACGACCTCACGCATGACTTCATCCTTCGCGACCTGAACAAGTGCATCAACTGCACGCAGTGCGTCCGGATCTGCCGCGACGTCATCGGCGCGGACTGCTACGGGCTCATGGGCACCGGCTTCGACTCCATCGTCACGACGCCCTTCAACGCCTCGCTGACCTACACCGACTGCGTCTCCTGCGGCGCCTGCGCCGAGACCTGCCCGACCGGCGCGCTCATGCTCCGCGAGCGCGACCTCACCTCGTACGAGATCGACGTCGTCCGCTGCATCTACTGCGGCGACTGCGTCGAGGTCTGCCCGCACGGCGCGCTCGGCGAGACGCCGAACTTCGAGCTCGCGACGTACCGCCGCTTCGGCGTCACGGTCCTCGCGAAGGAGGAGCTCGCCGGCGCGCGCACCTGGAAGGTCTCCGAGCGGATCCCGCTCGGCGGGCACCAGGACACCCGCCCGCCCGAGATCCGCCCGCCCGCGCCTCCACGCTGGGGGGCCTGACCGCGCGCGTCCTCGTCCTCACGCTGCTCCTCGTCGGCACGGCGGGTCTGCCGGTCGGGTCGGCGAGCGCCGCGGCCGACGACTTCGTCTGCCCGCCGGGACTGACCGTGAGCGACCCGAAGATCGGCCGCCTCACGCTCGCGAAGCAGGAACGGCGGCAGCCCCCCAACGCGACGCTCCACGTCGAGTACCGCTGCTCGTACAGCACGTCGGCGGGACCGACCGTCTACGGCATCGAGCCGGCCTGGGTCGAGCAGCCGGGCGCGGAGGCCTACAACCCGTACCGGTTCTGCCAGGGCCTGCCGGACGAGGTCGACCACAGCCGGAGCGGCGACTTCGAGCGGCTGCGGAGTGCGACCAAGCGCGCCTGGGTGGCGCACTCGACGCCGAACTCGCCCGCCTACCCGTTCGACATCGCGCTCGTCCATGACTTCGCCGTCGGCGTCCTTCGTTCGATCGAGCCGCGCGCGGTGCAGTGCTCGGCCGCACCGTCGCCCGCGGCCACCCGCACCGCGTCGCCTTCACCCACGCGCGCCTCCACCGCGTCGCCTTCACCCACGCGCTCGGCGCCCGCCACGCCGGGACGGCCGCTCTGCCCCGAGGCGGTGCGCAGCTTCGGCGCGGACAAGCTCCAGGCGGCCGGTCTCAGCGATCCTTCGCGCACCGGCATCCGCGTCGACGGCGACGCGCTGCTCGACGGCCTCCAGGCGGCGATCCGCAGCCACAACGCACGGTACCCCGACGACAAGGCCTACGCGACGGACGGCACGCCGCTCGTCGGCACGGTCGGCGCGCTGAGCTGGCTCTTCGCCGAAGGCGGCGCCGTCGCGGGCGCCCCCGCGGAGCAGTACGTGACCGGCGACGAGAAGAAGCTCTACGACGCCATCGTGCGCCTGTCGCGCGTGCGACAGGCGGAAGGCGGCTCGCCGCTCCTCGCGCCGGGCGACATCCTCGAGCTCTCGCTCGGCCTTGCCGCCGGCGACGTGAACAAGGCCGTCCTCACCGCGCACAACACACTGCGCGCGCAGGCGCGGAACGACGCCACCGTCCAGGAGGTCACGGGGCTCACCCGCGTCCCGGGCTTCTTCGACGACCACCTCGCGAAGCTCCGGGACGCACCCGACAACGCCGGGCCGTGGTACCACCTGTTCGGCACGGCCTACCTCGAGCTCTCCGCGAGGGGCGACGCGGGTCCCTGGCTCGCGGGAGCCGCCGGCGCCCTCGCGATCTCCTCCGGCATCGTCACCGGCGGCGCCTCGATCGTCGCGCTCGGCACGCTCGAGGCGCTCTACCTCTACCTGGAGAAGGTCCCCGGCGACAGCGGCACGACGCGCGGGTCGGAGATCGCGAACGCGGTCGAGCAGTGGTATCGCGAGAACCAGGCGACGACGCCGCGGCCGCCGGATCCGGAGAAGTTCTGCTTCAACGTGTGGGGTGCGCAGGCCGGCGGGAAGCTCTACGGCAGTCTCCCGTACAAGAGCACCCGCGTGCTCCGCGATCTCCGGTCGAGCTTCAGCGCACCGTCCAGGGCGACGAGTGTCGAACGGTCCACCGGCGAGCTGCCCGATCCGCGGGTCCTCAACCTGCTCGGCTCGCCCTTCTCGGTCGAGTGGAAGGACGGACCGCTGACGATGGTCCTCGACCAGGGCGCCACGCCGGGAGACGTGCGGCTCGTCGGCGGCGTGCCGCTCCTGCTCCGCCCGTTCTCCGAGCGGGACTCCTGGGGGGTCGCCTGGCTCGCGCCGGCGGGCCGCCGGCAGACGGTCACGTTCGAGGCGACCAAGGCCGGCGCCGTGCTGCACTACGTCCGCCTCGACACCGCGACCGGTGACGCCGCGGTCTATCAGGCGGTCGCCGCGCAGCCGCGCGAGCGCTTCACGCTCGCCCTCGACGCCGCGACGCTCGCGCCGCCGATGACGCGCGGCGACGGCACCACGGTCAAGGCGGAGATCCACCGGCTCGACCTCACGGCGCGATCGGGTCAGCCGGCCGCGGCGGCCGCCGGCGCGGCGATCGCCGCGCTCGTGCTCGGCGGGGGACTGCTGCTCGTGCGCCGGAGACGCCGCGCGGCACTGCCGCCGCCTGCCGTGCCCTCGGCAGACTCACCCGCCGCGCCGCGAGCGCGCTTCTGCGCTCGGTGCGGCGCTCCCCGGTCCCCGAACGCGAAGTTCTGCGGCTCCTGCGGCGGGCGGCACGACACCGGGTAGCCTCGCCTGATGGGCTCGCTCGCCGACCGGCTCGCCACGCGCATCCGCGCCCACGGACCGCTCACCTTTGCCGCGTTCATGGAGGCCGCGCTCTACGACCCCGCGGACGGCTACTACACGACGCGGGCCGCGATCGGGTTCGAGGGCGACTTCCTCACCTCGCCGGACCTGGGTCCCGCGTTCGGTCGCGCGCTCGCGCGGGCGATGGGGGAGCTCTGGGCCGCGCTCGACCGGCCGCCGTCGTGGGACCTCGTCGAGGCGGGCGCGGGCCGGGGCGTGCTCATGCGCGACCTCCTGGCGGCTCTCCCGCAGGAGCGGCCGGAGGCCGCGCGCGGCGTGCGGCCGGCGATCGTGGACGTCTCGCCGCGGCTGCGCGAGCAGCAGGCCCTCGCGCTGGAGGGCCGGCAGCTCCGCTGGGCCGCGACCGCGCGAGCGCTCGCACCGATCCAGGGGGTCGTCTTCGCGAACGAGGTGCTCGACGCGTTCCCGGTCCACGTCCTCGTCCAGACCGCGGAGGGTCTGCGCGAGGTCTACGTCGATGTCGAGGACGGGCGCTTCGTCGAGGTGCTCCGCGCTCCGAGCGCGGCCGACCTCCGCTTTCGCGTGCCGAGCGCGCTGCCGCTCGGCGGCCGCTGGGAGGCCAGCCCCGCCGCCGAGGGCTGGGTCGCCGGGATCGCGGCCGCCCTCGGTCGCGGGTACCTGCTCCTGGTGGACTACGGCGCGGACGAGGCGGGCCTCCTCGCGCGCGCGGGCGCCGGGACGCTGCGCGGCTTCTCACGGCACGCGCTCGTCCGCGATCCGCTCGCGGAGCCGGGAGCGCACGACCTCACCGCGAGCGTGAACTTCACGGCGATCCGGAGGGCCGCCGAGGGCGCGGGGCTCCGCCACGCCGGCACCGCGACCCAGCGCGAGGTGCTCCAAGCGCTCGGTATCCGGGAGGCGGCGAGCAGCGGTGCCTTCGCGCGGCCGGGCCCGGGATCGTCGATGCCCACCGCACCCGGTCCGCTCGAGCAGCTCCGCGCGGCCAGCCGTCGCTCGGCGATCGAGACGCTCCTCGACCCGGCGGGGCTCGGCGCGTTCGTCGTCACGTGCTTCGTGAAGGACGCTCCCGCCGACGGCCTCGGTTTCCTCGGTGCGGGATCCGCGCGGCAGGCGCTCAGCGCAGCGCGGACCGCACGCGCTCGGGCGTGAGCGGAAGCTCGCGGACGCGCGCGCCACAGGCGGCCGCGATCGCGTTCGCGACGGCCGCCGCGACCGGGACCGAGCCGGGCTCGCCTGCGCCGGTGGACGGCGCGCTCCCGTCGCCGACGATCGCGACGTCGATCGTCGCCGGCGCGTCGCGGAAGGTCGCGATCGGGTAGGTGTCCCAGCCGGTCGTCGTCACGCGGCCGTGGCGATGCCGGAGCTCCTCGAGGAGCGTCCAGCTCGCGGCCTGCTGGATGCCGCCCTCGGTCTGGTTCCGGACGCCCTCGGGATGGACGACGCGGCCGGGATCGATCGCGCACCAGACGCGCGCGAGGCGCACCCGTCCGCTCGCCCGCTCGACCTCGACCTCGACGACCTCGGCGACGTAGGTCCCGTGGTAGACCGCCCCCGCGATGCCGAGGGCGCGACCGTCGGCGCGTGGCGCGCGGCCCCAGCCGCTGCGCTCCGCGACGGCCTCGAACACCCGCCGCATCCGTGGATCGGAGACGGCCCGGAGCCGGAGCTCGAGGGGGTCGATGGCCGCGCGTGCAGCCAGCTCGTCCATGAGCGACTCGATCGCGAAGACGTTGGGCGCCGCGGCGAGGGAGCGAAAGGCCGCCGTGCGGATCGGGCTCTCGAGCACGTGGACGCGCACGCGTGCCGGTCCGAGCTCGTACGGCGGCAGGGCGTTCCGCCCCGAAGTCTCGCCGAAGTAGCGCTCGTCCACGACGGCGCGGTACGTGCCCGGGTTGTGGGTGTGGAGGTTCGTGAACTCGTCGTACTGCCAGGCGGCGATCCGGCCGTCGGCCGCCAGGGCAGCGCGCGCCTCCACGTACACCGCGGGGCGCGCGGGGCTGATCCCGAGCTCGTCCTCGCGATCCCACTGGACGAGCACCGGCCGCCCGGCCGCGCGCGAGAGCCGGACCGCCTCGAGGGCGGCGTCGTTGACGCTGTTGCGGCCGTACGATCCGCTGGCAAGCTGGGGGATCACGCGCACCTGCTCCGGCGGGACGCCGAGGATCGCCGCGGCCTCGGCGCGCAGGCCGAACGGTCGCTGCGTGCCGGCGAAGACCGTCGTGCCCTCCGGACGCACGTCGGCGACGGCGGCGCTCGGTCCGATCGGCGCGTTCGCGATGGGCGGCGCGGCGTAGGTCGCCTCGACGACGTGCAGGGCGCGCGCGAACGCCTCCTCTTGGCCGGGATCGTCCCGCAGCGCGAACTCGATGACCGGAGCATCGCTCGGTGGCGGCGGCGCGTCCCAGCTCACGCGCAGCTCCTGGACCGCGGCGAGCGCCTGCTCGTCGCGCTCGGCCACCACGCCGACGAAGTCCCCGTCGTGGACGACCGCGAGCACGCCCGGCACCTGCCCGGCCGCCCCCGCCTCGAACGAGCCGACGTGCGCGCCGGCCTGTCGCGGGTGGAGCACGCGCCCGCGGGCCATCCCCGGTAAGCGAACGTCGCCGACGTAGCGCGCGCGACCGGTCACGATGGCGCGAGCCTCGAGCCGCAGCGGATACGCCGCCGGCGCCGCCACGCCCGGGCGGGCCGGCCGGGCGTGGACCTCCGCGGGGATCGGTCCCTCGAGCGGACCCTCGCGGACGAGCTCCGCGTAGCCGATCGACCTGCCGCCCTCTCTCGTCACGACCGCGCCGCCAGAGGTGTCCAGGCGGTCCGCCGGCGTGCCGAGCGCCTTCGCCGCGCGCGCGAGGAGCAGCTCGCGCGCGAACGCCGCGGCTCGGCGCAGCAGGGGACCGTCCTGCGCGACCGAGTTGCTGCCGAACGTGCCGAGGTCGAACGGCACGAGCGCGGTGTCTCCGAGGACGACGTCGATCCGGTCGAGCGGGAGGTCGAGCGCCTCGGCGACGATGCGCGCGAAGGCGGTCCGGATGCCCTGGCCGAACTCCACCTTGCCGGAGAGGACGGTCACCCTGCCGTCGGCCGCGACGCGAAGACGGCTCTCGAGCCGCGCGGGCTCCTCCATCAGCCTGCGGCCCGCCGCACCGCGCTCAGCACTCGACCGTGGACGCGGCGGCGGCAACGATCTGCCTCACCTCTGAACTGTGACATCAAACGCGTACGTAGTGATGTTCCCGGACGCTAGGTGGCGGCCGAGGCGAGTGTCAAGGCGGGCGGCGCCCGGCGGCAGGGGTCTCCTTGACGGCCGCGCAAGCCGCTCGTACGGTCGGTCAGTCTGAATTCTGGCGGTCCACTGTCAAGAGACGGAAGCGCTGTGGACACGGAAGGGGCATCGAGCGTGGACGTCGACATCCGCATCCGCAATGGCGTGGTCCACGGCGCCGCGGGCACCGTCCGAGCCGACATCCTCGTCCGGGGCGAGCGGATCGTCGGCCTCGTCGATGCCGCCGAGCAGGCGCCGGCCAAGCAGGAGATCGACGCCGCCGGGCTGCACGTGCTGCCGGGACTCATCGACCTCCACGCGCACACCCGGACGCCCGGGTACGAGTACAAGGAGGACTTCTACACCGCCTCGCAGGCCGCCGCGGTCGGCGGGATCACGACCTTCGTGGACATGCCGAATGTCGAGCCCCCGACGGACACCGTCCTGCTGCTCGAGCAGAAGCGCCGGCTCGCCGAGGCCGACTCGATCATCGACTGGGGTCACTTCGTCTCGCCCAACCGCGAAGAGGAGATCGAGGGGCTGGCCGCCGCCGGTGCGACCGGCTTCAAGATGTACCAGGTCTCGGGCGGCTACCCGCACGATCCACGGCTCGCGATGGGCGAGTCGGGGAAGATCTTCACGGCCTTCCAGCGGATCGCGAAGACCGGGCTGCACTGCAGCGTCCACCCGTTCGACCAGCCGCTCATCGAGCGGCTCACCGAGCTGGAGGTCGCCGCGGGCAAGCCGCGCGACCTGCGGACCTTCTACTCGCTCTACACGCGCGACGTGATCTGGCGCTCCGCCGTCGCGACGCTCCTCGAGCTGCAGAAGGAGACGCGGGTCCGGCTCCACCTGCTCCACACCCACGCCGCCGGCAGCCTCGAGCTCATCCGGCAGGCGAAGGCCGAGGGGCAGTGGGTCACCTGCGCGATCGACCCCAAGTACTTCCACCTGACCGGCGAGGACGCGGAGCGGGAGGGGCCGCGCTGCGCTCCCGGCGGCTTCGTCATGGAGGACCGCGCGCGCCTCGCGACGATCTGGCGCTGCCTCAACGACGGCACGATCGACCTGATGGACAGCGACCACGCGCCGCACACGCTGGAGGACCTCGAGCTGTTCCGGAAGGACCCCTGGCACGGGCCGTGGGGCAGCCCGCAGTACGAGTACCTGCTCTCGCTCATCCTCACCGACGTCCACGACGGGAAGCTCCCGCTCGGGCAGGCGATCTCGCTGCTCTCGGAGAGCTCGGCCCGGCTCATCGGCATTTACCCGAAGAAGGGCGCGCTCCGCGTCGGATCCGACGCGGACCTGGTCCTCGTGGACCTCGAGCGCGAGGTCGTCCCGACCGACGAGGCCACCTACACGAAGTCGCGCTGGACGCCCTACCGCGGCCGGAAGCTGCGCGGCGCGCCGGTGCTCACGATGCTGCGCGGAACGGTCATCGCGCGGGACGGCAAGGTCACCGGCGCGCGGGGCTTCGGCCGCTACGTCGCGGGCGTGCCGCAGGAGCCCGCCGGCACCCCGCGCTTCTGGTCGCCCGGCCTCAGCTTGCGCCCGGCGGGCCGCTGAGCCGGCGCCGCTCGTCGAGATCGAGGCCATCGCGGCCGTGTAGCCGCGCGAGTATCCTTGGCGAGAGCGGGCTCTTAGCTCAGTTGGTTAGAGCGCAGCGTTGACATCGCTGAGGTCACTGGTTCGAACCCAGTAGGGCCCACAGGAATCGTCGTGGAATGACACGTGCCGTGTCGTTTCTCGACCGGTCGCGGCCGAGTTCGGTCACGTCGGCGTCACGTCGGCGTCACGCCGACGACCGACAAGCCATGCGCCTGAGCACCGAGCGCAAGCGCGCCGTCGTGTGTCGCCATGACCAGATCGGCGCGCGTCATCTCTTTCCAGAGGAGTGCTGTGGCCAAGTGGATCGCATCGAGCGTTCCGAGTGCGGTCGGCATCGGTTGGGCCGCCCGTTCGAGGACCGCCTCTTCGACGTCCACCAGCTCGAGCGATGCGATGAGCGCAAGGATCGTCGCGCGGCGGCTCGCGACCTCCGCATCAGCGAGGCCGGCGTGCAGCCGGAGGCGGTCCAGGGTCCGCAAGCTCTCGGTCGTCACGAGGGCGCTCGAGACGCCCTGCTGGATCAGCGACCACTCGGGCAGGGCGTCCGGCTGACCGAGCGCGACCCGGAGCACGACGGATGCGTCCACATAGGCGATCACCGATAGCCCTGCCGTTCTTCGAGGAGGAGCTGGACGACATCCACGTTCAGCGTTGCCGGTCTCGGCAGCGGGACGCGATTGGGGCGCGGTGTGCCGGGCGCCGGCTTGCGGACGCGTAGCGCCGCCGGCCCACGAACGGGCACGATCCGCGCGACCGGTGTCTCACGGTCCAGCACGGCGATGGTCTCGCCCCGGCGCACCGCGCGCAGGTACTCGCTCAGGCGCGCCTTGAGCTCCGCGATACGGACTTCCTTCATGACCATATCATGACTAGAAATAGTCATGTTGGCAAGGCGCCACCTACTCGGCCATGGATCACGACGGCCGCCCGCGGGCGCGCTGGACGCGAGCGGCAGCGACCCGTGACACTGCACGGCAGGTGACCACCTCCGCCGCGGCCCAGGTCGTGTCGTCGGATCCGACGCCGGCTTTCATCAAGCGCAACACGGTGTGGCTGGCGCTCACCCAGATGTTCGTCGGCACGGGCACGCAGTTCACCTCCGCGATGGGACCCCTCATGATCCTCTCGCTCCTCGGGTCACCGGTCTTCGCCGGGCTCTCGGTGGGCGTGATCGGTGGTACCCGCTTGGTCGCCTCGCACGCGTTCGGCAAGGTCACCGACAGCTTCGGGCGGAAGCCCGGCATGTACCTCGCGCTGGGGTGTGCGCTCGTGGGCGCCGTGCTCATCGGATCGGCGATGCAAGCGGGGTCGTTCGCCGGTCTCGTCGCCGGGATGGTCATCTTCGCCCTCGGCATGAACGGCGTGCAGCAGCTCCGCCTCGCGGCCGCGGAGATGTACCCGCCGGGGCGCCGCGCGGTCGTGCTCGGGATCATGCTCACCGGCTCGCTCGTCGGGGTGATCCTCGCCCCATCGATCATCGGCTTCGCGTACGCGCTGTCGCCCGCGCTCGGGATGAACGGGCTTGCGCTGCCGTGGTTCGTCTTCCCGGCGCTCATCGTTCCGGCCGCGATCATGGTGACCCGCGTGCGACCGGACCCCCGCGACATTGCCGCCGACCTCGGCCGCTACTACCCGGGGTACCTGCCTCCGGCGTCGGAGGCGACGACGTTCACCGTCACCTTCGGGCTGCGGGAGTTCTTCGCGCACCCCGATCGTCGGGTCGCGGCGACGACGATGCTCTTCTCGCAGGCGGCGATGCAGATGGCGATGGTGACCGTCCCGCTCCAGCTGACCCACCACGGGTATGAGCTGCCGGCCGTGGCGCTCTCGACGTCGATCCACGCCGCGGGGATGTTCGGTCCGTCCCTTCCGATGGGGAGGCTCGTCGATCGCATGGGGCGGGGCACCCTGCTCATGGCCGGTGCCATCGTCGAGGCGGTGGGCGCCGGCGTCGCGACCTTCACCTCGGATCACGCGTCGATCACGCTCGGGATCTTCCTCGTGGGCGTGGGCTGGTGCGCCGCGAGCGTCTCGTCGACCGCCATGGTCATCGACTCGACGCCCACGGGCGCTCGTGGCCGCGCGGTCGGACTCCTCGACAGCTTCACCGCGGCCGGGGTGCTCCTCCCGTTGAGCGTGGGGGTGCTCGTCGAGGTCTGGGGGTTCGAGGTGGCCGGAATGCTCGCGATGTTCCTCGTGGTCCTGCCGCTCTTCCTCCGCCGCTTCCTCGTGGACGGCTCGCTGGTGCCGTGGCCCGCCGCGCGGGAGCCGTGAGCCACCAGTCCCGCGGGCGGCGACGCCCACGGTAAACTGAGGCGTGCCGCGACCGAGCAGTCAGCATCCCGGGCCCGCCGTGCGCCTCCTCCAGACCGCATTCGGCGGCGCGCTCGGCGGCTTCGCCGGGCTCGTCCTCGGCCTGTTCCTCGCCGCACCCCTCGCGACGCTCCTCCGCGGCGGGACCGACCTCGGGGCAGCCGCGGCGGCGGCCGGGGCGCTCGCGGGCGTCGCGATCGCCCTCCGCGCCACCGCTGGACGGCCGGCCGAGCCGGCCTTAGCCTCTCCATTCACGTTCAAGAGATCGCGGCCGGACGCTTCCCCGGCGCGGCACGAGCCGCGGCCGGCGGCGTTCGGGTCGCCTGGGGAGCAACCCGAGATGGCAGATCCGCGCCGCGACGTCCTCGCGCCCGCGCCCGCGCCCGCGACGCCCCAGGAGCTCAACGCGCTCCTCGGCCGCGGCTCGGAATTCGACGGCAAGCTCTCGTTCGAGGGCACCGTCCGGATCGACGGCACGTTCACCGGCGAGATCAGCACGACCGACACGCTCGTCGTCGGCGAGAGCGCGAAGATCGCCGCCGAGATCGCCTGCGGCACGCTCGTCGTGCACGGCGAGATCGTGGGCAACATCCGCGCGAAGACCGGCGTCGAGCTCCACCACCCGGCACGGGTGCGTGGCGACATCGAGACGCCGTCGCTCATGATCGAGAAGGGCGTCGTGTTCGAGGGACGCTCGCAGATGGAGGGCGCCGCCTCGAACGTCGTCCCGATCAAGTCCGCCGCCTCCGACGCGTAGCGAGACGCGGCCGCCGAGGGGCGCGCCGCGGTGACGGGCGTCGCACCCGGCCAGGGGCTCGTCCACCTCGACCGGGTGACGCTGCGCGACGTCGATTTCCGCAAGGTCTCGTTCGACACCTTCGTGCCGCTCGGCTGCACCTTCGAGGCCTGTGACTTCCGCGACACCGTCTTCGACCGGCGCCTGGCGCCGCTCTTCGCGGCGCACCCTCGATCGCTCTTCCGGGCCTGCCACTTCGACGGGGCCGACCTGCGGCGGGCGCCGCCGGGCCAGTCGCGGTTCGAGGCCTGCACCTTCGACGGCGCGCGGCTCGACGAGTGGACGGTGACGGCGGCGGAGTTCGTCGACTGCCGGTTCGCGGGGCTCCTCACCGGCGTCGTCTTCCACGGCAAGCCCTCGTTCAAGGCGGGCCGCGCGGCCGAGGAGCTCGACCCGCCGCGCACCGCGAACGAGTTCCGCGGCAACGACTTCCGCGGCGCCGACCTCGTCGAGTGCGCGTTCATCCGCGGGATCGATCTCGGGCTCCAGCGCTGGCCGGAGGACGACCGGTACGTCCGGCTCGACCACTTCCAGCAGCGGCTCGTCCGCGGTCGCACCGCGATCCTCGGCTGGAGCGACCTCGCCGCGCGCGGCCAGGCGCTCGACCTCCTGCAGGCCGCCTCGTTCCTCTACCGCGAGCAGGGGGAGGTCATCGCCCGCCGGGTCGAGGAGCGCTCGCCGATCTCGCACGAGGTCCAGCGCCGGATGTGGGAGACCCTCGCGAGCGTCCTGTAGCGGCGTGGTGTAATGAGCGTCTCGCTGGGTGGAGCCTCTCGTCCCGGACCGCGGCCGTAGGGCCGCACCCGGGGATGAGGGGCTCGTTCGTTGTCCCCGCGAGATCGCGAGGAGGTGCCCGGCATGGCGAAGACGGAACGGCAGGCGGACCACGGGGATGCGGCGCTCCACGCGCTCCGCCACTCGACCGCGCACGTCATGGCGGGCGCGGTGCTCGAGCTCTTCCCGGAGGCGAAGTTCGGCTTCGGCCCACCGGTCGC
>Ga0082335_1006564_pt1 | contig 14859 bp, 17 predicted proteins | sample Subgrocontami58m_FD_72375 | JGI IMG/M metagenome (GOLD analysis project Ga0082335, IMG submission 72375) | Subsurface groundwater microbial communities from S. Glens Falls, New York, USA - GMW37 contaminated, 5.8 m (SPADES assembly) (version 2) ...
GGGGGGATCTGGCGGCGGGGGTGAGTGGCGGACCCTGAAATGCGCAAGGCCGAGCGGGCTTCGAGCCGGCTCGGCCTCGCTGAATCCAGGCTCCCGGATCCTAGTAGAGCTTCGGCGGCAGCGCGTGGCTGCGCAGGCGCTTGTAGTGGCGCTTGATCGCCGCGGCAAGCTTGCGCTTGCGGTACGCGGTGGGCTTCTCGTAGAACTCGCGCGAGCGCAACTCGGTGAGCAGCCCGGTCTTTTCGACGGTGCGTTTGAAGCGGCGCAATGCCACTTCGAATGGTTCGTTTTCCTTGACGCGAACGGTCGGCATGCAGTCCCAATCCCATTTCCAACGATGCGAACTTGATATCTTAGCCGTTTTTGCCCTACCGCGCCAGCCGACACCTCTTCCAGCGGCGGAGGCGACCGGACGGGGGCGGGGTCCGCCAGGCAGTGGGCCGGAAGCGGCCTGGGTGCTTGTCCTCCGGGATTGCCGGTCAATCTCTGTCAAACTGTCGAAACATGCTGACTCAATGTTGACGCGACAGGCTCAAGTCCACCGAAAATTCATGCTCGTTCTTGGCATCGAAACCTCATGTGACGAAACCGGCGTGGCGCTCTTCGATACCGCTCGCGGCCTGCTCGCGCATGCCCTGCACTCGCAGATTGCGCTCCACGACGAGTACGGCGGCGTGGTGCCGGAACTCGCCTCGCGCGACCACATCCGCAGGCTCCTGCCGCTCGTGCGCGAGGTCATGCAGCGGGGCGGCGCCGAATTGGGCGCATTGTCGGCCGTGGCCTACACCGAGGGCCCGGGTCTGGCGGGAGCGCTGCTGGTGGGCGCCGGAGTCGCCGCGAGCCTTGCCTTCGGGCTCGGGATTCCGGCCATCGGCGTTCATCATCTCGAAGGCCATCTGCTCTCGCCGCTGCTCGCGGAGGACCCGCCCGCCTTCCCGTTCATCGCACTGCTCGTCTCCGGAGGCCACACGCAGCTCATGCGCGTCGCAGGCATGGGCGAATACGCGCTCCTCGGCGAGACCCAGGACGACGCCGCGGGCGAGGCCTTCGACAAGACGGCGAAGCTGCTCGGTCTCCCCTATCCCGGCGGCCCCGCGCTCGCACAACTGGCCGAGCGCGGCCGCCCGGGCCGGTTCCGCTTCCCTCGCCCGATGATTGCCTCGGGCGACCTGGACTTCAGTTTCAGCGGGCTGAAGACTGCGGTGGCCATCGAATGCGCGAAGGGCGTGCCCGATGCGCAGACGCGCGCCGACATCGCCTGCGCCTTCGAGGAAGCCGCGGTCGAGGTGCTGGTCGCGAAGTGTGTCGCCGCGATCGAGCGGAGCGGGCTCGAGCGGCTGGTCGTTGCCGGTGGCGTCGGCGCGAACACGAAGCTGCGCGACTCGCTCGACCGGGCGTCGGTCCGGGCGGGGTTCGACGTCCACTATCCTCCTCTGGAATTCTGCACCGACAACGGCGCGATGATCGCCCTCGCAGGTGCCCTGCGGCTGCGCCGGGAACCCGGTCGGCAGCGCGGCTCCCGTGCGTTCACCGTCCGGCCGCGTTGGGACCTCGCCACGCTCGCGCTCACCTGATTCGCGCCGGCGCGCGGCTGCCTTCAGCCCTTCTGCCCGATCTTGCCTTCCTGCCCCGCGAGCAGCCTGCGCAGGTTGTCGCGGTGGCGCCAGACGAGCAGCACCGACATCGCCGCGACCGCGGCCGCCATCGTGTTCGCGCCGAACAACCACACGTAGAACACGGGCGCGAGAACGGCCGCGACGAGCGCGGCAAGCGAGGAGATGCGGAAGATCGCCGCGACCACGACCCACGCGGCGATCGTCGCGAGCCCCAGCCAGGCATCGATCGATATCAGGATGCCCGCCGCGGTGGCCACTCCCTTGCCGCCCTGGAACCGAAAATACACCGGATACAGATGGCCGATGAAGCTCGCCAGCGCGACGCCCGCGATGCCGGCCTCCTCCACGCCCCAGCTCGCCGCGAACCGTTGCGCGAGAAACACCGCGAACCAGCCCTTTCCGCCGTCGCCGGCGAGGGTAAGCAGTGCGGCGAATTTCCTGCCCGTGCGCAACACGTTGGTCGCGCCGGGATTGTGCGAGCCGTACGTGTGCGGGTCCGGGAGCCCGAATACGCGGCTCACGATCACTGCAAAGGAGAGAGAACCGATCAGGTAGCCGATCACGCAGAAACTCAGGGTCGCCATGGTTTGTTCCCGTTGATGAGCGGGAATTCTACCCGAGGGCCGGCGCCGGAGCGCTCACGCGGGGATCGATACGCAAGCTGTTAGAATGCGCCCCACTCCCTTCCCTGCGGAAATTCCCCCAGGCAGCGCCCCATGGACATCATTTTCATCCGCGAGCTTCGTCTGGAGGCCTGGGTCGGCCTTCACCGCCACGAGAAAGTCGCCCCGCAGACCATCGAACTGGACATCGAAATCGGGGTCCCGGGCGACGCCGTGTTCGCCAGCGGCAAGGTCGGCGACACGATCGATTACGGCGTCGTGGTGGAGCACATCCGCACGCTGGTGGCTGCCGGGCACTTCGGCCTGGTCGAGAATCTCGCGGATCGGATCGCCCGCATGATCATCGCCGACTTCAATGCGCCGCGCGCGAAGGTGAGCATCGCGAAGCTCGGCGTGGTGAAGAACGCGAAGCACGTCGGAGTCTGCGTCGAGCGCAGCAGGGATTAGGCTCTTATTACTCGCGTGTTGACGGAATCGACGTAGATTTTGGGTTTATTGAGGTCTCCCGATTTTGCACAGTTGCGAAGTTGCAACTGTGCAAAATCGGGAGATTTGGGATGGTAATTCACGGCAATCTGCTTGATTCCGGCCATGCGCGATCAGCCGGACGCACGCCACCCGACCCCAGCCGCTATTCGGCGAGCCCCACCTCGACCAGCGTGGGCGAGAGCAGATCGAGGAGCTGCTTCGGCTCGATGCCGACCAGATAGCCGCGCCGCCCGCCGTTGATGTAGATCTTCGGCAGATCGAGCACCGACTTCTCCAGGTACACCGGCATCGCCTTGCGCGTGCCGAACGGCGAGGTCCCGCCCACGAGATAGCCGGAATGCCGCTGCGCGACCTCCGGATTGCAGGGCTGGACGGTCTTCGCGCCGATCTGGCGCGCGAGGTTCTTCGTGGACACGATGCGGTCCCCGTGCATCAGCACGACGATGGGCCGCTTCGCCTCGTCTTCCATGATGAGCGTCTTCACCACCGCGTGCTCGGGGACGCCCAGCTCGCGCGCCGAAACCCGCGTGCCGCCGCGCTCCTCGTACGCGTAGGCGTGCTCGCTGAAGGCGACGCCCCTGTCGCGCAGGAATCTCGTCGCCGGCGTTTCGGAAACGTGCTTCGCCTTGCCCATCTCGCCCCGCTTCGCCGCCCTCAGCCCCTCGGATGGTGCTTCTGGTGCAGTGCTTTCAGACGCTCCCTCGCCACGTGCGTGTAGATCTGCGTCGTGGAGATGTCGGCGTGGCCGAGCAGCAGTTGCACCACGCGCAGGTCGGCGCCGTGATTGAGCAGGTGGGTGGCGAAGGCGTGGCGCAGCGTATGCGGCGAGAGCGGCTTCCCCGGAATGGCGCGTGCGCCGCGCTTCTTCACCAGGTGCCAGAACGCCTGCCGCGTCATGCGCACCCCGCGCCCGGTGACGAACACATGATCGCTCGTGCGCCCCGCGAGCAGCACCGGGCGCGCCCCGGCAAGGTACCGGTCGAGCCAGAGCATCGCCTCCTCGCCGATCGGCACCAGGCGCTCCTTGGACCCCTTGCCCATGATTCGAACGACCGCGGTGTCGTGTCCGACTTCGGACAGCTTGAGCGCGACCAGCTCCGAGACCCGCAGCCCGCTCGCGTAGAGCAGTTCCAGCATGGCGCGGTCGCGCAGTCCCAGCGGTGTCTCGGTATCGGGCTGCGCGAGCAGCGCCTCGACGTCCGACTCCGAAAGGGTACGGGGAAATCGCTGCGGCTTCTTCGGCGCATCGAGCTTCAGCGTCGGGTCCGCGCCGATGCGGTTCCCGCGCAGGGCGAAACGGTAGAAACGCTTCAGGCTGGAGTGCACCCTCGCCTGGGTGCTCGCCTTGATTCCCCCGGCGCGTGCGCCGCCCTCCGGCTTGACGGTGCCGCGGCGTCCCGCGCCCGCATAACGCGCGCCGAAGTACGCCGACAGATCCGGCTCGCCCGCCGAGAGCAGCGATTCCCGCCCCTGCGCCTCGAGCCACTCGGCGAACAGGCGCAGGTCGCGCCGGTATGCCTCGAGCGTATTCTTCGCCAGCCCGTCCTCCAGCCACACGGCATCGCAGAATTCGTCCAGCAGCGCGGCGTTCGCTTCGTTCATCGCCCGCCCCGTTCGTGGGCGAGCAGCCAGCGCTTGACGCGCAGGAGGTACCCGCCGTCGGCGTGCGCGAAGCCGCCGATGCCGCTTGCCGAAACCACGCGGTGGCACGGGATCACCAGCGGGAAACGATTCTCGCCGCAGGCCTGGCCGACCGCGCGCGGCGCCGAGCCGAGCTCGCGGGCGATTTCGCCGTAGCTGCGCGTGCCGCCCGCCGGGATCGCCGAGATCGCCTTCCACACCCGGCGCTGGAACGCCGTGCCCGCCGGCTTCAGCGGCAGGTCGAAGCGAAACCCGGGATCGCGCAGGTAACGCTGCACTTGCGCGCACGCGCGTCCGGCGAGCGCATCGGCCGGCGCCCGCAGTCCGGCATCGTCGGGCAGGAAGGAGATCTCCGACACCGCGTCGCCATCGATGCGCACGCCGAGCCTGCCGAAGGGCGTCGCGATGACCGCCTCGAAGGGAACGCCGCTGCGCGCGGGACGTGGCATCGCGCGGGGTCAGGCGCTGCGGGGGCTCGCCTCGCGCCTCAGGTACTGCATGCCGGCAACCAGCGCGAACAGCACGATGCCGACGATGTCGAACGCGGTCGTCGGATATACCAGCGCGAGCCCGGCGGCGATCAGCAGCCAGCGCTCGACCATGTTGGCGCGCTTGAACAGCCAGCCCTGCACGCCGCCGGCGAGCGCGGTGATGCCGATTGCGGCGGTGACGGTCACCAGTCCGATCGAGCCCCAGTCGGCGTTCGCGAAATTCTTGATGGAACCGGTCAGCAGCAGGCCGAGTCCCGAGGGATCGAGCACGAACATGAACGGGACCAGGAACGCGGGCATGGTGTACTTCCACGACTGCAGCGTGGTCTTGTACGGATCGCCGCCCGTGATGGCGGCGGCGGCGAAGGGCGACAGCGCGGTCGGCGGGGACACCTCGGAGAGCACCGCGTAGTAGAAGATGAACATGTGCGCGGCGAAATCCGGCACGCCGAGCTTGATGAGGGCCGGCGCGGCGATGACCGCGCAGATGATGTAGGACGCGGTGACCGGCACGGCCAGCCCGACGATCCACACGATCAACGAGGTGTAGATCGCCGTGAGCAGCAGCGAACCGGCCGCGTACTCGATGATGATCGAGCTGAACTTCAGCCCCAGCCCGGTGAGGGTCACCACGCCCACGATGATGCCCGCGCCGGCGCAGGTCGCGGCGACGCTGAGCACGCCGGTGGAGCCGGCCTCGAGCGCCTTGAAGAAGGGGGACTGGAAGATCTGCTTCGCGATCGGGCCGCGGCCGCGGAACAGGTCGTAGGAGAACAGGGCGCAGTCGCGGTGCAGGAAACTGGTCGCGAACGACACCACCGTGGCCCAGAAGACCGACAGCACCGGCGAGAAGCCGTACAGCATGAAGATGACGATCGAGACCAGCGAAAGAAAGTGGAACCAGTACTTGCTGGTCAGGCTCCAGAGCGATTCGACGCGCTCGAATTTCACCGCGTGCACGCCGAACTTGCGCGCGTCGATCTCGACCATCAGGAACAGCGCGAAGTAGTACAGGCAGGTCGGGATGGTCGCCATCAGCAACACATCGAGATAGGAGATCTTCAGGAACTCCGCGATGAGGAACGCCGCGGCCCCCAGCACGGGCGGGGAGATGATCGCGCCCAGGCCGCCCGCGGCGAGCAGGCCGCCGGCGGCTTCCTTGCCGTAGCCGGCCTTGGCGAGCATCGGGTAGGCGACCGCTCCGAGCGTCACGGTCGTGGCCACGCCGCTTCCCGAGGGGCCGCCGAGCAGGAAGGAGGCGAGCACCACGGTGCGGCCGGCCCCGGTCGACTTGCCGCCCATCGCCGAGAAGGAGAAATCGATGAAGAACTTGCCCGCCCCCGAGAACTGCAGGAACGCGCCGAATATCGTGAACAGGATGATGAGCGACGAGGACACGTCGATGGCCACGCCGAAGATGCCCTCCAGCGTCATGTAGAGATGCCCCACCAGCCTCGGCACGCCGTAGCTGCGGTGCGCCCAGCTCCCGGGGAGCTGCTCGCCGAAGAGCGCGTAGAGGATGAACGCGATCACGACCGCGGGCATGATCCAGCCCGAGGCGCGGCGCATCGCCTCCAGGATCAGCACGATCAGCGCGATGCCGAAAAATATGTCCCATTTGTCCGGCGACGTATTTCGGTCCATGAGGTCGTCGCCGCCGTTGATCATGTAGGCGATGGACGCGACCACCGCCAGCGCGGCGATCCAGTCCCACCACAGGATGCTGTGGCGATAGCGGCGCGCCGCGGGGAACAGCAGGAAACTCAGGACCAGGACGAAGGCCACGTGCACCGGGCGCAGCACCTGCGCCGGCACGATGGCGTACGCGGTGTAGAGGTGGAACACCGACATCACGACCGCCAGCGCCGTGACGAAGCCGCCGAGGGCGCCGCGCAGGCGGTTGGTCGCGCCCTCCTCCTCCTCGATGTATTCCTCGGCCTTCCTCAGGGCCTCGGCGGCGATGACGGGCTCGTCCGATGTGTCCTCTTGTGCCATGCAGGCCCCTCCTTGGCCGCGAATCCTAGCACAGGGGGAAGAACGCGCTCCTGACCTCGGGCGCGTCCGTCGTCAGGGCTACGCCCCGCCCGGGACCGGACGGGGGACTTTGGGGCCGGGCCCGAATCAGTTGATCTTCACGCCCTTTTCCGCGAAGTATTTGACCGCGCCGGGATGGAACGGAACCGGCGTTGCGGCGGCTTTCTGGTTCTCCAGCTTGAAGTTGGCCGCCTCCTTGTGCACCGCGATCAGGTCGTCGCGCTTCTCGATCATGGTCTTGACGATGTTGTAGGCGACCTGGTCGCTCAGCTTGTCGCTCGTGACCAGGATGTTCCACACGGTGGCGTTTTGGTTGTCGGCCTCCATGCCGCGGTAGGTAGCCTTCGGAATCACGTCCTCGACGTACAGGGGGCCGAACTTCTTGTTCATCGCCGCCACGCCGGCCGCATGGTCGATCATCTTGATCTTCATGCCGGGGGTGTTGGCCAGATCGGTCACCGCCGCGGTGGGCAGCCCGCCGACCCAGAAGAAGGCGTCGATCTTCCTGTCCTTGATGGCGTTCACCGATTCGGCCACGCCCAGGCGCTCGCGCCGCATGTCGCGGTCCTTGTCCAGCCCCGCCGCCTCGATGACGCGGAACGCCATGACCTCGGTCGCGCTGCCGGCGGATCCCGTCGACACGCGCTTGCCCTTGAGGTCGGCCATCTTGCCGATCCCGGTGCTCTCCACCGTGACGACGTGCATCCGGTTGGGATACAGCACCATCAGGGTCCGCAGCGGCACCTTCGTGCCCTTGAACTTGTCCTCGCCCTTGTATGCATCCAGCGCGGCGTCCGCCATCGAGAACCCGATGTAGCGCTGGCTGCCCGCGATGAGCTTCAGGTTGTCGACCGAGCCGCCGGTGACTTCGGCCGTCGCCTGCAGGCCGGGCACGGATTTCGACAGCACATTGGCGAGGCCGCCTCCCAGGGGGTAATAGACCCCGCCCGTACCGCCGGTGCCGATGGAAAGGCTGAATTTTTCCTGCGCCGGGGCGATGGCCGCCGCCAGCATGCCGATGCAAAGGAAGAGCGCGCGAAGCATCCCTGCCATGTTGATCTCCTCTTGGACGTCCGGTTACGGAATCGACAGGCCGCCTGTGCGGCCGACGTGGCGGATTCTACTCTCCTGGAGCCGGCCGGCGGAACCCGTGTGGATAGCAGGCTTTCCGCATTTCGGCACTATCCGTAACGCCTTGGTCCCTTTCCACTCGTGCCTTGACAGAATTGGCGATGATTCTGGGTTCTCATCAGGCCTCCCGATTTTGCGCGGTTGCAACTTCGCAACCGCGCAAAATCGGGAGATTGGGGATAACAAAGCACGGCAAGCTGCTTCGCTACGGCCGTGCCGGCTTAGAATAGGGCGTCGGGCGCACTTGCCCGCGATCGAACGGGATCCTCCATGACCGGCCCGCTGTGCACTGTGGACGCGCTCGCCGCCGCGATTCCGGACGGCGCCGTCCTCGCCATCCCTCCGGACAACTGCGGCGTCCCGATCGCCGCGACGCTCGCGCTCATCCGGCGCAAGGCGCGCGACCTGCACCTGGTATGCGTGCCCCAGAGCGGCCTGCAGACCGAGCTTCTGGTCGGCGCCGGCGCCGTGCGTACCGTGGAGACGGCCGCGATCACGCTCGGGGAGTTCGGCCCCGCGCACCGCTTCGCCGACGCGCTTCGGGCCGGCCGCATCCGCGTGCTCGACGCCACCTGTCCCGCGATCCACGCCGGGCTGCTGGCGGCGCAGAAGGGCCTGCCGTTCATGCCTTTGCGCGGGCTGATCGGCAGCGACCTGGTGGCGAACCGCCCCGACTGGAAAGTGATCGACAATCCGTTCGCCCCGGGGGACCGCATCGTCGCGCTGCCGGCGATTGCGCCCGACTGCGCCTTGTTCCATGCGCCGCTCGCCGACCGGCACGGCAACGTGTTCATCGGGCGCAAGCGCGAGCTGCTGATGATGGCGCACGCCGCGCGCAGCACCTTCGTCACCGTCGAGGCAATCGCGGCGGGCGACCTGCTCGAGGATGGCGACCGCGCCGCGGGCGTAGTTCCGTCGATCTGCGTCACCTCGGTCGCGCTCGCCGAGCGCGGCACCTGGCCGCTGCCTTTCCTCGACGAGTACCCCGGCGACGACGCGCTGCTCGCGCGCTACGCTGAGATGTCGCGCACGCAAGCGGGCTTCGCTCGGTTTCTCGAGGAAATGCTGGCGCAGCCGGCGCACGCGGGATGAACGGGGGACCGGATAGCACCGAGCTGCTGATCGCAGTCATCGCCCGGCTGCTCGCGGGCTGCCGCCATGTCGCGGTCGGCGCCGCTTCGCCGATACCCGGATCGGGAGCACTGCTCGCGCGCGAGCTGTCCCGCGGAGCGATGCGCGTGTCGGTGCTCGGCTCGCTCAGGAACAATTTCTTCACCGACGGCGGCGTGGAGCTGTTCGACCTCGCCGCCCAGGGCCGCATCGACGCCTTCTTTCTGGGCGGCGGGCAGATCGACGGCGAGGCCAACATCAACCTGGTGGGCACGGGCGGCTATCCGGCGAGCAAGGTGCGCTGGCCCGGCTCGTTCGGATCGGCGTATCTGTACTTCCTCGTGCCGAAGGTGATCCTGTTTCGCGAGGAGCATACGCGGCGCGTCATGGTGCCGCGGGTCGAATTCGTGAGCGCGCCGGGAACGAGCGATCCGTCCCTGTATCGTCCGGGCGGGCCGCAGGCGATGCTGACCCCGCTCGGCCTGTTCGCGTTCGACCGCGCGCGCCGGCGCTTCAGGCTGGAAAGCGTCCACCCCGGGCACACGCTCGAGGAGATCCTCGACAACACGGGATTCGATTTCGATCGCGCCGAGCGCGTGCCGCAGACGCCGCCGCCCGACCCCGCGTGGACCGCGCTGATCCGCGGCAGGATCCGCGGCGAGATCGCCGAGACCTATCCGCGCTTCGCCGCGCGCATGGCCTCGGTCACCCTGGTCAGCCCGCCCGGCCGAGCAGGCCCTGCTTGAGGTCGCCGTCGACCGGCTTGTCGCCCAGCCAGATCCTGAGCAGCGCGCGATAGAAGTCCTCGCCCGCGATCGGCTTGCCGCGCGGCTCGCCGTTCACCACAACGCGCGTTCCCGAATCCGGAAGGAAGTCGAGCTGGATCCTGTCCCCGGTCTTGGCCTCGCCGATCGCGTTCATGATGGCGACCAGCTCGTCGATCCGGGCCTTGAGCGCTTCCTGTTCGGCGGCATTCGAATTGTTGCGGATGCCCTCGACGAGCGCGTCGGAGAGCTGCTGCGCACCCAGGTCGCGCAGCATGGTCATCGACACGCGCTTTGGCCCCGGGAGCGCGAGCACTTCGCCCGGCGCAGCTCGCTTCTCGGCCAGGTAGAGACCGGCCACGTACACCTTGAAGAAGACCCGCGTCCGGATGCCCGCCCCGTTCAGAACCAACTCGGGCCCGCCCGGCGCAAGCCTCAACCTGTCCTCGAGCTTCACCCCTGCAACTTCGGCCGCCTGCGAGGCGGTCAGGACGCAAACCAGGAACGTGGCGGCAAGCAGGCGTTTCATCCGGGAACTCCTCTATGAGTGGTCAGGCGCTTTCGTACAGGCGCGTCAGCACGAACTCCCGGTGCCCCAGCGCCTCGGCGCTCGTCAATCTCCCGTCGGCGGTCCGGAACATCATGTCGAGCAGTTTGTCGCCCGCCTCGTCGGGCGTCATTTCCCTTCGCAGCAGACCGGAAACATCGACGTCGATGTGCTCGGACATGGTGCGCACGGTGCGGGGATTGGCGCACAGCTTTATCACCGGCAGGATGGGATTGCCGATGACGTTGCACTGTCCCGTGGGAAAGAAGTGCACGACGAATCCGCTCGCGGCGCACAGCGTCACCATTTCGGCGGCCGCCGAAGACGAGTCCATGAACCACAGCCCCGGCCCGGTCGGCGCCTCGGCCTTGTCGAGCACGCCGTCCACCAGGCACTTGCGGCCGATTTTCTGGATGTTGCCGAGCGCCTTCTCCTCGATCGTCGTGAGCCCGCCGGCGATGTTGCCCTTGGTGGGCTGCGAATCCATGAGGTCGTCGGTCCTGTGGCGCTCGATCACCTCCTGGTAGCGGTTGAACATGAACATGAACTTCTCGCGCACTTCGGGCGTGCGGCAGCGCGCGGCGACCAGGTGCTCGCCGCCGGTGAGCTCGGTCGTCTCGCCGAACAGCAGCGTGACGCCGTGCGGATAGAGCTTGTCGAAGGCGTTGCCCACGGTCGGATTCGCGCCGCAACCCGAGGTGGTGTCCGATTCGCCGCACTTGGTGGAGACCCAGAGGTCGGCGAGCGGGTGCTCCTCGCGCCTCAGCGACGACGCCCACTGCACGTATTCCTTGGCCGCGCGGGAGGCGCGTGCGATGGTGTCGTGGTCGCCGTGCAGCTCGATGCCGAAGCCCGAGACCGGCTTCCCGGTCCCGGCGATGCCCTCGACGATGCGCCGGGTCCAGCCTTCCTCGATGCCGATGACGACCACTGCGGCGACGTTGGGATTGGCGCCCGTGCCGATGAGGGTGCGGAAATGCAGGTCGAGGTCGGCGCCGAACTGCAGGCGCCCGTACGGGTGCGGCAGCGCCATGGCGCCCTTGATGTTGTGCGCAACCGCCTCGGCCGCGGCGTTCGACAGATCGTCCACCGGCAGGATGACGACGTGATTGCGGACGCCGACGCGCCCGTTCTCGCGACGGTAGCCCCAGAAGCCTGCCCTGGAAAGGTCGATCGCCATGTTCACCACCGCTTGGTCTTGATGTTGTGGACGTGGGTGTGCTCGCCCACCTGGATCTGCGCCACCGCGCGGCCGATGTCGACGCCGTACTTGATCACCGTGGCGTTCTGGGCGAGCGGGTGGATCGCGAGCTTGTGCCCGATGGGAATGTCGCTTCGCGCACGGACCTCGATCTCCTTGTCCTGGTCCATGATCCACCCGGTGAGCGTGTCGCCCGCCTTCACACCCTCGACCACGACCACGCCGACGGAGTCGTTCTCGTCGTGCACCACGAACTGGATCATCCTCGCCCCTTGTCGCCGAACGGCCGCATTTTCCCACTTCCCGCCGGCGCAGGGGCGATCGCCGCCGGACCGGCCGGCATGTCATGTAGATGAGTTGAATGAGCTGAATGAGGGTGCTAGAATTCTTCAAATATGAACGATCTGTTCCCGATCGGCGTGCAGAGCTTCGCGCCGCTGTACCAGGAAGTGCGGCGGCTGCTCACCCACAGTCTCGCCGAAGGCGAATGGCAGCCCGGCCAGGCGCTGCCTTCGGAGAGCAAGCTCGCGCAGCGCTACCACGTGTCGATCGGCACGATCCGCCGGGCGATCGACGAACTGGTCGTCGAGCAGATCCTGGTACGCCAGCAGGGCCGCGGCACCTTCGTCGGGACCCACACACCCAAGCGCAAGCTGTACCATTTCTTTCACATCGTGCGCGAGGACGGCGTCAAGGAGCTCCCCGAGCCGGAGACCATCGACTTCAGCCGCGACCGCGCGGACGAGGACACCGCGAGGCGCCTGAACCTGCTTCCCGGCGAACGCATCATCCGGATGGTCAACCTGCAGCGCCTCGGCGCGCGAACGGTGTCGGTCGATCACATCGTGCTCGCGCACGACCGCTTCCGCGACCTGTCCGAAAAGACCGTCCGCGAGCGCGACGGTACGCTCTACTCGCTCTACCAGACGCGCTACGGCATCAACATCGTGCGCGCGCAGGAGCGGCTTCGCGCCACGCTGTGCGACCGGGACGCCGCCAGGCTGCTCGGCGTGCCGGCCGGCGCGCCCGTGCTCGAAATCAACCGCACGGCCATGACCTACCACAATACGCCGGTGGAACTGCGCCGCAGCCTCGTCAACACCAAGGCCCACGAATACTGGAACGAACTGGGCAAGCTCGACCGGAGAATCTGACCGAATGCCGCGCGCGTGATCGCGATTGCAATTGACCTCCTACCACCCACGTGTTGACGGGACCGGCGGAGAGTTTGGGTTTATTCGGTCCCATATGACTCAAGTGTTGACACAATTGGCGAAGATTTTGGGTCTACATACGTCTCCCGATTTTGAGAAGTTGCAACTTCGCAACTTCTCAAAATCGGGAGATCATGGAAGGCAAAGCGAGGCAACCTGTTTGGTTCCGGCTCAGCCGGCTTAGGTCTCCCGATCTTGCGCAGTTGCAACTTCGCAACTGCGCAAGATCGGGAGATTCGGGATGGCAAGTCACGGCATACTGCATGGTTCCGGCTGTGCCGGTCTAGCATCGCCCCATGCACGCGCTGATCCCGTTCTGCACCTCGGTCCCGTCGCCGACCTTCTACCAGGACTTCATCGAAGGCCTGGAGTCCGCGCTTGCCGAGCTGGGGCATACCGCCGAGCGCTTCGAGTTCCGCGAGATCGGCGCACTCGCGCAGGAGGAGCTGGAGCGCTTCTTCTCCTGGGGCCGCACGGCGCGTTGCGACCTCGTGCTCGACCTATGCTGCTGGGGCTTCGCCTTGTCGCGGGTGCGCCTGTGGGACGGCGGGAGCGAGGTGGGGCCGACGATCTTCGACTCGCTCGGCGCGCGCTATGCTGCGCTGCTCTTCGACCAGCCCTTCTTCCAGCCCGTCCCGGTGCTCCAGTCGGCGTCCCTCCTCCTGTGCTACCCGGACCGCCACCATCCCGAGCTGATCGGTGCGCTGTATCCGTCGTTGCAGGCGAAGGCCATGCTGTTCGTGCCGCCGGCGACCCGGCGCGGGAACGACCGGTCGCCCGGGCGCTGGCGCGACCGGCGTACGCCGCTGCTGTACGCCGGGAACCTCGCGCCCGAAGCGATCGAGCCTTTCTGGTCCGACGCGCCGCATCGGCGGCTGTACGACGGTGCCGCCGCCGTGCTCGACGCGCGCCCCGAGGTGCCGCTGCACCGCGCGATCGAGGAGGTGAGGCGCGCGCTCGGCCTGGAACTGGCGCAGGAAGAGCGCCTCACCGCGCATCGCACGCTCGAGTATTTCCTCCGCCACCGGCTGCGCCACCGCCTGGTCACGTCGATCACCGCGGCCGGCGTGCCGATCGAGGTCTACGGCAAAGGATGGGACGGCGTCGCGTTGCCGAACAACGTGCGCGTGCACCCCGCGACCGATTACCGCGCCTATATGGACCTGATCGGCGACGCCCGGATCTGCCTCGACGCCTCGACTTATCTCGGCGGCGCGAACGACCGGGCGGTCCAGTTCGCAGTCAACGGGACGGTGTTCTTCAGCAACGCGCGGGAATACCTGAGCGAGGCCTTCGGCGACGCCGCGGGCTTCTATTCGCCGCTCGACCTCGCGGAAGCGGCCGAACGCATTCGCGATTTGCTGGCCCGGCCCAAGGAAATCGAAGCGCGCTCAGAACGCCTGCGCGCCCTCGCGCTTGCCGGCCATCTGTGGCGCCACCGCCTCGAAATCATCCTCGAGGCGGACGCCCTCTAGCGGCACATCAGGTTGCCCGCCGTCAGATCGATCCGCTGCGTGCAGTCCTGCACGTTGATCCGCCGGTCGGGATCGGGTTCGGGCACGCCGAAGTAAGGCACCTGGGTGCCGTCGGGAAAGCGGGTGTAATACCTCGGGCCGTCCACCAGCATCACCCCGATGACCATGGCGCCGACGGCCTTGTCCATGGGGACGCTGGCCCTCGCGCTGAGCCCGCCCTGGGCCTGGGGGGCCTTCGGTGCGCCCCACAGGAAGCCCACGCCCCCGGAGCATCCCGCGACCAGGAGACAGGCGAACGCGCATACGATGTGCAGCCGGAGATTCATCGTTCGCGAAGCCTAGCACGGCAGCGCCCAGCCTGCCCACCCTGATACAATTCCTCGAACGCAATGCGCCGGGCGAGTCGCCCGCGGAGGTCCTCGTGAACAAACCCCTGGAGTCCCTGCCGCAGGACAAGGAGCAGTTCCTGCGCAGCCGCACCGACAAGTATTTCTCCAAGACGCGCGAGATCGTCGAGAAATTC
>Ga0082335_1006567_pt1 | contig 14852 bp, 14 predicted proteins | sample Subgrocontami58m_FD_72375 | JGI IMG/M metagenome (GOLD analysis project Ga0082335, IMG submission 72375) | Subsurface groundwater microbial communities from S. Glens Falls, New York, USA - GMW37 contaminated, 5.8 m (SPADES assembly) (version 2) ...
CGGTGTCCACCCAGTACTCCTCAACGCGGGGAAATATCTCCGGGATGCTATAGTTATCAATCTCCCCGTAACGGGTATCAATTTTCTTATCCGATACAATTGGGGCGTCATAATCGAAAGGCCCGTTGCTCTCAAATTTTATGTATGAAGTTAAGAAATCTTTATACGTAAAATTGAGCTTCGTATCATACGTATATCCCATATAGGCGACGCTATCGCTTTTATCACTATCCAGATCAAGGTTATTCCCGAGTGAATTTCCGGAAAGCCGTAAGTGATTTTCTATCGAAAGTTTTAAATCCGGCGATACTTGATAAGAGGTCTCGGCGAACACGGGAAATGGCGCTAAAAATAACACAGCGATAATGTATATGCCCTTGTTTTTCTCCATCAGGCTTTCAGCGTATACTTTTTATAAAATCCAATGTTCTTGTACACCAGGTTGGCTGCTAAAAAATTGGGAGCTTCATTTCCAGGATTAGGCTTCAACTCAACAACGTCTAACCCGACCACATTTCTTTCCTTGTATACTTTGCGCAAAAAATCAATCACCCGATACCACCCCAAACCACCGGGAACAGGGGTGCCCGTTGCAGGCATGATCGAAGGGTCAAAACCATCCACATCTAAAGTGATATACACGTTATCATCCAGGGTATCAATAGCTTCATCATGCCATGAATCATTGTCGTGGATATCCCGTGCATAAAACACCGATACCGTGCCCTTATTTTTCTTTAAAAAATTAAGCTCTTCCTTTGATACCACCCTGACGCCGAAACTGGTCAGCTTGCACCCAATGTCCTCAACTGCCCTTCGGGACACACTTGCATGACTGTATCGAGTCCCGCCAAATTGTTCCATTAAATCGAGATGCGCATCCAGTTGAAGAATGGACAATTTCTTATACTTTTCTTTATAAGCCCTTATCGCTCCTTGCGAGATTGAATGTTCCCCGCCCAGGGTTACCAGAAATTTATTATCTTTTACTATCCCTTTGCTTACGTGATATGCCGCATCAATTACTTCTTTTGGGTCTGTGTGTATTTCCTCCACATTTAAAGTCCCTGCCGTGAAAATTCCAACCGTATATATTTCACCCAGTTCATCATCGTAAGGCTCAACATTCACCGATGCGTTCAGTATTGCATTCGGGCCTGTTTTTGTTCCCGTCTGGTAGGTAGCGGTTCCATCAAACGGCACCCCCAGGATCACAACCTTAGATTTCTTGTAGAGATCGCTCTCGTTTGTAATATTATACGGAAACGCCCCAAACTGCAGCGAACCCAACACATATTTTCTGATCGTCTTCAACATGCGCTTCTCCGAAGTTTTCAGTTATTCAAAATAGTTTACCAACAAAAAAGGCATCTGTCACCAGATGCCTTTTTTGTTTTATATACGAACATGATAGAACGACATTTTTTAGTGCCGGCAATCACGTTTCTTTTTCAACACTGCCGCGCCGATGATCACCACTGCAACAATACCAATGATGCCACCGACCATACCTGCAACATTTTTCCTTCCCTTCGCAGCAATAAGCTCATCAACCTGCTTGCCTCTCTTGAGCGCAATAGCCTGGCTTTCGAGGTTGTTGATGCCCTGATACACCTTAGCAGCGCCATACCACCACATGATGTCCTGCTGTCCATGTGCTGCGCCTTTATAGGCATGTGCTTTGTCTCCAAACCACATATTCGCGTAGGTAAGTTCTATCTCTGAAGGGTTATTCTTGCCAGTCATAAACAGCCCATACAAACCCAGAATAGGTCCTATAACAGGCACCTTTCCTCCGGTTGTCTTAAAGGCTTTATAAACTGCCTCTCCCAGCAAGCCTGGTCCCAGCGCATCAGCAAGAACGTCACCCAGGGGGAAGATGTCCCTTTCCTTGATTGGGGTGTCAAACGCATCATTAGCAGCCAAATCATCCAATATTAACTGAGCCCTGTCCTGCAATCTCCATTGTTCAAACATGAAGTCATTCAAGTTTTCACGATACAATCTCGCAAACCTCGGGCTGTGGCATTTACTGCACACGGACACCCACTGATCTGACCTCTTTTTGTTCTCCGGTGAGTACACGTCGAGCTTATAGTTAATCGGTGGAAGATTTATACCAAAAGGATAATCTTTAATCGAAGATTTGTACTCAACACCCTTCGGAGGCACTGTTCCCATTCTCCACACACCCTTAGTAACCGGATTGTGGGCAAAGGTACCATTGCCCTGGTCGAAATGACAGAATTGACATGTCGGCGTCCTGTAATCCTTGCCAGGCACAATTTCTGCCAAAGGCTTCTCCCAGTCCCAGTGTTCTCCTTCCATGTGATAAATATAACCCATTTTTGATTCGCCGTAGCTTTCTGCATCTGGATGATCGAAACCCATGTGACAGCTCATACAAGCCTCTGGTCTTCTGCCTTCAGCGGCAGCAAACTTGTGTCTTGTATGACAAATATTACACCTATCCGTTGCATGGCAGAGATCGCAACCGAGCTGAGCCGCCGGATATCCCCTGCGGAACATCTCAGGATACCATGGCGGAATCACGTTTGCGGCCAAACCATCGATATGATTTGGACGACCACGCTCAGACTCTGACATAAACTCCGTTGTCTGCTGAGGGTGGCACTCACCGCACGTTTGCGGAGTAGGCATGTGCAATTCCTTATGGTCCTTGCCGTGGCAGTCGCTACAGGTTACTTCCTTAATTTCCCTGCCCAGCAGTTTTTCTATTTGCTGTGTTTTTTCCGCAAATCTCGGATTTTTCTTGGGATTTGCATGGGTAGAATCCCTCCAGTCGTGCACAAACCCTGGGGTTACCTCTTCGTGGCATTTTACACAATCAGAAGGTTTGTATTTTTCCAGCAACTGATCATAATACGTCCCGTCCGGTTTTACATAGTGCCGTACAGGAAACCAGTACATTTGCAGAGGCACGGGCTTGTAAATATTCTGCCAGGGACCCGCGCCCTTCTCCATACCGACATTCGTGGTAAACCAATCTTTCAACGTATCATTGGGATACAGAATGTCATAGTAACTGGTAGCCCTCTTTTGCATTTCCTTTAATTCAAGCTCAGACTGCGCTTTTAAACTTCCAGTCTGCATGCTCCAAATTAAAGGGGCGGCTACTAAAATTGCTCCAAGTTTCAACAACTTCATTTTTTGCCTCCTCCCCTTAAAATCAGCAAGTGGTTTTTATTACACATCTATTAAAATCTGTCTTTTTGTCTATTGTCTTACAATCTTTCTAGTGAATTTTTGGCAGCGATCCGGATGTAGACACATCCTTATCCCACAGGTTCGTCTTGTACGGAGTTGTGTGCTGAGGGAAAAACCATTCGTCACCACCGCCTTTTTCTTGGAAAAATTTGAGGCGCATCTCATGATTCCTGGTATGATGGCAGGGACCGCAAATATTATACGGCGTCCCAAAGGTACCGACCTTGGCAATCTTCTGCCCCTCCGGCGCCTTTCCAATATCCATGAAATAGCTAAACACCTCTCCGGCGCCATGACACGCTTCGCAGGTTACACCGGCCTCCGAATATTTTCCCGTGCTTTCGTCATAGCCAGTCGTATGACATTTCAAACACGTCTTGCGATATTCATCGTTACCTGCAAGGTAATCAGGGGATTCTTTCACGCGATCAAAGGTCTTAAACTTTATTCTCTGCCACCGTTCGACATGCGGAGAAGTAAGGCCCGTATGGCATTTCAAACACTTTTGACTACCCACATAAATAGCCTTATCCCCGGTAATACTGTACTTTTTAAAGTCTCCCATCTCCAGCCTTTGGTTGGGATCGCTTTCTTCCGGCGTCAGAGTTGCCAGTTCGCTCCAGAACTCGAACAACGGTTCAGCCGCAACCAATCTTTGCTCCATCTGCCTCTTATGGTAAAATATGCCCTCGTGCGCTACTTCTTCATTTAACGCCCTTCCAATGCCGCCATGGCATACCGTGCAGCCATAAATATCAAATGGAAATTCTCTCGTGTTAGGGTGTGCAGCCTTCAGTTTTTCTTCATCAATATGGCAGGTCATACACCGGTCTGCTTTGTCGCCGTTCTGCCCCTTATCCCAGCTATAATTGCCCTTCAAGAGGATCTGCTTTACTTCATAAGTAGGTCTTTTTAAAGATGCCAGACGCTTACCAAGAAGTTCTTTTTCTTTTACAGAGGCGGCAGAGGCATACTCCTTCTCAACTTTTATCGCCTGTTCTTTATAATACTCCCTCTGATGTTTCATCCACTTTGGACAAAGTTCATCCTTTATCCACATCGAAGAGCCTATAAAAAACAAGGCGCTCAAAACGAAAAAAATTAATCTTTGTATGCTCATAATTCACCTATTCTGGAAATACTCACAATTTAGTATCCTCGAATCAACTATATATTGATCCAGGGAGTCGCAATAATATATTTGATGCTGAACGAAAGCCTCAAAACCATTTTAATCACAGTGCCTATCATTGTCAAAAGCAATCCCATAGTAAGCACATACCTGATAAGACCCAACTTGTAGAAAAAATCCCTCTTTACCATCGCAGGCAATACGAGTCCTACAAAGTAAAATCCCATCATGAGCATGACGCCAAGCGGCAACGGCATGTCATGCAAAGGCGGCGGGGTGGGGAAGTCATGCGTCCACTTCTCCCACGGCCAGAAAAACGCCCAAAAAGGCCCTCTGAGCGCAGTACCGATGTATATCAGAACGTACCAATAAACATATCCGATAACAAATACCGATACCGCAAATTTCCTTTCCTTGAAGGTGTAGTAGCCGTTCCCTTTGGGATTATTGTCCAAATACGGGATGAGTACCAAACCTATGATGATAAGAGTTGGAAGCCCAACACCAGCAAACCAAGGGTCAAAATAAACCAACGCCTCCTGCAACCCCAAAAAATACCACGGGGCCTTTGCTGGGTTTTCGGCTTGACCCGGATTCGACAATTCCCTGAGCGGAGCATCTACTACATACGAATAAAAAAGCAGCCCAACGGTAACAAAAATCGCAGCAAGGAATTCCTTAGCAACCAGGGTGGGCCATGTAAACACCTTATCGTCTTTAAATGTTATCTGCCCTCTCTTTTCCTCCCTAACTTCCATGGATCCACTCCTCAGAAATATCTTCTATAAACTTACATAATACCATAAATAAGCTACTACTATAACGGACCAGAGATACCCCCGTCTTTACGAACCCTCCAGAAATGAACCATCATCAATGCCGAGGCCATCACTGGTATTGCGATACAGTGCCACACGTAAGCGCGCAACAGCGCAGGCGCCCCAATCGTGGTTCCGCCCAGTAAAGCAAAACGGATATCATTGTCTGCTCTCATACCCAGTATGTACGCAAACGGCCCTTCATGGCCTAACAGCGGAGTCGCACGCGCCATGTTTGTGCCGACGGTAATAGCCCAGTATCCCAACTGATCCCAAGGCAGTAAATACCCTGTAAAACTCAACAAAAAGGTCAACACTAGCAAAATTACACCAACTACCCAGTTGAACTGCCTAGGCGGTTTATACGAACCTGTCAAAAATACACGAAACATGTGTATACTCACCGTAATAACCATGGCATGAGCGCCCCATCGGTGAGAATTTCTTAAAAATCTGCCAAACGGTACCACGTACATCAAATCAACAATATCCGCATACGCTCTATTTACATCGGGCACATAATAAAACATTAACAGGAGACCTGTTATTGTCTCAAAAAGGAATATAAAGAAGGTAATTCCTCCCATACACCACGTAAACCTGATCTTTGTGCCGTGCTCTCTAACTTTAGCCGGATGCAGATGCAACCATACATTACTGATGATCTGAAGAACCCTGTTTCTGGGGGTATCCGTGTAACCGTGGCGAAATACAGACCTCCAAATTTCGTTGTCCGTAATTTTCTTTATTAAATCCGGAATTAGTTTCATTTGAATATCCCTTTCTCCACTTTACATTTCAAACTATCTCCTCCCCACATAATTTAAAATTTATCCTCCCCTTCCTCCGTTTCTTCTATCATTTTATTGATTTCTTCATTGGGCTTCCAAAGCACACGCTTTAAGGATATCACATTTACAGGACAATCTTTGCAATTTCCACAACGAATGCACATGTCAGTATATTTTATCACCATGCCGTCCTTACTGACATAAGGCCGATATTCCTTGCTCTCGTTGTACGTATCAACCTGCTTTAGCGCGCCAACAGGACATACCATACTGCATCGTCCGCAGAGCACGCATTCGTTCGTCTCTACGTTAATATTGAGGTCGCACTTCAAACAGCGGGAAGCCTCGACTTTTGCCTGCGACTCGGTAAGCCCAAGCTCTACCAGATCAAAAGTACCTTGCCTGTCTTCCGTTGGCAACAGCGGCATACTTTCACGCGGTACAGCGTCATAATTTTCTTCCCTCAGATTGAATTCGCCTTCCGTCAGAGTAACCCAGACTTTTTTCTTGGGTTTTTGAATTTCTTCGCCTCTGATGTAACTGTCAATTGACTTGGCGGCTAAATGTCCGAGCGCAATACATTCTATAATAGTGCTTGGCCCAAGCGTCACATCTCCGCCTGCAAATATACCCTTCTTATTTGTCATAAGGGCTTCATCCACGGCAATCGTGCCCCATTTTGTAACATCTATTCCATGATTGTCGCCAAGGAATTTAAGGTCTGACTCCTGACTAATCGCCGTGATAATACAGTCGGTCTCTACGGTAAACTCGGAATTTGGAATCGGCTCAGGTCTCCTTCTTCCGCTGCTATCAGGCTTACCCATCTTCATTTTAATGCATTCAAGCCCCTCAACCTTTCCATTTTCGGTTAACACCCTGACCGGCGCCGCCAAATAGTGGAATTTTACACCTTCATGCTCAGCCTCCTCTATTTCCCACGGCAGGGCAGGCATCTCTTCACGCGTTCTCCTGTACACGATATATACTTCGGGACTCAACCGCTGCGCGGTCCTGGCGGCGTCAATAGCGGAGTTTCCACCACCGACCACAACCACTTTTTTGCCCGGACTTCTCATATCGCCGGCATTCACATTTTTCAAAAACTCCAGACAATCCATAACACCGGCAGTCCCTTCTTCCCCAGGAATCTCCAGCCTCTTCCCCTTTTGAGCGCCTACGGCCAGAAACACGGATTTGTACCCATCCTTTAACAGTTCAGAAACAGTTTTACCAGGCTTGCCAATAGGTGTGTTTGTCTTTATTTCTACTCCGCGCGCCAGAATGTGACTCACATCAAACATTATTTGCTCGCGCGGCAATCTGTAGGAAGGTATCGCCCACATCATCATACCGCCGACCTGCGGTTCCTTTTCGAACACGGTTACTTTGTACCCCATGCCCGCAAGGTCATTCGCTGCGGTTAGACCAGCAGGACCCGCGCCAATCACGGCGACTTTTTCTTCTCTCTGGGATACTTTTGGCGGTGGAATTTTTATCTTATGCTTGTAGATATGGTCGGTAACAAATCGCTTCAATGCGTCTATCGCAACAGGTCTGTCAAAATCACCACGTTTGCATTTGGATTCACAGGGGTGGGGACATACATGTCCACAAACGGCAGGGAACGGATTGGTCTCTCTCATCAACCTATACGATTCTGTATATTTACCCTGGCTAATCAAACGGATATAACCAGGCACATCCATATGGGCTGGACATCTGTGCTGGCACCTTATATTTTGTTGTAGCCAATCCAGATCGAGAAGCGCCCTCACTCCTTTCTTAGGTATTGTTGTCGTCTCTCCCATAAAGCACGTAAACTTTCTTTAAAATATATTTCAGAGGATAAATTAAACGATTAATTCTGTTTCAATAGGCACAATTTTGCTTGTATCCACGACCAGCTTACCGGCGTCGTCGAGGACAACCTCAAAATGGCTCAGCGGTCTCGGAGCAGGCCCGGCGAAGTTCACGCCGTTCCGGTAATACTTGCTTCCGTGACAGGGACACTCAAAGATGTTTTTTTCTTTTGAAAATTCCACGGCGCAACCCAAATGCTGGCATACGACGGAGATGGCCTTGAAACTATTGCCGTCCCGCACAACAAATATCTTTCTTGATTTTAATGTCGTGACGGAATTTTCCGCGAATACCCTTGGCTCTCCCACGGCAAAACGCGGCGAAGGCTCATAGAGCACCTTGGGATAAAAGAAGCCTTTGTACCCAAGCATCTGAGCCAGGTATGCGCCGATTGTGGCGAAAAACATGGCCCATCCGGCCAATGTCAAAAAATTTCTCCGAGAAACGGTAAACCAAATCCCCCCCTCCTTCTCTGACGTACAGCATTTACTTTTATCTTTCGTCTCCATGACACACCCTCCCACCAAAAGACCTATTTTTCAGTATTTTTAAATTGTTAATTATGCCTTACACAGCCAATATTCCCGCACGATTTATAGATTGCGCATAATATATTTATCGGTGAAAAATGTCAAGCACATTTTAACAGAACCACAATATACTTTCACGCTTTTTTTATCAGCAATCTATATGCCCCTTCCACGCCTTCAACTTTTATAATTTTGTGACCTTCTTCCTTTACGCTTCTGGGCACGCTCCTCATAGGTTCCCCATCATCCAGCAGCACCTCCAGAACCTGCCCGGAATCCATCATTTCCAGCTTTAACTTTGTCTTTACAAAATTAATAGGGCACAACACACCCCTTAAATCCACGCGGTCATCAGGAACAATCTTTTCATCTTCTGCCATTTGCTAAACTCCAAAACACAATTTATTTTTCTGCTAAATTTATTTTTTCCTCTTCAAACTGCTTTTTTTCTTCGCTAAAAGCCCATGATTTAATATCCGCTATCTCCCCTTTTTCCACGGCAACTATGATATACGAAAACCAGGAACATGCGTGCTCGGTGTCGTATACAGACGGAACGGCGGGGTGGTCGGGGTGGGAATGGTATACCCCTATAATTTGCAACCCTTTTTTCACGGCTTCTTTATCAATTTTCTCAAACTCATCGCGCTCTATTACATATCTATCGTGCGCCCTTTCGAAATTCCTGTTTTGCGCAGGCCGGACATCCACCACCCTTTTTTCGGGTGAATTCGTTCCAACCAACAAACCGCAACATTCCCGGGGATAACTCTTCTTCGCCAACTCTTTGATGTACCGAAGATTGTCATTATTGATTCCCAACAAAGCTATTCACTCCTGAAAATATTAATAATCTATTCACCAGCCCAAAAACTTGTACTCAGATAACGATCTCCCCTGTCAGGAAAAATCGTGACAATCAAACCACTGTCAATCTCACCTGCCACCTTCAATGCAGCGACAAGCGCAGCGCCGGAAGAATACCCGACAAAAAAACCCTCTTCTGCCGCAAGACGCTTTACCGCTTCATACGCATCTTCCGTTTCCACCTGCATCTTTCTATCAGGAAAACGGTCAACATAAATACCAGGCACAATCGAAGTCGCCATGTGCTTCATGCCTTCCAGTCCGTGAATCGGAGTGGCCGGTTCAACGGATATCACCTGCACGTCCGGATTGTATTCCTTCAAACGCCGCCCCGTTCCCATAAGCGTGCCGCTGGTTCCCAGACACGCGATAAAATGGGTTACCTCGCCTGCCGTTTGTTCCCATATTTCCATGCCCGTAGTTTCATAGTGCGCCTTCCAGTTTGACGGATTGTTGTACTGGTCGGCGTAAAAATACTTCTCCGGCTCTTCATGCACAAGCCTCTTCGCCTCTATCATAGCGCCATCCGAACCCAACAGCGGATCGGTCAGCACAATATTCGCGCCAAAGGCGCGCACGATCCTCTTCCGTTCCTCGCTAACATTCTGAGGCATTACCAGGGTTACCTTATATCCTTTTGCGGCGCCAAGAAGCGCGTAAGCAATCCCCGTATTCCCCGACGTAGAATCTATAATAATTTTGTCACGCGTCAATTTCCCCGTTTTTTCAGCGTCATCCAGGATCCGTAAAGCAGGACGGTCTTTTACCGAGCCCCCCGGATTAAACCACTCCGCCTTGACATATATTTGCACATCCCTGTTTTTCAGCCCGCTGGTAATCCTGCCGACTCTCAAAAGGGGTGTGTTTCCAACCCTTTCAGATATCGAACTCCTGGGAATATGCCTTGGCGCGCACTTTGAACTTTTTGTTACCGTACCTGTCACAAAGCTACCCTTCTTCCGTCAAATAAACAACTGCGTCTCCGCCCCCTCAGCCATTTCCAGAATCGTAGTTAACCCTAAAATATCGTCCACCCTAGATTTAACCTTAGCTTCCTCCAATTCCATAAACTTTACAGCCGCCGTACACGCATAAATCTTTAAATTTCCCATCATTCGCACGTCACCGAGTATTTCTTTCAGTGAGATTGGATTAAGCTTCTGCATGCACTTCGACAACCGTTCCCCCTCTTCGCCAAACTCGGCGGATAACCGCGCGACGTCAAACTCTTCGTTCACAAACCTTTTCAGCGCCCAGAAGAAAAGAAAGACATAGGTTTCCCTTCCCATCGAAGCGGCAGTAATGGCCAAGGTAATAATCTGGTACAGCTTGTCGTAAGTACCGCTGTGAGCGAATATGACGAATTTTTTTTTGTCTTTCATTGTCGTTTCATTATCGTTTACAAAAACCCCTCAGGCCTTCAGGAATGCATTTGCAACTTCTTTCCTAAACTTATCCAAACCTACACGATCTATGGTAGTACCGATCCGTTCTTTCGTCTTGCCGTTTTCTTTGTACCACTTCAGGGTTGCAGAAATAAAATCATTCACCTTATTATCAGGCAGGAAATTGACCACCTGATCCGCCTCGCGCGGATGTCTTCCGTGTTTTCCCCCGGTACGCACCAGCCAGCCCTTCTTCTTATCCTTCCACGCATCCGTCGGACACGCCCTGATACAGTCGCCGCAGTACACGCACTTCGACTCGTCAAACATCGGTCTGCCTTCTTTATCTGAAACGATAGCGCCTTCCTGACATGCCTTGGCGCACAGGGTGCATCCATTGCACAAATCCTTGCTCCACACGGGGTACACCACGCCCTGAAACCCCAGGTCCATCTCCCTTGTCCGCGCGCAATCAATCGGGCAACCCGAAAAACTCATCTTAAATTTGTGATGACAGGGTATCCCAAAATGCTTCTCATCCACCTCAAGCGCCTTGGCTTGCGCATCCATAATGCCATTGGGGTTGTACTCGCAACCGCCGCATGCCGTGGGTACCCTGACCCTTGGGCCACAGGAGGCCACCTTTTGCCCAACGGTAGCCAGCTCCTTCACCACCGTGTCAAAGTCGTCAATATGCACACCGATAATTTCCACCGACTGCCGGAAGCTCAGGTGACAGTATCCCAGCCTGCTGTATTTCTTTGCAACTTCAGCAATCTTCGTCAATCTTTCCGGTGTAATCCTCCCGCCGGGCACCTTCAGCCGGACGGTAAAAAGGTCTTTTTGTGTCTGTTTTATAAAACCACCGGATTTTAATTCATTAAGGTCTATCCTCTGAGCAACCGTCTTTTCAGCCATTCAAACTCCTAACCTGGACAAGCCAGAACCAAAGTCTTCAACAAATTCACATCGCACATTACATTAATTTTCATCTTATCAACTCACAAAAAATCTTGCAAGAAAAAAGAAGTCTATAGAAGTTATAGACTTATTTCCCCTCATCATTCTTTACTACAAGTCTTTTCAGAAATGATCCCTAAAATCTTCTTTTTTGCCTCAGACACGCCCTTCGTTTTAACCACTTCAAGCATATCAAGCCCTGCTATGCGCTGCAAGATATCGCGTCTTATCGTTTCGTCAGGAATTTCAGAAAGCACTTTTCGCCGCGTTTCTGACAAGAGCTTTGCAAATTCACCATATTCATCCCCGAACTGTTTTTCCAGACTCTCCCTGATATTCCTCGCCAGCGCAGGACTTGCCCCGCCGGTTGAAATGCTGATGCTCAGATCGCCGCGGCTAACGGTTGCCGGCACAATGAACGAACAATATTCCGGCCTGTCCACAACATTTACCAGAATACCCCTCTTTACCGAGTCGTAATAAATCTTTTTGTTTACCTCTTCGTCATCCGTCGAGGCGATTACGACCCATGCCCCGGACAGAAACCCTTCCTCGTATTTCTTCTGAATCCTGTCAATCCCCGTTTCCTTTTCCATCTCAGGACAAAATTCCGGGGACACCACCGTCACCCGCGCGCCCGCTTCCTTCAGACTGCACACCTTGCGCCAGGCGACGTTGCCGCCGCCAATCACCACACATTTTTTATCCTGAATGCTCAGGAGTATCGGATAATATTTTGCCATTTCACCTCAACACCATGAAAAATTTTAGCGATAATTCGCCACAAAAGCCTGCCCTCATGAAAATGCAGGATGGGAAAAGTCTGAGAATGGGCAAAAAATTGAGAGGTTGAGCAGATAGGAAGTTTTGAAATTTATGCCATACCCTCTCAGATTCACAACCGCCCATCCTCTTAATTTCGCGGTTTACTTTTGCAGTGAGCCAGACTTATTGCACGTCCTCGCCTCTCACCAAGTCTTCGTGCGTCTCCCGCTTCCTGATGATACGATACTGGTCGCCGTCCACGAGCACTTCACAGGGACGCGGACGGGAGTTGTAGCTGGAACTCATGGTAAATCCATAGGCGCCAGCGCTGAAGATGGACAACAAGTCCCCTTCTTTTACCTTCGGCAATGCCCTGTGGGTAGCAAAGGCATCGCTGCTTTCACAAACAGGACCTACGATATCAACCAGTTCCATACCTCTCTTCGCCGTGGGTTTGTCAGGGCTTTCCACCGCCGGCATTTTTATATTCGTTGTCACCGGCCATATCCGGTGGAAGGCGTCGTACAGGGCGGGACGTATCAAATCGTTCATAGCGGCGTCACAGATGACAAACTTCTTGCCGTGTATCGTCTCCTTCGTATAAATCACGCGGGAAATCAAGACCCCCGAATTGCCAACGATAAATCGTCCCGGTTCCATAACGAGATTGCACTGCATCTCTTTCACCAGGGGGAGAATCTTTGCCGCGTAGTCTTTTGGACGTATGACTTTTTCTCCGGTATACGAGATACAATAGCCGCCGCCTACATTCACGTACTCAATGTCCAGCCCTTTGCTCCGGCAGTTCTGAACAAACGACAAGACCTTCCTGAGGGCGCGGACATAAGGATCTACCGTATAAATGGGCGAACCCAGATGCACGTGCAACCCGCAGAGATCAATATGCGAATATCTGGCAGATTGTCCGATAATCTTTTCGGCCTCGGAAAGGTCTATGCCAAATTTGTTTTCCTTCGTCCCCGTGGTGGTCTTCGCGTGTGTTTTCGCGTCAATATCCGGATTTATCCGCAGCGCGACTCTCGGCTTTTTTCCGGTCTCCCCGGCCAGTTTATTAATATGTTCAAGTTCCGCCACAGATTCTACGTTGAACATGAAGATGTCGTTTTCAAGCGCGTACTTTATCTCGCTGTCCATCTTGCCAACCCCGGCAAATACCACCCTCGACGGATCGCCGCCGGCCTTTATGGCGCGAAACAACTCGCCGCCGGAAACCACGTCGAAACCAGACCCCTCGTCTGCCAGAATTTTACAAATCGAGAGATTTGAATTGGACTTGACGGAAAAACAAATCAGGGTGTCAACGTCCCCGAACGCCGTCTTTAGCTCGTGATACCGCGCCAGAATCGCATTCTTGCTGTAAATATACGCAGGCGTGCCTACCTGTGAAACAATGTCATCAATCCTTACACCCTCGCAAAAGAGCGTCTTACCTCTGTATTCAAAAGCATCCATTGATTATCTACCCTTTCAAAATCATAATATTTCAGCTATCTTAGACAGGATGAACAGGATTAGCATGATAAAAGCCACCTTATTTCATCCTGATTATCCTGTTAATCTTGTCAAAAATTAATTTATTTATGTCATGTCTATCCTGTTATTTTGTCGGCCTTCTTCCTCCGCGCCGGTTTGTCCTTCCGTAGTAAATCGTTGCACAGTTTCTTTTCCCAATACGCAACACGTTTTTTAACAAACTGGTGCGCGGTAGAACCGTGGCTCTTGTAATTCTTTATACAGTTCTCCACACCAAGCACTCTGTAAACGTCATCTTCTATCGCGGAAGAAAACGCCTTGAAACCCGCCAATTGTAAATCCTCCAGCCTGCAATGCACCCGAATACACTCCCGCACAATGTTCCCCACAATCTCATGCGATTTCCGGAACGGCACGCCCTTCTTCACAAGGTATTCTGCAAGCGCCGTGGCGTCCAGAAAACCTTTCTCACAGGCCAGCATCATCCTCTCCCCGTTAAAGCTCGTATTCGCCACAAGCTCGGAAAGTATTGACAACGAACCCTGAACCGTATCCGCTGCGTCAAAGATCGCCACCTTGTCTTCCTGCATGTCGCGATTGTAGCTGAGCGGCAGTCCCTTGAGTAAGGTAAGCAAGGACGTCAAGTGCCCAAATACCCGGCCGCACTTGCCCCGAATCAATTCCAACACGTCGGGATTCTTTTTCTGCGGCATGATACTGGAACCCGTGCAATATGCGTCGCTGATCTCGACAAACTTAACCTCATCATTGCACCAGATAATCCACTCCTCACAAAGGCGGGACATGTGCATGGCAATGGTGGAAAGACAAAATGCGAACTCGATACAGAAGTCCCTGTCGCTTACGGCGTCCATGCTGTTCTCGCAAACTCCCTGAAAACCCAGCAATTTCGCCGTATACAACGGATCAGTTGAAAGCGTCGTGCCGGCAAGGGCGCAGGCGCCAAGGGGTGATTTGTTGAGGCGAACGGAACAATCCAGGAGCCGCGATTTGTCCCG
>Ga0082335_1006568_pt1 | contig 14852 bp, 9 predicted proteins | sample Subgrocontami58m_FD_72375 | JGI IMG/M metagenome (GOLD analysis project Ga0082335, IMG submission 72375) | Subsurface groundwater microbial communities from S. Glens Falls, New York, USA - GMW37 contaminated, 5.8 m (SPADES assembly) (version 2) ...
AAGGACAGCGGGGCGGGGGACTACTTCGATTTCGTGACCGCACATCTCGTCACCGGAGCGGCGATGCCGCTGACACTCGACGACGAGCTGCACCCGCTGCGCATGCTGCTGCGCGCGAAGGAAAAGCTGCGCACGGCCGCCAGGGCGAATTCATCGGATTAGTTTCACTTCGTTACTTCCGTGCAATTCCCCGGTGAAACTCGGCGATTGTGGGCGGGGTGCCCTCACCCCGCCGAAAAGCATTTCAGCATCACTGTCGCGGGGTGAGGGCACCCCGCCCGCCTTCATACATGGATAACAGCCGGGAACCTGCGATGAAACCAATGAATGTGGGTTGCGCGCTGGCCGCGCAACCCGCCGAAGGCGGGCAAGCGTGGCGCGACGAGCGCGCCACCTACAGCCAAACTCATGGTTTCCGCACAGGCTCGAGACCACCGATTGCTCGCTTGATCATTTCGCCATGAACCCCACCACCGCTTCCGCTCCTCCAATTGCTGCTCCTGCCCCGGTTGTCTCCACAGCGGAAATACGTCCGGCCCCGGCGCCCGGACGGCTGACGTCGGTCGACGCCTATCGCGGCTTCGTCATGTTCCTGATGATGGCGGAAGTGCTGCGTTTCTCACGGGTCGCGCGGGCGCTGCCCGAGAGCGGTTTTTGGAAATTTCTCACCTGGCACCAGTCGCACGTCGAGTGGATCGGGTGTTCGCTGCACGATCTCATCCAGCCCTCGTTTTCCTTCCTCGTCGGGGTGGCGCTGCCGTTCTCGATTGCGAGCCGCGCGGCGCGCGGGCAATCGCGCCTGGAGATGACGTGGCACGCCGCCTGGCGCGCGCTGGTCCTGGTGCTGCTCGGCGTGTTCCTGCGCTCGACGGGTCAGACCACCACGATGACGAACTGGACGTTCGAGGACACGCTGTCGCAGATCGGGCTCGGTTACGTCTTCCTCTTCGTGCTCGGGTTCCGGCCGACCCGCGATCACTGGATCGCGCTCGGCGCCATTCTCGTCGGCTACTGGGCGTTTTTCGCCGTGCGGCCGGTGCCCCAGGAATTCGACTACGCGAAAGTCGGCGTGCCGGCAACGTGGCTCGAGACTTTCGGCCTGACGGGTTTCGCCGCGCACTGGCAGAAGAACAGCAACGCCGCGTGGGCGTTCGACACGTGGTTCATGAATCTCCTCCCGCGTCCGTCGGCGTTCGGCTTCAACCGCGGCGGCTACGCGACCCTTAGTTTCATCCCGACGCTTGGCACGATGATCCTTGGCCTGATCGCTGGAAACATCCTGCGCAGCGCCCGCGCGCCGCTCGCGAAAGTGAAGTGGTTCGCCCTCGCCGGCGTCATCGGGCTGGCCGCGGGCTGGACGCTCGGTGCCCTCGGCGTCGTGCCCGTGGTGAAACGAATCTGGACGCCGAGCTGGGTCCTCTTCAGCGGCGGCTGGTGCTTCCTGCTGCTCGCGGCGTTTTACTACGTGATCGACGTGGCCGGGAAGAAAAACTGGTCGTTCCCGCTGGTGGTCATCGGCGCGAATTCCATTGCGGCCTACGTCCTCGCGCACGGACCCGAAGGCTATTTCTCGAAAGCGCTGACGACGCATTTCGGCCAGAAGACGTTTGCCGTCTTCGGGGCCGCTTATGAGCAATTGCTGCTCGGCGCCGCGACGCTGCTGGTGATGTGGCTGATTCTGCTTTGGATGTACCGGCGGAAGCTGTTCCTGAAGATTTGAGGCGGCGGGTGGGATCGGACCGCAAACCGCAGCGGCAGGCCTCCGTGCCTGCCGCAGAAATGCAGAACAGAATCGGTTTCGGCGGCAGGCGCGGAGGCCTGCCGCTATGTTGCCACGGCGCTGACGGAGCAGCGCCCTCCCATCATCTTTTTCAAAAAGCATCAGTCGGTGGTCAGTAGTCCGTGGTCTTTATGCCAATATCGATCCGGATCGTTCACGTTTGCGACGATTCGCAAATCGCAGATATTTGACCGCCGATTACGCTAATCACGCGGATAAAGAATAGCGGCAGGAGAAACTCCGACGATCCGCGTGTTTCGCGTGATCCGCGGTCAAATGCCTTGGCCGTTCCTTTGGTTGTGGCCGCCGTGGTGTGATATGTGTTGCCGAACAAACCTCCTCTCGGGCATTTCGACACCTCACGCTCCTCCGTTTTTGATGACCGCCACGCACTCGACCTCCGATCTGGCCGCGATTGTCCGGGCTTTCCCGCTGCTGGGCCGGTTTCAGGAGGCCCGGCCGCATGGGAGCGGACACATCAACGACACGTATGCCATCACGATGGATCAGGCGGGGACGCCGGTGCGCTATGTCCTGCAGCGGATCAATCATCACGTCTTCAAGCAGGTGCCCGCGTTGATGGAGAACGTGGAACGCGTCACCTCGCATGCCACGCGGCGCGCCGCCGAATCGCAGCAGGCCGATGCCGCGCGGCGTTCGCTCACGCTCGTGCGGGCGCTTGACGGGCTGCCGTATCATCGCGATCCGCAGGGCGGATGGTGGCGGTGTTATCTGTTCATCGAGCACGCGCGGACCTACGACGTGGTCGAGACGCCGCGACAGGCGGCGGCGGCGGCGCGCGCCTTCGGCGAGTTTCAGCGGCTGCTGGTGGATCTGCCGGGCCAGCGCCTGCACGAGACGATTCCGAACTTTCACCACACGCGGCGGCGCTTCGACGATTTCCGGCGCGGGCTGGAGCAGGACGCGCACAACCGCGCGGCGCAGGCGCGGGCTGAAATCGCGTTCGCGCTCGAGCGCGAATCGCTGGCCGACGCGCTGCTTGCGCCGCAGGCCCGGGGCGAACTGCCGGAGCGCGTGACGCACAACGACAGCAAGTTCAACAACGTCATGCTCGACGACATGACCCAGGCCGGCTTGTGCGTCATCGATCTGGATACGGTGATGCCGGGCCTGGCGTTGTACGACTTCGGGGACCTGGTGCGTTCCGGCACCAACGGCGCGGCGGAGGACGAGCGTGACCTGTCCCGCGTGCAGGCGCGGCTGGCGATCTTCGAGGCGCTGGTCGAAGGTTATCTCTCGGCGGCGCGACCGTTTGTCACCGCCGCGGAGATCGCGCATCTCACGGTGGCCGGGCACGTCATCACGTTCGAGATCGGGCTGCGGTTCCTCACGGATTTCCTCGCCGGCGACACCTATTTCAAGATCAAGCGCCCCCGCCACAATCTCGACCGCGCCGCGAACCAGTTCGCGCTGGTGCGCAGCCTGGAGGCGCAGCGGAGCGCGATGGAAGCGATCGTCCGGCAGCAGGGCGCCGCGGGGTGAATGTCACCGCGCATGAGGCTGGCGCGGCCAGGTTTGCCCTGCATTAGGAGCGTCTGACAACTCTGTAGGGCGGGGTCTCCGCCCCCCGCCGCTGCTCGGTTGCGAGACGAATTATCGGCGGGGTGCGGAGACCCCGCCCTACAACGCGGACTGCTTTCAAGCGTTCTGGAGTGAATGCCAAATCCGACTTGTCATCTAATAGATGACAAACCTGGACGATGGCGGCCCGCGCGCGGTGGAGCCGATCACAACCGGCGCGGCGAGCGAGCGGTGCGGGGGCGGGGACGCGGTCCGGCGTTGGCAACTGCCGTCCCGTGCAACAAAGGCCTTGTGCACGCGCGACGCTCGCTCTTGTTTGAAGAGCGGACTCCTTCTTCAACCGCTCCCCAACATGAGACTAGGCATTAACAGCTTCCTCTTCGTTTCACCATTCACGACCGAGAGCACCCGCTTGTTCTCCACGTTCAAGAAGTGGGGCTTCGACACCGTGGAGATTCCAATCGAGGATCCTTCCCACATCGATCCCGCGCAGGTGAAGGCCGCCGCCGACAAGCTCGGCCTCGCCATCGGCAGCGTGTGCGCGTGCATGGGCCCGGGGCGCGATTTTCGCGGCACGCCGGAGGAGCAGCAGACGGCGATGACCTACTGCAAGGCGATCATCGATCAGGCGGTTGCACTCGGCTGTCCTTCGGTGATTGGGCCGGTGTACTCGGTTGTGGGCAAGGCCGACGCCGTCGAGCCCGCGCAGCAGAAGGTCGAGTGGGACCTCGTGGTGAAGAATCTGAAGGAGCTCGCGCAGTACGCCGAGGCGAAGGGCGTCACGATCTGCATCGAGCCGCTGAATCGATTCGAAACGGATTTCCTGAACACCTGCGACCGGGGCCTGAAGCTGATCCGGGCGGTCGGTTCGAAGGCGGTGAAGCTGCACCTCGACACGTTCCACATGAACATCGAGGAGAAGAACCAGGCCGCCGCGATTCGGAAGGCGGGGAAGAGCCTCGCGCACTTTCACGCGTGCGGCAGCGACCGCGGCACGCCCGGCGGCGACCACATCGCCTGGAAGGAGATCGCGAAGGCGTTGAAGGCCGTCGGTTACAAGGGCGACGTGGTGATCGAATCGTTCACGACCGACGTGAAGGTCATCGCGCGCGCGGCGGCCATCTGGCGGAAGATCGAGCCGAGGCGGAACGACATCGCGGTCAAGGGGCTGAAGTTTCTCAGGAAGACGCTGCGGTGATGGGGTGGGGCCGCTTCTCCGAAGCGGCTTGGCGCGCATCACCCTAAATCCCAAGGCCGGCTCGGAGAGCCGGCCCCACCTGAGTCATCAACTGCGCGTCGCTACGTTCACCACCGCCCGCGCACGCCAATCGTCCACGCGGCGCCGTAGCGATTCACCACGCGCATGATGCCGGGCTCGTTCGAGAAACTCTCGATCGGCTCGTTCAAGATATTCCGGCCCGAAACGGTGATCTCGTAGGTCTGGTTGATTCGGTAGCCGCCGCTGAAGTCAAACATCAGCCGCTCGTACTGCCACTGTTCCTCGTTGGCATTCACGGCGGTGAGCCGTGCCGCGGACCATGTGCAGCGGACCTGCGCGTTGAACTTCGAGTTGCCGTAGCGGATGCCGCCGTTCGCGGACTTCGGCACGTGATTGTTGATCCGCGCGTCGGCGCGGGTGCGCGTGAGCGAGCCGAACAGGCTGAAGCCTCGCAGGGCCTTGGGCAGGAAGACGAGTTGCTGGCTGTACTCGATCTCGCCGCCATCGATCCGCCGCGTGCCCGGAGCGTTGCCCGGCCGGAGAAACGTGAAACCGGTATACTCCGGATCATCGGCATAACCGGCCTCTTCGGCCGTGACCGTCTGGTCGCGCGAACCCATGTCTCGCACGAACAGCCGGAAACCCGACACGCTCAGCGTGCCGGCCGGCTCGAGGAAGTACTGCGCGCTCGCGAAGTACTTGTCGGAGGTCTCCGGCTTCAACTCGGGGTTGGGGATGCGCACCGTCTGCGCGGCTTCGTTCACCGTGATGACGCCGGCGAGATTGTTGTAGCCAGGCCGTCCGATCGACTGGCTGCCGGCGAAGTGGAGATTCAGATTGCGGGTGACCGACCACTTCGCGCCGCCGCTGAAAAACGTGTTTTCGTAGCTGCCGTATTTGCTGGAGCGCTCGCCGTGCCGATACTGATAGTCGGTGAACGCGATCGTGTTGGGGGTGAATCCCGCGCGCTGCACCTGCGCGTTGGGGATGAGATCCTGGCTCTTGCCGATCACGCGGGTGCGTTCTTCGCGGACACCCAGGTTGAGGCGCAGGGACTTCCACCGGGTGTTGCCCTCGACGTAGCCAGCGTCGATTTGCTCCTTCACCGAGCGGGAGCTGTAATGGTCGCTGATGTGATTCGTGATGAGATTCGGAGTGAATTGCGACGGGTTGGCCTGGAACATCCGCAAGGTGGTGTAGACGTCGGGCAGCGGGATGCCGAGGTCGCCGACGTTACTGTTCGTCTTCGGATCATACGGGTAACGCGTGACGGTCGGCAGCACGGTGGTGGGTGCCGTCATCGAGCCGGCCGCGCCGACGTACGTGTACTGCAGGTTGCCGCTCTTCTCGAGGTCGTAGACCGACAGCTTGGACTTCAGTCCGGCGCCGATTTGAATCGGCAGCCCGAGCACCTCGACGGTCTTCTTCGCATCCAGATAGCCGATCCAGAGCCGGTGCTGTCCCGCCTCCGGGTTGGCCGTGACATTATTGCTGAACGCATCGGAACGATTGAAGCTGGCGGGATCGTTCCACGGCAGGCCGCTGAGTTGCCGCAACTGCCAGTCGCCGGAGGTCGGGCTGCTGCGCTGGGCCTGCCAGCTCATGCGGGTTAGCCGGTTGGTGACGGCCTGGAAATATCCCTCCGTCATTTGCTCGTAGGCGGTCCGACTCCGGGAATAGCCGCCCCCGAGCGTCAGGTTCAGATCGCCGCGCTTGTACTCCAGCTTCGGCGTGTAGGTGACGGTGTCGTTGAGCTTGTTCCGGCGGCTGGTCTGCAGTTGAAGGCGCGTGTTGGCGTTGGCGGTCGCCTGCGCGGTCACGCTGGTGAGCGAGGAGTCCGGCGTGATCTGCGCCGGGTTCACCACGAAGAGAAACTGCCGGTTGTTCGTGCCGTCGTCGAAGTGCGAGCCGGCCGTGCGCAGCGAAATCGCGAGGTGCGGCGTGAGCTTGTAGTCCGTCGTGAGATTGATCGAGGCGCGGGTGGACAACTTGGGTGCGTCGCGGAAGGTCATCTGCGTGATGAGCGGCCCGCGGGCCGGCTGCGAGTAGTTGAACTGGTGGGTGACGCCAGACTGCTCCGTGGCGACGGTGTTGGCCCCCAGCGTCAGATTGATGCCGAAGCGTCCCTTGAATGCCTCGCCGTAGGAGAAGATGAACCCCGGCCGCACCTTGTAGGCGTCGCCCTCGTAGGGTCCGGGCGTCTTCTTGAACGACCACGAATACTCGTTGCCCGTGAGCGAGAGCGTCGCGGTGATCTCGCGGCGCTTGCGGTCGAATGCGCTCCGACTGCGCATGTTGATCCGGCCGGCCGGAGAGTCGGCATCCATGCTCGAGGTCGTGGTCTTGTTGATTTCGATCGCCTCGATGCCGTTGATGGACGACTGTTCGAACTCGAACGAGCGGCCGGCAGCGTCGAAGCTGCCCGAGGCCGCCGTGGCCATCTGCATCCCGTCGACGCTGACGCTCGCGTAGCGCGGATCCAGCCCGCTGATCCGGGCGGTGCGGGCGTCCGAGTCGACGTAGTCCATCACGACGCCCGGGAGGTACTTGATGAACTCGCCGACGGTGCCGCCGGTGAGGTCGCCGAAATTGTCCGCCGCGACGACGCTCTTGAAGTTCACCGACGCCCGCTGCTCCATGATCGCCTTGGCGTTCCCCTCGCGTTCGCTCGAAACCACGAACTGATCGAGCTGCACGATGGCGCCGTCGGCCTTCGTGCCGGGCTGGTAAAGTGCGCCTTTGAGCTCGAAGTCCCGCGTAGCGGTCTGGCCCGCCGTGAGCGCCACCTGCGCGCTGGCCCGTTCGTAGCCGGTATAGGTGACGGACACCGTGACGTCCGTGGCGGGCACATTCGTCAACAGGTACGAGCCGTCGTCGCCGGAGTAGGTGACGAGATTCGTGCCGTCGATCGACACCTCGGCGTTGCGCACGTATTCCTGCGTGGCGGGGTTGAATATTCGGCCGAGGATTGTGCCGGTGGACGGCGCCTGCCCGATGGCGGAAGCAACGAGAAGCGGGACGACGAACCCGGCGAACGCCAGCGTCCGGATGAGCCGGCCACGGAAAGGAATCGTGCCACAAGCAGCGAGGGAGTTCATTGGTGCAGGACCGAACCGAGCAGGCGGGAACGTGCGATTTGATCGCTTGCGGGCGATTGTTGCAAGCCGGCGCAACGCACCGGCCGCCGCGGCGCGGGTGGCCTGCTCGTGGGCGATTTGGTCTTTCGATCGCGAGCGAGCTCGCTCCTACGAATTCAATTCGCCACGATTTCCCTCATGCGTCTCGCGAGCTTTCCCCTGCTTTTTGCCCTGACGGCATCGGCCGCAATGGCCGCCCAGCCTTCCGCGCCGCCCGCCGATCACCCCGTCCTCTTCAACACGGCTTTCGAATCGGGCTCGCTCGGCCTGATCGAGAAGCTCGGCGAGACGGAGTTCCGGCTGCACGTCAAGGGCCAGCAGGACGCGCGCGGCCGCAACCGGCAGGCGACGTGGTTCTATTTCCGCATGGATGACGTCGGCGGGCGTGAGCTCACGCTGCACCTCACGTCGTTCAAGGGCGAATACAACGACAAGCCGGCCAATGCCCCCGCCGGCGACTGGTACCGTCCGGTCTTCAGCGAGGACGGCGAGCACTGGCAGCATTTCAAGGATGCGCAGTGGGATGTCTCGGCCGACACCCTGACGTTCACCGTGCAGCCGAAGGGCAACACGCTCTGGATTTCGCACATCCCGCCGTACCCGTACTCGCGCCTGCTCACGCTGCTCGGCGGATTGAAAGGTTCCGCGATTGCGCGCGTGGAGGTCATCGGCCAATCGGTGCTCGGGCGCGACCTGCACCTCGTGACCGTCACGAATTTCGAGCGGCCCGCCGCGGCCAGGAAGATCGTCTGGCTGCAGGCCCGGCAACACGCGTGGGAGTGCGGCACGTCGTTCCTCGTCGAGGGTGCGCTGAAGTTCGTCACCTCCGACGACCCCGCGGCGCGCCAGCTGCGCGACGAGTTCGTCTTCAAGTTCGTGCCCCTGATCAACCCCGACTCGGTGGTGCGCGGCGAGGTGCGCTTCAACGCCAACGGCTTCGACCCGAATCGCCAGTGGGACGAGGTCGACCTCGACGGCCGGCGGTGGCTCGAGCGGAATCCGGAGATTTGGTACGTGAAGAAGGCGCTGAAAGCCCAGCAGGCGGAGCAGCCCATCGCCATCGCGCTCAACCTGCACAACACGGAGATGAACGAGTACGTCGAGACGATGGTCGACGCCGAGCCGCAGCAGGCGATGCTGCACCGGTTCTTCGAGCGACTGGTGACCACGACGACGTTCGATCCGTCAAACCCCGGCAGGCTGCGGATTTTTGCCGGGTCCGGACCGGCGAACACGACGAACTCCATCTGGCGCGAAGCGAAGATTCCGATGATGCTGATGGAGCAGCGCATCGGCCCGAGCCGGAAGCTCGGGCACATCGTCACGACGGAGGAGCGTTTGGAGTTCGGCCGAGAACTGATTCAGGCGATGGCGGCCGTCGCGCGGTAAAGTAGTCCGAAGAAGGACGGGTCGCCCCGCCATGGTTGGGCAAGCGGCGCGGCTGGGGTGTCGTTGCTGCAGTCGAGGACGAAGGAATAATCCACACGTGCGGCAGCTTAGTTGCGATTAGCCATCCAGAAACGGCCGCCCAGCGATAAATCCTGTTGGTATCCGCTTGTCACGGCCCGCTTCGCCACGTTCGAATTAGATCGCTGGTTGCCAAGATTGCGCCTGACCACGCGAACGACCGCAAACCACCTCAGGAGCCCGGAAATGCATTGGCGTGCGAATTCGGGCTCCTGCTGTTTTTATGCCAGGTTGATCACCTTTCGCGCGTTCGTGATTTCGCGACTGTGCGGCGTGATTATTGGAGGGCCCGCCTCCGTGCGGGCCGCGGACGACACGGAGGTCGTCCCTCCAGAATTCGCAAGAACGAGACTCGCTGGCGCTCGTCGCTACGAGCCCGCCGCTCACTTCCCCGCCGTCGCAACCACCTTTCCGGCCGGCCGCACGTTCCGGCCCTTTGCGCCGGTGAGCGCATCGCCAAGATCCTGCCGCGCCCGGTTCGCCACTTCCTGCAGGCGTGCGACGATCTCCGGATGTTGCGCGGCGAGGTTCTGTGTTTCGCCGGGATCGGCCTTCACGTTGAAGAGTGAAAGCTCGATTTTCTCCACGCGGTAACCGTGCCGGCTCGCGATGCCGCGGATGCCGGAGTTCTCGATCGCCTGCGGCTTCATGTTCGCGTAATTCGAGGGCTTGCCGCCACGGCCCGGTTCGGCCGCGACCGTGAGGTACTCGTGCGGCAGGTGGAGCTTCCAGTCGCCCTGGCGCACCGCGTGAAGTTCGTCGCCCGAGTAGAACCAGAATTCGTCGCGACCTTTCGCGCCGCGTTCGCCGAACAGCAGCGGCCGGGCGTCGACGCCGTCCAGCTGCACGGCCGGCAGCGGTGCGCCAATCAACTTCGCGAAGCTCACATAAAAATCCATCGCCGCGAGCGGCTCGTCGGTCACGCGCTTGGCCGGCACGTGACCGGGCCAGCGAACGATGCACGGGGTCGAGTGGCCGCCACCAAAAGTCGTGAGTTTGCCCTCGCGGAGAGGGCTGGCGGAACCGGCGTGTTCGCCGTAGGAGAGAAACGGGCCGTTGTCGGAGCTGAACACGACGAGCGTGCGCTGCTCGAGTCCGAGCCGCCGGAGCGCCGCCAGGACTTCACCCACGCCCCAGTCGAGCTCCTGCACGACGTCGCCGTAGAGCCCTCGCCGGCTCGTGCCGCGAAATTTCTCCGAGGCAAAAATCGGCACGTGCGGCATGATGTGCGGCACGTAGAGGAAGAATGGCTTGTCGCGATTCCGCTCGATGAAGGAGACGGCGCGCTCGGTCAGCCGGCGCGTGAACTGCGACTGGTCGGGGTCGAGCTCCACGACCTTTTCGTTTTCGTACCACGGCAGCGACGGGATGCCGCGCACCACCGGATGCAGCGGCCCGTTGTCGTTCGAGTACGGAATGCCGGCCCATTCGTCGAACCCGCGGCGGGTCGGCAGGAAGGGCGGCTGGTGACCGAGGTGCCATTTGCCGAATATGGCGGTGGCGTATCCACGTTCCTTGAACAGCTGGGGCAGCAGCCGTTCGTTCGCATGCAGCCCGACCATGCTCGTGTGGTTGAGCGCGCCCGCCATGCTGACGCGATTCGGATAACTGCCGGTCATCAGCGCCGCGCGCGAGGCCGTGCAGACCGACTGGCCGACATGGAAACTCGTGAAGCGCGTCCCCTCCGCGGCGAGCCGGTCGAGGTTGGGCGTGGCAATGTCCTTCGCACCGTAGCAGCCGAGGTCGCCATAGCCGAGGTCGTCGGCGAAGATGAAAACGATATTGAGCGAGGACACGTCGGCCGCTCCGATCCGGACGGCGGCGACAGCCAGGAAAAACAACGACGAACGCAGGGTGATCATGGGGAGGAGACGGTTGTAGCGCGACGGCCGTGCCGTGGTAAAGCGTGTCTTCGCGCGGTGCCCCGGCGCCGCGGCATCGGCCGGGTTACCCGCCGGCCGGCGCGCGCAGCGTCGGCGGGCCCTGCAACCAGCCGAGCGACGCAAGGAACTTGTCCGCCTCGAGCACCGTCAGGGCGTAATACTTGGGATTCTTCGCGTTGAAGAAGCCGTGGCCCTGGCCTTCGTACACGTGGAGATCGCAGCGCACGCCGGCCGCGCGCATCCGGTCGCGGAGCGTCGCGAGCGTTTGCACCGGAATCAGTTTGTCCTCCGAGCCGAGGAACAGGATCGCCGGCGGATCGTCGCGCGACACATTGTGCGCGGGGGAGAATTCCGGAAAGCGATCGCCTACGCGATTCGTGCCCCAGCCGCCGGGCCCGTTGTCGAGCACGGGATTGAAGAGCAGCAGGGCGGCCGGCTTCGGCGAAATGCTCCGATCGTCCGCCGGATCGTCGAGCGCATCGACCATTCCGACGTGGGCCGCCAAATGCCCGCCGGCCGAGCCGCCTGCCGCCGCGATTCGCTTCGCATCGATGCCAAGTTCCCGCGCATGCGCGCGAACCCAGCGCATCGCCGTGCGCGCATCGTAGACGCACTCCAGCGGTGGCGTGTTGCCCTGGCCTTTCAGCAAACGGTACTCGACCTGAATGCACACCAGTCCGCGCGAGGCGAAGTAGGTGCTGTGTTCGTTGAACTGGTTCGGCGCACCGCCCACCCAGCCGCCACCGTGGAAAAAGACAATCGCGGGCCGCGCGTCGCTCCGCTGCCAGCCGGCCGGTCGCAAGACGTACAGCTTCAGTTCGCGCTCGGCGATGCGCTTGTAGACCTGGGGCTCGCCCACCGGTCGCACCGGCTCGGCGGCGAATCCGGACGCGATCAGGGCCAACGCCACGACTGCGGCGAAGCATCGCGCCCGGGTGCGTGAGTCAATCGCGGCGGAAGGCGCGCGCGTGTCGCTTCTCCCCGCGGAACTGAAAATCGTGAAGGTCATTGGGATTTCATGGAGCTTGGGCCCGCGTCGCCGTTTTTTCGAGAACTGGCCTCTGCCGGATCAAAGCAGTAGTCCGCGAATGAACGCGAATAAACGCGAATAAACGCGAAAAAAGTCATCGAGAGAACTCGCATCAGTGAGTCCTTCCGCTCTGACTTCGCGTGATTCGCGGGCACTCTTCTGAATACCTCCCTTTAGATGCGTCGACGCGGCCACCGCAACGATTCGCAGTCATGCCACGCCCCAAGGTTGCGCTCGGGACTAGTCGTGTCTTCGGTGGGTGGTACGGCATGCTTATTCCGATGAAGACTTTTCTCCTCCGAGGTATCGCGGTCGCGGCGGCTCTGTTCCTGGCGGCGGGTGCGCTGGCCGCGGAAATGTCCGGCGAGCCGCGCGTCTACAAGCAGGTCGACGGTCGCGAACTGCGGCTCTATCTTTTCAAGCCGAAGGAATGGTCGGCGTCGGACCAGCGGCCGGCCATCGTCTTCTTCCACGGCGGCGGCTGGACCGGCGGTGCGCCGAACGCGTTCAGCCGGCAGAGCGAATATCTCGCCAGCCGCGGCCTGGTCGCCGTCAGCGCGCAGTACCGTTTGCTGGAAAAGGATGCGCCGGTCGCACCGTTCATCTGCATGCAGGACGCGAAGTCCGCGCTGCGCTGGGTGCGTTCCCACGCGCAGGAACTCGGCATCGATCCGGCCCGCATCGCCGCGGGCGGCGGATCGGCGGGCGGACATCTCTCGGCGTTCGTCGGGCTCGTGCCGGGTTATGACGACCCGGCGGACGATCTGAAAGTGTCGGCGAAACCGGCGGCGCTCGTGTTGTTCAATCCGTTCGTCGGCTACCGGACTGCCACGGTGACCGACGACGCGCTGCTGGCGCGCGGCACGGCGCGATTCGGACCGAAGGCGCGGGAGTTCTTCGCCTCGACGCCGGCGAATCACGTGACGAAGGACGCGCCTCCGACGATCATCTTCCATGGCGCGGACGACGCCGTCGTACCGGTGACGCAAGTGCAGAGTTTTGCGGACGACATGAAGAAAGCCGGCGTGCGCTGCGAACTGGTGGTGTTCCCGGGCCAGACCCACTCGTTCTTCAATCGCGGCAAGGCGTTCTACGAAACGGTCATCGCGATGGACAAATTCCTGGCATCGCTCGGCTGGCTGAACGGCCCGCCGACGATGACGGTGCCGGCGAATGCGGAGATGGCCGCCGATGCGGGCGCACGGAAAGCCAAGCGGAAGAAAGCGGCGAAGTAGTCTGGGGCGCAGGCGGAGAACGCACCTAAAACCGCGATCGGTGGACGGGTGGGGCCCGCTCTCCGAGCGGGCCTGAGTTTCGCGTTTATCGCGCTCATCCAGGCAATTCATGTCAGATCTCAGGCCGGTTCGGAGAACCAGCCCCACCACGTTCATGAGCAGCACCCCCACCCGGCGAGCATGCTCTTCTCTTCTCCGCTTCGCTATTTTACCCCCAGGTGCTTGAACAGGAATTCCTGGAGCGGGATCTCATGATTCCCCTTGAGCCGCGGCTCGGACATCGCGAACCAGACCGTGGCCTCGACTCCCGCCGCGTCGCACGCCTTCTTCACCGTCCGCGCGTGATTCGGGTGGTGGAGATAATGCCCGCGATTCGCCACGTCGCCGTCCGGCTGCGCCGAGAACATGAAAACCGGCGGGTCGTCGCTCGAGATCAGTCCGAGCATGTCGACATCATCGAGCACGGCCTGCGACCGGGTGAGTTCCTCGTCGGATTTCGCGCCGTAGAACGCGGCGAGCTCGCCGGGTCTTTCCCACTCGGTATTGCCCTTGCCCAGGAACTCGGGCCAGCGGCGGATATTGTAGGTGGCCTGCGTGTTGATCGCGCCGGCGGCGGCCAGCCGTGACGACTCGCGCCGCACCGGGTCGGCGCTCTTCGGGTCGGCGAGATCGGGGTGGAACGCGAGCCACAGCGACGTGCCGGCGCCGGCGGACCCGCCGTACGAGGCGATGCGTTTTGGATCCAAGTTGTACTCCCTGGCTTTCCAACGGACGAACTGAATCGATCGCGCGCAGTCGCGCAGGATGTCCTGGATCGGCGCGGTCGGGCGAAACCGATAGTTGATCGCCATGAACGATACGCCGTGGTCGAGGCACGCCTTGATCATATTGGCGCTCGCACCGTCCTTGCTGCCATTCACGAATCCGCCGCCATGAATGTACACGACGAGCGGGGTGGGGCGGTCCGACTTCGCGAGCCACAGGTCGAGTTTGTTTCGTTCGTGCGGCCCATAGCTGACGTTCGCGAAGGCCGGCGCCGGTTTCTTCGTGGTCTCCGCCGGACGCGGAGAACCCTCATCGCCGGGCGGCGGCGCCGGCGCTTTCTTCGCCCGGCGGATGACTTTCGAATACACCTGCGCCTCCTCGAAAGTGAGGACGCCGTCGTGATTGGTGTCGGCTTCCGGATACTGTTTCAGCAGTTCCTGCAGCCGCGGATTGGGCTCGGCGGCGCAAAGCAAGGCGGGACAGAGGGTGAGGAGAAGTTTTTGAACAAGCGTCATGGAGCGAAGAAGTGCGCGGGCAGCCGAGCGCCATGGGAGTAGGCCCGCGCGGAATGCCCTGCAAGCCGGGTCCAGCCAAGCTGGTCAAAATCAGCCCCCGCGACGGCCAAGAAAATAAACGCTGCAAAACGCCGCAACGTGGGTTTGTTTCCGCTCCGTACCCCAAGGCGGCTGTTCCCGGGCCGCCCCTAATCTGCGCGCGGCGCCGCGCGCTCTCATCACCATGGCTTCACCCCACCGTGCTGTAACCCGCGCAGTGCTGACGGCACTGCTGCTCGC
>Ga0082335_1006569_pt1 | contig 14849 bp, 15 predicted proteins | sample Subgrocontami58m_FD_72375 | JGI IMG/M metagenome (GOLD analysis project Ga0082335, IMG submission 72375) | Subsurface groundwater microbial communities from S. Glens Falls, New York, USA - GMW37 contaminated, 5.8 m (SPADES assembly) (version 2) ...
GTGGCAAGCACCGTGATCGGAACAAAGTCGCGCTGCGCGTCATACGGCAGCTTTTCATAGAGCACGGGGTTGATGGTATGGCTGGAGAACGCGACGAGAACCGTCAGGCCATCGGGCGGCGCCTTGGCGACCAATTCGGTCGCGATGGTGCCGTTTGCACCGGCACGGTTGTCGACGACGACCGGCTGCCCCCACAGCGGGGAAAGCTTCTGACCAAGACTTCTCGCGACGACATCAACCGTGCCGCCCGCGGGGAAACCCACGATGAACCGCACCGGCTTGGCCCGGGAGCCCTGAGCGCCTGCTGGCGCAATCGCAAGAATTGCGGCGACAAATGCGACGATCGATGCGGCATCCAGAATACGAGTATTCACAGGTAGGCTCCTCCTCCGTGATGATTCAGACTGCCTGACAGCCAGGGCGATATTCTACCTCCCGGCGTGCTCCGGTATCTGTCGGGAATCGATCTGAACAGTTACAATGACCCATTCAGCCCATAGCGTCCATTCATTCCGCCGCGATCGTATGACAGACCCCGTCATACTCAATGTCAATGGCATCGACCGTTCCGTTACCGCGGAGGCTGATACGCCGTTGCTCTACATCCTGCGCAACGATCTGCAGCTGAAAGGCACGCGCTTTGGCTGCGGCCTGGGCCAGTGCGGCGCGTGCAATGTACTGATCGACGGCCGGAACGTGCAATCCTGTGACACACCGCTGTGGGCCGCGGCCGGCAAGCGCATCACCACCATCGAAGGGCTCGGCGCGCCCGGGCGTTTGCATCCGCTGCAGCAGGCCTTCATCGACGAGCAGGCCGCCCAATGCGGTTACTGTGCGAGTGGCATCATCATGAGCGCCAAGGCGCTGCTCGACACAAATCCGGATCCCGGTGAGGACGAGATTCGCGCCGCGCTCGACCGCAACCTCTGCCGCTGCGGCACGCATACCCGCATCGTGCGCGCGATCCAGCGCGCAGCACGGAACATGGCCGCAAAAGCGCCGCGATGAGCGCACCAACCGCCGCGCTTCCGCCCACGCTCAACGCCAACCGGCGGCTCGACCGCTGGGTGCAAGTTAATGCGGACGGCACGGTCACGGTACGCACCGGCAAGGTGGAAATTGGCCAGGGCATCGTCTCCGCGATGGCGCAGATCGCGGCTGACGAGCTCGATGTCGATTACACCCGGATACGCATGGTGCCGGCCGATACGTCCGTCAGCCCGGATGAAGGCTCGACCACGGGCAGCCGCTCGATCGAGGAAGGCGGTTCGTCATTGCGCCAGGTGTGCGCTGAGGTGCGTGACCTGCTGCTGCAAACCGCCGCGCGCAGGCTCAACGCAAGCCTCGAAAGCCTGACGGTCAAAGACGGCACGATCCGGGTGCGCGCCCGCCGCGAGAGCGCCACCTACTGGGAACTCGCCACGGAAGTCGATCTCGCGCGCGAAGCAACCGGGCAGGTGAGCCCCAAGCAGTCCGGCGAGCTCGAGCTTGTCGGCAAAGCAGTACCTCGTCTGGATATTCCGCGCAAACTTACCGGCGCCGCCTATGTTCATGACCTCGAAATTCCCGGGATGCTGCACGGGCGCGTGCTGCGCCCGCCGTCTTATCGGGCGACGCTGATCTCGCTCGATACCGCGGCCGTGCGTGCGATGCCCGGCGTGGAGGCCATCGTGTGCGAAGGCAACTTCATCGGCGTGGTCGCCGTGCGCGAAGAACAGGCGATCAAGGCGATGCAGTTACTCGAGCGCAACGCGGTATGGGACGAGCAGGCGGACCTGCCCGATGCCGACGCAATGCCGGAATTCCTGCGTGCACAGCCGGCCGAGGACGAACTTCTCAGAGAGAAATCGTCTGCGTCCGCCCGCGGCGGCAAGGCGCTGATTTCAACGTACACCCGCCCGTATCTCGCGCATGCCTCGATCGGCCCTTCGTGCGCGATCGCGTGGTGGCACGAGAATCGGCTCGAAGTATGGTCCCACAGCCAGGCGATCCATTCGCTGCGCGCCGAGCTCGCCAAGACATTGCAGCTCGATGCCGCCAATATCGTGGTCAGGCACGCGGAAGGCGCGGGATGCTACGGACACAACGGCGCCGACGATGCTGCGCTCGACGCGGTGCTGCTCGCGCGCGCCGCCGGAGGACGCCCGGTCAGGCTGCAGTGGATGCGCGAGGATGAGTTCGGCTGGGAACCTTTCGGCCCGGCGATGGTGGTCAGAATGGAGGGAACCCTCGACCGCAACGGAAAAGTGGCGAGCTGGCAGGAGGAGATCTGGAGCAATCGCCACATCACGCGGCCCGGCCGCCATCCCAACCCGGGACTGCTTGCCGCGTGGCACATCGACCCCGGAGTCGAGCCGCCGCCGGCAATCGACATGCCGCTCGCGATGGGCGGAGGCAGCCAGCGTAACGCGCTGCCGTATTATGATTTTCCCAACGAACGCATCGTCAACCACGCGATACGCCAGATGCCATTGCGCGTGTCGACGCTGCGGGCGCTCGGCGCGCATCTCAACGTGTTCGCGATCGAATCGTTCATGGACGAGCTGGCCGCGGCCGCGGGTATCGATCCCGTCGAGTTCCGGCTGCGTCATCTGAAAGATGAACGCGCCCGCGCGGTCATCGAGGCCGCCGCCGCTCACGCACACTGGACGCCCGGCATGAAAGGCGACGGCATGCGCGGCATGGGGATCGGCTTTGCGCGCTACAAGAACATCGGTAATTACGCCGCCGTCGTGGCCGAGGTGATCGTCGAGCAGGACGTGCGCGTGGTGCGCGCAGTGGCCGCGGTCGATTGCGGGCGCGTGGTGAATCCTGACGGCGTCACGAATCAGGCTGAAGGCGGCATCGTGCAGGCGGCGAGCTGGACGCTCAAGGAACAGGTGCGCTTCGACCGCACGCGGATTTTGTCCCGCACGTGGGAGGACTACCCCGTCATTATCTTCAGCGAAGCGCCGCAGATCGAAATCGTGCTGATCGACCGCCCCGATGAGCCCTCGCTGGGAGTCGGCGAGGGCATGGTGGGTCCCACCGCGGCCGCGATCGGCAACGCAGTGGCAAACGCGATGGGGATACGGGTGCGCGACCTGCCGCTCACGCGCGCGCGTATCATTGCCGCAATTCAATAAACGTCATACCGGCGCAAGCCGGTATCCAGGATGTTATGGATTCATTCAGGATCGTATTTCTGGGCACCGGCTTTCGCCGGTGTGACGAATCATTTTCCAACAACCTGCAAGAGGGGATTTATGAATCTCACAGGGCGTAGTTTGCTTTTGGTGGCGGCAGGGATTTCGGCTTTTTGGGACGCCAGTCTCGTTGCCGCGCAGACTTATCCGGCGCGGTCGATCCGCGTCATCGTGCCGTTTGCGCCGGGCGGCGCAACTGACGTGGTCCTGCGCCTGCTGGCGCCGCGGCTGTCTGAAAATCTCGGGCAGCAGGTGGTGGTCGACAATCGTGGCGGGGGTGCCGCGACCATCGGCATGGATATGACCGCCAAAGCCGCACCGGACGGTTATACGCTCGGCGTGGCCACCCTGACCTTCAGCATCAATCCCAATCTCTTCAGCAAGCTGCCCTACAACTCCGAGAAGGATCTCGCGCCGGTCAGCCTGATCGCGATCGTCCCGCTGGTGCTGTCGCTGCATCCGTCAGTGCCGGTGCGATCGGTCAAGGAATTGATCGCGTTCGCGAAGGCGCGGCCCGGCAGCCTGAATTATTCCTCATCCGGTAATGCCAGCGCGTCCCAGATGGCGGCCGAGCTGTTCAGCTCCATGAGCGGGATCAAGATGGTGCACGTTCCTTATACGGGCGGGGGTGCCGCTCTGCTGGCGATACTCAGCGGGCAAGTCTCGATCCTCTGCGGCGCCATTCCGGTGATGCAGCCATACTTCAAATCCGGCAAGCTGGTGGGCCTGGGCGTGACGACCGCCAAGCGCGATCCCGCCATTCCCGATATTCCGACCATTGCCGAGGCCGGTGTGCCGGGGTATGAATCGCGCGAATGGCAGGGCATCGTCGTGCCCGCGGGAACCCCCACCGCAATCATCAACCGGTTGAACCAGGCATTCGTCAAGGTTCTCGCGGCCCCGGATTTGAAAGAACGCTTCGCGGCGGCAGGCGCCCATCCGGTAGGCAGCACGCCGGAAGAGTTTGCCGCGCACATCAAAAAAGAGATCGCCCTCATGGGAAAACTGGTCAAGGAAGCGGGAATCCGAATTGAATAACATTACCAACGGTCCCTGGATCGAGCATTTTCCAGGCAACTTCGTCTGGTCGAATGCGGTGCTCGTCACCAAGGGGATGGCGCCTTATGGCGCCGTTGCGCTCGGGGAGATCGACGAAGTCTGCGAACGGCTCAGGCAGCGCCAGAACGAACCTGATGCGTGGCGCGAGGAGTGGTGCGCGTTGGCGAGCCGGCTCGAAAAAGTCGCCGACCGGGCCGCCGCCGCGGGGCATCAGTTCACCGCCGGCAACTATTATCTGCGGGCCGGCATGTATTACTTCACCGGCGAGCGTTTCGTGCCGCCGGGCGAACAGAAACGCGAGATCGGGCGCAAGTCCCTGCAATGCCAGCACGCCGGATTGGAGCGGCGCTACCCGAACATCGAGCGCGTTGAAGTCCCTTACGAAAACGCCACGCTGCCGGCGCTGTTCATGAAGGCGCCGGGAGTGTCGGGGCGCGCGCCGACGGTGGTGGTATTCAACGGCATGGACAACTGCAAGGAAATGAGCGTGCTTTTCGCGGGCCTCGAATTTGCGACGCGCGGCTGGCATACGCTTGCGATCGACGGGCCGGGGCAGGGCGAGTCGCTGCGGCTGCGGGATCTGCACGCCCGTCACGATTACGAAGTCCCGGGCAAGGCTGCTTACGAGTATGTCGCCGCGCGGCCGGAAGTCGACCCCAACAGAGTCGTGATCATGGGCTACAGCTTCGGCGGCTATTACGCCGCGCGCATTGCGGCGTTCGAGCATCGCTACGTCGCCGGCGTGGCGTTCGCGGCGCTGCACTGGGATCTCGCTGCGTGGCAAGCCGAGATCAAGCGAAGGCACGAGACCGATCCGAAGACGACGGCGCAGTCCACTTTCCACTTTCGGTGGGTTATGGGCACGGACACCATGGAGGGGGCGATTGAAAAGGCAAGGCAGTTTTCACTGGCAGGGGTGGCCGGGAAAATCGCCTGCCCGTTCCTGATCCTGCATGCCGAGGATGACAAGGTCGTTCCGGTCGCGTCCGCCCACAAGCTCTATGACGCGATAGGCAGTAAATCGAAGACTTTGAGGATCCTCACCGCCCAGGATGGCGGCAACTACCATGCCCAAGCCGACAATCGCCAGGTCGGGGTCGATATCATCGCGGATTGGGTTACCGAGTATTTGACATAATACAGATTATACGACTACAAGGAACGGCGAAACGCCATTTAAAGGGCCTTGGGCGGCGGCGTAATCCGTTACTGCCCGCCCGCCTTGACCAACAACTCGACGATCTCCTTATGCTCTCGCTGGCGCGCCGCCGCCAGCGCTGTCACGCCATCATGGCTTTTCAGGTTGGGATCGGCGTCGCTCGCAAGCAGAAACACCACCAGCTCCGCGTGGCCCTCGCGTGCTGCCATCATGAGTGCCGTCAGGCCGTTGCTATCGGCAGCGGTATTGATCCGGGCACCGTAGGCCAGCAACAGACGGCTGATTTCGACACTGCCTTTGACGGCTGCATAAATCAGCGGCGTCCAGTTCCCCGACGGATTGACCTCCGCGCCGTGAACCAGCAGCTGCCTGACCACTTCCAGATCCCCCCGCAATGCGGCCAGCATCAAGGCGGTCTCGCCAAGCGCGTTGCGCGAATTGACGTTAGCGCGTCCCGCAAGCAGTGCCTTGACCGCCCCGACGCTGCCTTCCCTGATGGCGAGAATCAGGAGCGAATTGCCTTCCGGATCGACCGTTCCCGCTTCCACACCCCGTTTGAGGAGCTGACTGACGGCCCGGACATCGTCTCTCTTGACCGCTTCGAGCATGTCCTCGTAGACACCTGCAACCGAGACGTGCCAGACCAGCGCCAGAATTACACTCGCAACAATCTTTACATTAAACATTAGATCAGGATTGTATTATATTGAATAAATGATGATAATTACTTGTCGTTTTCTCGGAAACCTGTTCCAAGGTTACGCCTTTCAGACGCGCAATCTCTTCCGCCACATGCCTGACGTAGCCGGGCTGGTTGGTCTTGCCGCGATGTGGAACCGGTGCCAGATAAGGCGCGTCGGTCTCGACCAGCATGTTTTCAAGCGGCACCCGGCGCGCGACTTCCTGGAGTCCTTTCGCGTTCCTGAAGGTCACGATCCCGGAGAACGAGATATGGAAACCCATTCCCATCGCCGCTTCAGCGACTTCCCAGCTCTCGGTGAAGCAATGCATCACTCCACCCGCCTCGCCAGCGCCCTCTTCGCGCATGATGCGCAGCGTGTCGTCCGCGGCGGCGCGCGTATGAACGATTAACGGTTTGCCGCACTCCCGCGCGGCGCGGATGTGCGCTCGGAAGCGCTCGCGCTGCCATTCCAGATCGCCTTTGAGCCGGTAATAATCGAGCCCTGTCTCGCCGATCGCCACGACCCGGGGATGATCCGCCCGCGCGACCAGTTGCTCGACCGTCACTGCCACGCCTTCGTAATCTGGATGCACTCCCACGGAGGCATGCAAATGGGGATAAGTCTCCGCCAGCTTGCGCACGCGCGGGAAATCCTCGAGCGTCACCGACACGCACAACGCGCGCCCGACATCATTGGCGCGCATCCGCTCGAACACCGCATCGAGCTTGTCCGCGAGCTCGGGGAAATCGAGGTGACAATGCGAATCAACCAGCATGGACGCCTGTCACCGATTCGCCGCGCAGCAGCGCCGCATATGACAACAGCAACTGCTCGATGAACAAGCGTGCATTGAGCGAATGGTTGACGATGCGCTGTTGACGCACCAGTTCCCGGTGATAGCGCGCGACATCGACAGCGCGCAGGCCACCCGCAATCCGTGTCAATGCGGTCTCGAAATCCGGGTTGTAACGTACTTTGCCGCCGGACCTTGCGCTCAGCAAATCGTACGTCCAGCGTTGCAGCCACCCCAACAGCCGGCCGACAGGAAATTCGCGTACCTGCTCGGCCAGGATCAGTGCATCGAGCCCGGACGCAGCCAGCCTCTCCAGCAATGTTTTGCGCTGGGTCCAGAACTCCCCGTCATCCAGCCCGAGCGCCGCGAGCGGCGCATTGCCGGTCTGCGCCAGACTCAACGCCGGATCCGCTATCCCCTGCTCACGCAACCATTGCGCGGCCACTGCAACCTGCGGCGTTGGCAGGACTACCTGCTGGCAGCGGCTGATGATCGTCGCCGGCAGAGAGCTTGGCCGGTGCGCAATCAGCATGAAGCGCGTTCCCGGCGGCGGCTCTTCCAGATTTTTCAGCAATGCGTTGGCCGCATTCGGATTCAGCGTCTCGGCGGGATAGAACACGATGGTCTTGCCGCCGCGGCGGTGCGCGGTCAGGTTGATGAAATCCTGCAAATTCCTGACTTCTTCCACCCGGATCTCCTGACTCGGCTTGCGTTTGCCGGCTGCGGGCTGGTCGGATTCGGCGGCATCCGTTTCGTCCAACAGGGGTTCAGCCAAACGCAGCGCTTCCGGTTGGAGTTCGCGGTAGTCGGGGTGGCCGGAAGCGGCAAACCAGCGGCAGCTCTGGCACGTCCCACAGGCGGCGCCGTCAGCGGCGGAGTTCTCGCAGGCGAGCGACTGCGCGAACTTGCGCACGAAGTCGAGCTTGCCGATGCCTTCCCGGCCCCGGAACAGCAGCGCGTGCGGCAGCGCAGCCTTGCGCAGCAGCAGTTCCCGCCATTGCGGCTGATGCCATGGATAAACCGCTACCGCCATAGCGCACCCGCAATGTCCGTGAGCTGCTGCTGGATGCGTGCGACGCTCTGGCCGGCATCGATCACGCGGATGCGCGACGGGGCTTCGCGCGCACGGCGCAAATAGGCCTCCCGCACGCGGCGGTAGAAATCATCCTGCTCCTGCTCGAAACGATCGGCGCTGCGCGCGCCACGCGCGCGCAGCCGCGCGATCTCGGGCGCCAGATCGAACAGCAGCGTGAGGTCGGGCTGCAGTCCGCGCTGCGTCCAGTCCTCGAGTTGTGTCAGGCGCGCCCAGTCCACGCCGCGCCCGCCGCCCTGGTAGGCGAAACTTGCGTCAGTAAAACGGTCGCACACCACCCAGTCGCCCCGGGCAAGCGCGGGTTCAATCACCCGCTCGAGATGTTCGCGCCGCGCGGCGAACATCAGCATCACTTCCGTTTCCGCGTGCATCGGATTTACCGGATCGAGCAGCACTTGGCGCAGTTTTTCGCCCAGCGCGGTGCCGCCGGGTTCGCGCGTGACGTGCACGACGATTGCGCGCTGCCGAAACAAATCCGCAAGCCACGCCAGATGCGTGCTCTTGCCGGCGCCATCGATACCTTCCAGCGTGATGAATTTTCCGCGCATGATTTTGATGACCGCAACGCCCATGTGTTTCGTTATCTCACGGACTCTCAGCGCTTGCCGCGCCGCTGGTATTTTGTCACGGCGCGCTCGTGCTCGGCCAGCGTCGCCGAAAAATACGACGTGCCGTCGCCGCGCGCGACGAAATACAGCGCTTTGCTCGGCGCCGGATTGAGCGCGGCGGCGAGAGCGTCCGCGCCCGGTATCGCGATCGGCGTCGGCGGCAGGCCTTCGCGCGTATACGTGTTGTAAGGGCCGTCGGCGAGCAGATCGCGCTTGCGCAGGTCGCCGTCAAACTCCGCGCCAAGACCGTAGATGACGGCCGGATCGGTTTGCAGCCGCATGCCGAGCCTGAGACGATTCACGAACACCGCGGCAATCAGGGCCCGCTCGTCCGGCTGCCCGGTTTCTTTCTCGATGATCGACGCCAGGATCAGCGCCTGATAAGGGTTTTCCAGCGGCAGGCCGCTGGCGCGCGAATTCCATGCTGACTCGAGCTGGACCTGCATGGCGCGATAAGCGCGCTGCATTATCGCGACATCGCTGATGCCGTTGGCGAAGTAGTAGGTGTCCGGAAAGAACAGGCCCTCGGCCGACGCCTGCGGAATGCCAAGGCGTTTCACGATTTCAGACCCGACAACACCCTGCGTGTCATGCCTGATCGCGGCGTGGGAGTCGAGCGCGGCGCGCACCTGGGCCAGGGTCCAGCCTTCGACAAAAGTGATCCGGTCCTGGGTGCGGTCACCCGAGGTAATTTTTCGCAATAACGCGACCGGCGTGAGGGCACCGCCGAGTTCATAATTGCCGGCCTGAATGCGATTTGATACGCCGTAAAGCCGCGCCAGCAACTCGAATTGCCGCGGCGAGCGAAGTGCGCCGGCTGCCTGCATCTGTTGCGCGGCGCCGCGCAGGCTGCTGCCGTGTTTCAGGCTGAACTGCAGCGGCTTGCCGATCGCAATGTCGGTGTAGCCATAGCCGAGAAACCACGCGGCAAACGCCGCCAGCAGCACCGCTGCCAGCCGGAGTACACGCTTAAACCAGCGCATCGTGATCTCGAGCATGCTCGATCCAGCGCCGGACTTGTGCGGTCATCTGTCCGGGAGCCCAGGATTTTCCGCCGAACCCGGCTATCTGCCAGACGCCAATGACGCTGTTGACCAGGAACACCTCGTCGGCCGCGAGCAGCTCATCGATGTTCATATTCGCGATACGGACCGGGAGATTGTTGCTGCGCGCGAGCCCGATCACCAGTCCGCGTTGCACGCCGGCGACTCCGCAACGCGCAAGGTCCGGCGTCACCAGCCCGCCGCGGCTGACCGCGAACACGTTGGTCATGGTGCCGCCAATCACGTTATCGTCAGCGTCGCGCAGCAGGCCTTCGGCGATCGCGGGATCGTTCCATTCCGCGCGTGCCAGCACGTTTTCGAGGCGGTTCAGGTGTTTGATTCCTGCCAGTGCCGGTTGCGCCGCCAGCCGTATCCGGCACAGTTGCACGCGCACGCCGTGGTCGTAATGACGCTGCGGATAGTCCGGCAGGGGACTCGCGGAAACCACGCGTACCGGCGACGCGGCGGCAGGCGTTGCATAGCCGCGCTCGCCGGTCCCGCGCGTGATGATGATCCTGACGACACAGTCCGGAAAGCGCGTCGCAACCACGGCCAGGTCGCGCTCGATTACATCGGGGGCCGGACAGGTTATGCGCAGCACTCCGCAATCGGCCGCGAGTTTCGCGTAGTGACGCGCCCACAACAACGGCCTGCCGCCGCGCAGCGTGAAGGTGCGGAATACGCCGTCGCCATACGTCAGTCCGCGATCGCGCACGCTGATCGCGTCGCTCTCAACACCATTGACGAGGTTCATTGCGATACCGGAGTGAGGACCGGCGCGAATGGCCGGCGGAGCGACGGGGACAGCGGCGTCAGACGGCCCGGAACACCAGACTGCCGTTGGTGCCTCCGAAACCGAATGAATTCGAGAGCGCGACCTTGATCTTCATTTTGCGTGCGGTATTCGGCACGTAATCGAGATCGCATTGCGGATCCTGGCTGTCGAGGTTGATCGTCGGGGGCGCGATCTGCTGCTGCAGCGCCAGCGCCGAAAACACCGCCTCGATGCCGCCCGCGGCGCCGAGCAAATGGCCGGTCATCGACTTGGTTGAACTGACCGCAAGCCGGCCCGCGTGCGCACCGAAGCAGCGCTTGACTGCGATTGTTTCGGCGATGTCGCCGAGCGGCGTCGACGTGCCATGCGCATTGATGTAATCGATCTCATCGGGATTGACGCCGCCGTTGCGCATCGCGTTGACCATGCAGCGTGCCGCACCTTCGCCGTCCTCGCACGGTGCGGTGATGTGGTGGGCATCGGCGCTCATGCCATAGCCGGCAAGTTCGCAATAAATCCGCGCACCGCGCTGCTTCGCGTGCTCGTATTCTTCGAGCACCAGCACGCCGGCACCCTCCCCCAGCACGAAACCATCGCGGTCCCGGTCCCACGGACGGCTCGCCTGTTCGGGCGCATCGTTACGGGTCGACAGCGCGCGCGCCGCGCAAAAGCCGCCGACGCCGAGAGGAGAAGTGCATGCTTCCGCGCCGCCGGCAATCATGACGTCGGCATCGCCGTATTCGATCAGCCGGCCGGCCTCGCCGATGCAATGATTGGCCGTCGAGCAGGCGGTGACCACCGCCAGATTCGGCCCCTTCAGACCGTACAGGATCGAGAGCTGGCCGGAGATCAGGTTGATGATCGTGCCCGGCACGAAGAACGGCGAAATCTTGCGCATGCCGCCCGCCAGCATCGCGTTATGGGTGTCTTCGATCAGCGGCAGCCCGCCGATCCCGGAACCGATGCAGACGCCGACCTGCTCGCGCTGCTCCCGCTCGAGATCAAGCCCGGAATCCTTGAGCGCGTCGATCGCAGCGGCCAGACCGTAATGGATGAAGGTGTCGAAGCGGCGCGCTTCTTTCGGGGACAGCCATTTTGCAACATCGAAATCCTTCACCTCGCCGGCGATCCGGGTGGGAAACGCGCTGGCGTCGAACCGCGTGATGCGGCTGATCCCGGACCTGCCGGCAACGATATTGGACCAGGCTGCGGCGATGCCGATCCCGACCGGGGATATGATGCCGAGACCCGTTACGACTACTCGACGTCTTGCCAATTGAAATCCGTCGCGTTAACCCGGGGACTTATTTGAGGTGCGCCTGGATGTAATCGGTGGCCTGCTGGACGGTGGTGATTTTCTCCGCTTCCTCGTCGGGAATTTCACACTCGAACTCCTCTTCGAGAGCCATCACCAGCTCCACCGTGTCGAGCGAATCCGCGCCGAGATCGTTGACGAACGACGATTCGTTCTTGACGTCGGCTTCGTTGACCCCCAGTTGTTCGGCCACGATCTTCTTGACGCGCTGTTCTAGGTTTTCCATCAATTTCCCCTTCTAAGGAGTGGGTTAAAGCATGCAGGCCGGGTATTTTACCAAATCCGGCGGCTGTCACCTAACTCGAATATTATGGCTAATCCATCCGCATGCCGCCATTAACGTGCAGCGTCGCACCGGTGATATAGCCCGCCGCCGGCGATGCCAGAAATGCGACCGCGGCGGCGACGTCCTCGGCCGCACCAAGGCGGCCAAGCGGAATCTGCCCGATCAGCGCGCCGCGCTGGTTTTCATCCAGCGCACGCGTCATATCGGTATCGATGAATCCGGGCGCAACGCAGTTGACGGTTATGTTGCGTACACCCACCTCGCGCGCGAGCGCCTTGCTGAAGCCGATCATGCCGGCCTTGGCCGCCGCGTAGTTGGTCTGGCCCGCGTTACCCGTCACTCCGACTACGGACGTAATGTTGATGATGCGCCCGCCGCGCGCTTTCATCATCGGGCGGATCACCAGCTTGGACAGCCGGTACACCGATTTGAGGTCGGTCGAAATGATGTCGTCCCACTCCTCGTCTTTCATCCGCGCGAGCAGGTTGTCGCGCGTGATGCCGGCGTTGTTGACCAGGACCGTGATGGCGCCGAGCGCCTCCTGCACCGTGCCGACGACCGTTTCGCATTGCCCTTCGCTGTTGACGTCGAGCACGAGGCCGAGGCCCTTGATGCCGGCGCTGCGCAATGCCCCCTGGAGCTGCGCGGCCCCCGTCTCGCTCGTGGCCGTGCCGGCAACCAGCGCCCCCTGCCGGCCGAGTTCGAGCGCGATCGCCCTGCCGATGCCGCGCGAGGCGCCTGTTACCAGTACGACTTGTCCTTTGAGGGTCATGCCACCTGCCGTAGGGTCTGCAACGTTTGAGCGAGCGACGCCATATCTGCGAGCGCCATGCCCTGCAAAGCCCCGTCGATGCGCCGGCTCAGGCCGGAGAGTACCCTGCCGGGGCCGCATTCCGCAACGTGTGTGACGCCCATGCGTGCCATCTGCTGAATGACTTCGACCCAGCGCACCGGATTGCACGCCTGGCGGGCCAGCGCAGACTTGATCTGCTGCGGTTCGCTCGCCATCGCAACATCGACGTTGTTGATCACCGGGATCTGCGGCGCATTGAAAGCAACGTTCGCCAGATACCTTTCGAGCCGCTGCGCCGCGGGCTTCAGCAGCGAGGAATGGAACGGCGCGCTGACCGGCAGCATTACCGCACGCTTGGCGCCGCGGGCTTTCGCTGCGTCGGCGCCGCGCTCGACCGCCGCTTTGTGGCCGGCGATCACCACCTGGCTGGGCGCATTGAAATTGACCGCCTCGACTACCTCGCCTTGCGCGGCTTCGCTGCACGCCGCGCGCACCGCGTCGTCATCGAGCCCCAGAATCGCCGCCATCGCGCCGGTGCCCAGCGGCACCGCATCCTGCATGGCCTGCGCGCGGAAACGCACCAGCGGCAGCGCGTCGCGAAAACTGAGGACGCCGGCAACCACCAGCGCGGTGTATTCGCCGAGACTGTGACCGGCAACAACCGCCGGCTGCGCCCCGCCCGCTTCGCACCAGGCGCGATACACCGCGTAGCCTGCCGTCAGCATCAGCGGCTGGGTATTGACCGTCGAATTCAGGGCGTCGGCCGGGCCTTCGTGCGCGAGTTGCCACAAATCCTGCCCGAGCACACTGGAGGCTTCGGCGAACACATCGCGCACCGGACGCGAATCGGCAAAGCTCTGCATCATGCCGACTGACTGCGAGCCCTGACCAGGAAACACCAGCGCCAGCTTCACCATTTGATCATCACCGCGCCCCAGGTAAAACCGCCACCGACGGCTTCCAGCAGCACATGATGTCCGTCGCGTATGCGACCGTCGCGCACGGCTTCGTCAAGCGCCAGGGCGATGGATGCGGCCGAGGTATTGCCGTGACGATCGAGCGTGACGACAACTTTTTCCATGCTCATGCCGAGTTTTTTCGCGGTTGACCGGATGATGCGGATGTTGGCCTGGTGCGGAATCAGCCAGTCGATAGCGGATTTCTGCAAGTTGTTCTTGACCAGCGCTTCCTCGACGACCTCATCGAGGACCTTGACCGCCAGTTTGAATACCGCATTGCCTTCCATTTGCAGGTACGGCCGGCCCTCGACCTTGCCGCCGCATACCGATCCCGGCACCGACAGGATGCATTGATAGCTGCCGTCTGCGTGCAGATGGCTGGACAGGATGCCCGGGGTGTCGCTTGCCCGGAGCACCACCGCGCCGGCGCCGTCGCCGAACAGCACGCAAGTGCCGCGATCGTTCCAATCCAGTATGCGCGAAAAAATCTCGCTACCGACCACCAATGCGGATTGATATTGCCCCGAACGCAGGTAAAGATCGGCCGTGGCCAATGCGTAGATAAACCCGCTGCATACCGCCTGGACATCGAACGCCGGACAGTTCTTGATTCCGAGCTTGGCCTGCAGTATGCAGGCGGTGCTCGGGAAGATCATGTCCGGAGTGGACGTCGCGACTATGATGAGCCCGATGTCCTGCGCGGCGATTCCGGCTGCCTCGATCGCCCTGCGGCTGGCCGCGAGCGCCAGATCGCTGCAGCGCTCGTCGGCGCCGGCGATATGGCGCTGACGGATGCCGGTGCGCGTGAAAATCCACTCGTCAGTGGTGTCGACCGTCCGTTCCAGGTCGCGATTGGTCAGAATTTTCGCGGGCAGATAACTGCCGGTGCCTATGATGCGCGAATAGATCACGCCGCGCCCTCCTGCAGTACCGACATCTGTTCCGTGATGTGATTCAGAACGCCGCCGCGCGCCTCGTCGACCGCGCGGGCGATTGCGACCCGGAACGAAAGCCGGTCCGCTGCGCCGTGGCTTTTCACCACGATGCCGCGCAGCCCGAGCAGGCTCCCGCCCGTGTAGGGGCGCGGAGGGACACCGG
>Ga0082335_1006572_pt1 | contig 14846 bp, 11 predicted proteins | sample Subgrocontami58m_FD_72375 | JGI IMG/M metagenome (GOLD analysis project Ga0082335, IMG submission 72375) | Subsurface groundwater microbial communities from S. Glens Falls, New York, USA - GMW37 contaminated, 5.8 m (SPADES assembly) (version 2) ...
CTCGGCCACCGTCACGCCCGACGCCTTGGCGCGCTCGGCCCGCATCCGGTCGGTGTTCTCGGTATGCGTCGGGCCCGGCAGCAGCGCATTCACCGTCACCCCCGTGCCCGCCAGCTCCATGGCGAAGCCATGGCTGATCGAGAGCTGGGCGGTCTTGGTCATGCCGTAGTGGATCATCTCGGGCGGGATATTGAGCGCCGATTCGCTCGACACGAACAGGACCCGGCCCCAGCCGCGCTTGGCCATGCCCGGCGCATAGTGGCGCGTGAAGCGTATGCCGCTCATGACATTCACCTCAAAGAAGCGCCGCCATTCGGCATCGTCGATCTCGAAGGCGGGCTTGCGCCCGTAGATGCCGAGATTGTTCACCAGCACGTCGAGCTCTGGCACCTTGTCGAACACGACCTTCGCTCCCTCGGCCGTGGTGCAATCCGCGGCGATGCCGACCGCCTTGGCGGCAGGCACCTCACCTTTCAGGCGCGTCAAAGCCGCGTCGACGCCGGCCTCGGTACGGCCGGTAATCACCACGCTGGCACCTTCGGCCGCGAGACCCTTGGCGATGGCGTAGCCGATGCCGGCGGTCGAGCCGGTCACCAGCGCATGCTTGCCCGTGAGGCCGAAGTCCATCAGGTGTACTTCCGGACGTCGTCAATCACCTTGCCGTCGTTGGGCAGGCTGCCAGACTTGGCGAACTCGACCTTGCCGCCGACCTTGCAGACGGTGCGGATCGTGTCCGTCATCGCCTTCTCCAGGTCGGGAGAAGGCTGCGCCGCCTCGACTTTCAAGGTCATGACGTCGGCCTGGTTCACCCAGTCGATGACCAGGCGCAGGCGGCCGAGGCCAGGATGCTTCTTGGCGATCTCGGCGATCTGTTCGGGATCGACGAACATGCCGCGCACCTTGGTGCGCTGGTCGGCGCGGCCCATCCAACCCTTGATGCGCATGTTGGTGCGCCCGCACGGGCTCGGCCCCGCCAACACCGCCGACATGTCGCCGGTGCCGAAGCGGATCAGCGGGTAGGCACGGTTGAAGGTGGTCACCACCACTTCGCCGACATCGCCCTCGGGCACCGGATCGCCGGTACCGGGGCGCACGATCTCGACGATCACGCCCTCGTCGACGGTCATGCCTTGGATGGAGCCATCTGGGGCTTCCGACTCATAGGCGATGGTGCCGAGATCGGCGGTGCCGTAGCTTTGCAGGCAGGTCATGCCTTTATCGACGAACATCTGACGCAGCGACGGCGGCAGCGCCTCGGCGCCGACGAAGGCGTGCTTGACCGAAGAAATATCCTTGCCGAGCTCGGCAGCCTTCTCGATCAGGATTTTCAGGAACGAGGGCGTCCCGACATAGCCCGAAGGCCTGATCGCGGCGATGGCGTCGAGCTGCAGCTCGGTGTTGCCGACGCCGCCCGGGACCACGGCGCAGCCGAGCGCCCGCAGGGCCGATTCCATCATGATGCCGGCGGGCGTCAGGTGATACGAGAAGGTGTTGTAGACGACGTCGCCGGGCCGGAAGCCTCCGGCAAACATGGCGCGCGCACCGCGGAAATAGTCGGGCTCGTCGGTGTCGATCTCGAAGATCGGACCGGGCGACATGAAGACGTGGCGCACCTTGGTCATCGGCACGGTGATCAGGCCGCCCATCGGCGGGGTCTTCTTCTGCACCTCGCCCAGCATCGACTTGCGCAGCACCGGCAGCCTGGCGAGCGCCGCCCGCGAGGTGACTGCTGCCGGATCGACATCCTTCAGCCAGCCCGCGAAGAACGGCGCATTGGCCTTGGCATGGGCGATCTGCTGCGGCAGCGCCTGCATCAGCGCCTTTTCGCGCTCGGCGGATGAGCGGGTTTCCAGCGTGTCGTAGTGCTTGGACATGGCGCGTTTCCCTCGATTTGCCCGGGACCGTAGACCGGACTGCCGGTCTTGAAAACAATATCAGAGTTCTAATATCATTCGGCGAAACCGGGGAATCGATCCATGTCCAACGTCCGCATCGCCTACGACAGCTTCGCCAAGACCGCGCCCGCCGCCCAGGCCGCCCTGATCGCCATGGGCACGACGGCCGACGAGTCGGGCCTCGACAAGGAGATCGTCGAACTGGCCAAGCTGCGCGTCTCGCAGATCAACAACTGCGCCTTCTGCCTGCAGATCCACCTCAACGTCTCGCGCAAGCTCGACATCGCCCAGGAGAAGCTCGACCTGGTGGCGACCTGGCACGAGGCCGGCATCTTCTCCGAGCGCGAGTGCGCGGCGCTCGCCTGGGCCGAGGCGCTGACGCATCTGGCCGGCCGCAGCGTCTCAGATGCGGCCTATGACGCCGTCCGCCGGCATTTCGGCGAAAGCGAGCTGGTGTTCCTGAGCACCGCCATCGCCACCATCAACGCCTGGAACCGCTTGGGTGCGGCCTTCCGCTTCGCCCCGCCGATCCCGAGGAAGGTGGTGGCTGCGGCTTCGTGAGGGCTGCGGAGCCCTTCCTATCTTGCGCGACCCTCCTTTCGCTCAAGTCACCGATTTGCTTTTGTTATCTGCCGGTTCCGCCGGCTCGGAACGAGGCGAGCTTGTCATAGCGTGTCGGTGACGTTCTGCGGCCCGTGACAAGACCGCAAGATCGGTCGAGCGCGTCAAGTCTGCCTGCGCTTAGCTGGTGCTGCCACGGAGGACAGAAGGATGAAGGCGGCGCTTCAAAACCACCATGCCCGGATGCAGCGGGTACTGGATCACATAGACCGGCATCTGGACGACGATCTGGACCTGGACGCGCTGAGCAGCGTCGCAGCCTACTCGAAATATCATTTCCACCGGCAGTTCACGGCGACCTTCGGGCTGTCCGTACTTCGCTATGTCCAACTCGCCCGCATGAAGCGCGCTTCGTTCCGGCTAGCCTACAGGGATGCCCAAAGCGTCACGGAGATAGCGATGGATGCCGGCTACGACGCACCGGCCGCCTTCGCCCGCGCCTTTCGGCAACGGTTCGGGCAATCGCCTTCGTCGTTCCGGAAGTCTCCCGACTGGGAGCCGTGGCTTGCGGCCTTCGGGCCTCTCGACGACGCCAGGAGCAAGCTCATGCAGAAGACTTTTACCGCTGACGACGTGACGATTCGCGATGTGCCCGCCACGCCGGTGGCGATCATTGAGCATCGCGGCGACCCGGCGACACTCGGTGCCACCATCCAGCGGTTCATCGCGTGGCGCAAGGCCGCTGGCCTGCACCCCGGGACAAGTCCGACCTTCAACGTCTGGCGTTCCGAGCGGCGTCCGGCGTCGCCTGCCGATTATAGCGTGGACCTTTGTGTCGGGACCGACCAACCGATCGAAGCGCACGGCGAGCAGATCAAAGCCGGCGAGATCCCTGGCGGACGCTGCGCGGTGCTGCACGTCGTCGGCAACACCCACAATCTGGAGCCCGCCGCGCTCTACCTTTATCGCGACTGGCTTCCGGCCAGCGGCGAGGAAGCACGCGACTTCCCGATCTATTGTCAGCGGCTGAGTTTCCTCCCGGAAGTGCCGGAGCATGAGGCGGTCGCGGAACTGTTTTTGCCGTTGAAATAGCGCCCTCTGACGGCGGCCCGTCCCTTCCGGCCGCAAGAAACGGACAGGCCGCTATCCACCCAATCTCGGCCTTTGTGGATTCACGGCCTAAAGCCAGCGCTTGCGCCGGCGGTAGTGCTTGACGTCACGGAACGAGCGGCGGCCCTCACCGCCGATGCCGAGGTAGAACTCCTTCACGTCCTCGTTTTCGCGCAACGCCGCCGCGTCGCCGTCGAGCACGACGCGGCCGTTCTCGAGGATGTAACCGTAGTGGGCATAGCGCAGCGCCACGTTGGTGTTCTGCTCGGCCAGCAGGATCGAAACCTTTTCCTTCTCGTTGAGGTTCTTCACGATCTCGAAGATCTCCTCGACGAGTTGCGGCGCCAGGCCCATCGACGGCTCGTCGAGCAGGATGGTGGTGGGCCGGCTCATGAGCGCCCGGCCAATCGCCACCATCTGCTGCTCGCCCCCGGAGGTGTAGCCCGCGAGGCTCGAGCGCCGTTCCCTGAGGCGCGGGAAGTAGTGGTAGACCTTCTCCAGGTCGTCGGCGATCTGGCGGCGCTTGCTGCCGTGGATGAAGGCGCCGGTCAGCAGGTTCTCCTCGACCGTGAGATGGCCGAAGCAGTGTCGGCCCTCCATCACCTGGATGACGCCGCGGCGGACGAGGTCGTTGGGTGTGAGCCCGTCAACCCGCTCGCCGCGGCAATGGATCTGGCCCTTGGTGACCTCGCCGCGCTCGGTGCGCAGAAGGTTGGAAATCGCCTTGAGCGTCGTCGACTTGCCGGCGCCATTGCCGCCCAGTAGCGCCACGATGCCGCTCTCCGGCACCGACAACGAAACGCCCTTCAACACGAGGATGACGTGATTATAAATCACCTCGATGTTGGCAACGTCGATGACGTTGACGGGCGCTGTTTGAGGGGTTTGGTCCGCATCGCGACCAAACCCCGTAGGTACCGGAGCGGGACTCATGGGCGGGACTCAGCTCTCCTTGGAGCAGTCACGCACAGGCAGTTTCTTCTCGTCGGCGTACTTCTTCGCCGCCGCGTCGACCATCGGCTTCAGCACCTTGTCGTCGGACTGATACCAGTCGGAAACCACGACCCACTTGGCGCCGTCCCACTGTTGGATGCGTCCGGCGCGTGTGCCCTCGTGATCGGCGCAGGTCACCTTGAGCGGCTGCAGCATGCCGTCGAAGCCCAGTTCCTTCAGTCGTGCGGCACTGATCTCGAGATTTTCGATGCCCCAGCGGACCTGTTCGCCGGTCAGCGGCTTGTTGCCGAACTTGGTCTGCGCCTTGCGGATCGCCTCGACGCCCAGCATGGCGTTGACCAGGCCGCGGTTATAGAGGACCTCGCCGGTCTCGTCCCACTTCGCCACGCCCTTGCCCTTGTCGTAGAGGTACTTCTTGAGGTCGGCATGGACGCCGAACTGGCCGGCACCGTGCTGCAGCATGGCGGCGTTGTAGCCCTTGGCGCCGCCCTCGGCCGGACGGACGTCAGGCTCGGCACCCGACCACCACACGCCGAACATCTTGTCGCGCGGGAAGCCGACCGCGGCCGCTTCCTTGATCGACGTCGAGTTCATGACGCCCCAGCCCCACAGCAGGACATAGTCCGGCCGGTTCTGGCGGATCTGCAGCCACGTCGCCTTCTGCTCGACGCCGGGATGGGTAACGGGCATCGGCGTGAAGGTGAACCCGTGCATCTTGGCGCGTTGCTCGAGGAGCGCGATCGGCTCCTTGCCGTAGGGCGAGTCGTGATAGACCAGCACAATCTTCTTGCCCTTGAGCTTGTCGAAGCCACCCTCCTTGAGGGCGATGTGCTGCATGATGATGTCGGCGGCCGACCAGTAGGTGCCGAGCAGCGGGAAGTTCCACTGGAACACGCTGCCGTCGCGCGACTCGGAGCGGCCGTAGCCCATCGAGATCACCGGGATTTTGTCGATCGGCGCCTTTTCTGTCAGCGCGAAGGTGATGCCCGTGCTGAGCGGATTGACGTAGGCGGCACCCGTCGGGCCCTTGTTCTTGAGGCGCTCGTAGCACTCCACGCCGCGGTCGGTGGCGTAGCCGGTGTCGCACTCTTCGTAGACGATCTTGACACCATTGATGCCGCCGTCGCGCTCGTTGACGAGCGCATAGTAGTCGGCCACGCCGTTGGCGAACGGAATGCCGTTCGGGGCGTAGGCGCCGGTGCGGTAGATCAGGCCCGGAATGAACTGCTCGTTCTGGGCCTGGGCGGTCGATGCGAGTGCCAACCCGGCCGCCGCGATCGATGCGCCCAGAAGCACTGCCTTGCGTAGTGTCATCGTGTTCCTCCTCAAAATGTTGGGCGGTCCTTGCCGGCCTGCCCTTGCCAGAAACCTAGTGGATCAGTGCGGGAACGGCCAGAGCCGCAACTTCTCCTTGGCGACCGCCCAGAGGCGGGCCAGGCCGTGCGGCTCGACGATCAGGAAGAAGACGATCATGGCGCCAAACACCATGAATTCGAGGTGGCTGAGCAGCGCCGTCGACATCTTGATGCCGAACCAGCCCGGCAGCTGATTGAGCAGGATCGGCATCAGCACGATGAAGGCCGCCCCCAGGAAGCTGCCGAGCAGCGAGCCCAGCCCGCCGATGATGACCATGAACAGGATCTGGAACGACCGGTTGATGTCGAACGCCAACGGCTCCCAGGCGCCGAGCCGGAGGAACGCCCACATGGCGCCCGCCACGCCGATGAAGAACGAACTGACGGCGAAGGCCGTGAGCTTGGTGCGCAGCGGCCGGAAACCGATGATCTCGGCCGCGATATCCATGTCGCGGATCGCCATCCACGAGCGCCCAATGTGGCCGCGGACCAGGTTTTTGGCGACCAGCGTGGCCACCACCACGATGCCCAGGATCAGCAGATAGCGATCGGCCGGCGTGTCGACATGCCAACCGAAGACCTCAAGCTTGCCGACCGCGACCGAGCCCGACGGCGTGTAGTTGGTGAGCCACTTCACGCGCGCGAACAGCCAGTCGAGGAAGAACTGCGAGGCGAGCGTCGCCACGGCGAGATAGAAACCCTTGATGCGAAGCGACGGGACGCCGAACAGGATTCCGACCGCCGCCGCCATCAGGCCGCCGAACAGGAACACGACGATGAGATTGTTGATCTCCGGCACGCGGAGCCAGAGGTTGTAGGCGGCATAGGCGCCGACCGCCATGAAGCCGCCGGTTCCGAGCGACACCTGTCCGCAGTAGCCCACCAGTATGTTGAGCCCGATGGCGGCCAGCGACAGGATCAGGAACGGGATCAGGATCTCGGTGTAGAGATAGGGCGACGCGACCAACGGCACGGCGAGGAAGGCCGCCACGATCACGGCGAGCACGAAGAGGCGATCCTGCAGGATCGGAAAGATCTGCTGGTCGGCGACATAGGTCGTCTTGAACTGCCCGGCCTCGCGGTAAAGCATCGCCTACACCCGCTCAATAATGCGTTCGCCGAACAGGCCCTGTGGCCTGAACAGGAGGAAGACGAGCGCCAGCATGTAGGCGAACCAGTTTTCGATGCCGCCGCCGGCGAGATCGAACTGCTTGACCAGGATCGGCGCCAGGAACACCTCGGAGAGCTTCTCGCCGGCGCCGATGATCAGGCCGCCGACGATGGCGCCCGGCACCGAGGTGAAACCGCCCAGGATCAGCACCGGAAGCGCCTTCAGCGCGATCAGCGAAATCGAGAACTGGACGCCGAGCTTGGCGCCCCAGATCAGGCCCGCGGCCAGCGCCACCAGACCCGACACGGTCCATACGATCAGCCAGATGGTATTGAGCGGAATGCCGACCGATTGGGCGGCGGCGTGGTCGTCGGCGACGGCGCGAAGCGCGCGGCCGACGCGGGTCTTCTGGAAGAAGATCGCGAGCACAACGACCAGGCCGGCGGCAATGACCGCCGCCACGAGTTCACCCGGATCAACCAGCAGACCGCCCGGAAACACGCCCTCGAACAGGAACAGCGGATCCTTGGGCAGGCCGAGGTTGATCTTGTAGATGTCGCTGCCCCACAGCGTCTGGCCGAAGCCGTCGAGGAAGTTGGCGATACCGAGCGTCGCCATGAAGAGAATGATGCCTTCCTGGTTCACCAGATGGCGCAGCACCAGGCGTTCGATGGCATAGGCGAGCAGGCCCATGATGGCCGCGGTGGCCGCGATCGCGAGCCAGAGCGGCCAGGCGCCCTTGCCGTAGCTGTAGGCCGCGATGCCGCCGACCAGCGCGCCGACGGCCGCCAGCATCTGCAGCTTGCGCCGCTCGCCCGGCCCGGCACCACGCGCGACATACTCGCGCCAAGCGTACCAGCCAATGAACGCCACCGCGATGCCCAGGATCGCGGCCGCCACGACGAAGTTCGCGAGATGGACTTCCTTGCCGTCGATCTCGCCGCTCAGACGGGCGATCGTGAGCGCAGCGAACAGCACCATCGCGCCCTGCGCGAAGTTGAAGACGCCGGAGGCCTTGAAGATCAGCACGAAGCCCAGCGCCACCAGCGAATAGAGCACGCCGGTCAGCAGGCCGCCGATCAGGGTTTCGAGGAACGGCCCTAGCATTGCACCCTCATCGCTGGGGCGAGATTAATCGTCATGCCCATCTCTCAGTGACCTACGCCGAGGTAGGCGGCGACAACCGCCTCGTTGCTCCGGACCTCATCCGGGACGCCGTCGCCGATCTTCTTGCCGTAGTCGAGCACCACGACGCGGTCGGAGATGTCCATGACCACACCCATGTCGTGCTCGATCAGGCAGATCGTCGTGCCGAACTCGTCGTTCACGTCGAGGATGAAGCGGCACATGTCCTGCTTCTCCTCGATGTTCATGCCCGCCATCGGCTCGTCCAGCAGCAGCAGCTCGGGCTCGGCGGCGAGCGCGCGGCCGAGTTCGACGCGCTTCTGCAGACCATAGGGCAGCTGGCCGACCGGCGCCTTGCGGATGTGCTGGATTTCGAGGAAGTCGATGATCCGCTCGACCGCCTTGCGGTTTTCGATTTCCTCGCGTTGCGCCGGGCCGATGTGAAGCGCCTGCCAGAACAGGCCGGTCTTCATGCGCAGATTGCGGCCGGTCATGATGTTGTCGAGGGTCGACATGCCGCGGAACAGCGCGATGTTCTGGAAGGTGCGTGCGATGCCCTGCTCGGCCGCCTCGTGCGGCTTCATCTGGCTGCGCCTGACGCCCTTGTAGGTGATGGCGCCCTGCTGCGGATGATAGAAGCCGTTGATGCAATTCAGCATCGACGACTTGCCGGCGCCGTTGGGGCCGATGATGGCGCGGATCTCGCCCTTGGCGATGTCGAAGCTGATGTCGGTCAGCGCCTTCACGCCGCCGAACGACAGGCTGATGTTCTCGACCGACAGAAGGATATCGGGGAAGGAGCGCACGCGGGCGGTCATCGAGGTCAGCCCGCCTTCTTCAGTGCCGTGTGAGGCGCCACGTCGCGGACCTGCACGTTGCCCTCGATGGCGCCCTTGCGGCCGTCCTCGAACGTGACCTCGACCTTGATGTGGGCGCTCCTGGAGCCGTCGTAGAGCGCATCGACCAGGGGCTTGTAGCGCTCGCCGATGAAGCCGCGCCGCACCTTGTTGGTGCGCGTGAGTTCGCCGTCGTCGGCCTCGAGCGCCTTGCTCAGGACCAGGAAGCGGCGGATCTGGGCGCCGGCCATGCGCGGGTCGGCAGCGAGGTCGCGGTTGACCTGCTCGATCTCGCCTTCGATCAGGTCGTAGACCTCGGGCCGTGCCGCCAGCTCCTGGTAGCTCGCGTAGGAGATGTTGCGCCGCTCGGCCCAGTCGCCGACGGCGATCATGTCGATGTTGACGAAGACGGCGACGTAGTCGCGGCCATGTCCGAACGCCACCGCCTCGTTGATGTGCGGATAGAACTTCAGCTTGTTCTCGATGAACTTGGGCGCGAACAGCGTGCCGTCGTTCAGTTTGCCCACGTCCTTCGCGCGATCGATGATGCGCAGGTGGCCGCGTTCGTCGAGGTAGCCCGCATCGCCGGTGTGCACCCAGCCGTCGGCTGTCTTGGTGTCGTTGGTCGCCTCAGGGTTCTTGAAATACTCCTTGAACACGCCGGGGCTGCGATAGAGCACCTCGCCCGACTCGGCGATCCTGAGCTCGACCTGGTCGACGGGCTTGCCGACCGTTTCGGGATAGACTTCACCGTTGGGATGGATGGTGACGAACACCGAGGCCTCGGTCTGCCCGTAGAGCTGCTTCATGTTCACGCCGAGCGCACGATAGAAGTTGAAGATCTCCGGCCCGACCGCCTCGCCCGCGGTATAGGCCACGCGCACGCGAGTCATGCCGAGCGTGTTCTTGAGCGGTCCGTAGACGACGAGATTGCCGAGCGCATAGAGCAGTCGATCGATCGGCGACACCGGCCGGCCGTCGAGCAGCGCCGGCCCGACCCGGCGGGCCACCGTCATGAAGAACTGGAACATGCGGCGCTTGAGGAGACCCGCATCCTCCATCCGGATGGTGACCTGGGTGATCAGGTTCTCTAGGACGCGCGGCGGCGCGAAGTAGTAGGTCGGGCCGATCTCGCGCAAATCGGTCATTACCGTGGCCGCCGACTCGGGGCAATTGACCACCAGGCCGACGACATAGCACTGGGCATAGGAGAAGATGTGGTCGCCCACCCACGCCATCGGCAGATAGGAGAGAAGCTCGTCGCCTTCCTTGAGCTCGTCGAACGCGGCGCCGGCACGGGCCGCCCACACCAGATTGTCGTAGCTCAGCACTGCACCCTTCGCCCGGCCGGTCGTGCCGGAGGTATAGAGCATGATCGCGTCGTCCGAGCCGCACCCCTTGGCGACCTCGGCCGACACGGTGTCAGGAGCCACCGCAAGCAGCTTGGCGCCGCGCTCCTGGACGTCGGCATAGGACTGGAGCTGGTCGTAATGCCGCATGCCGCGCGGATCGTCGTAGATGATGACGCTAAGCGACGGCACCTTCTTCTGGATCTCCAGCAGCTTGTCGACCTGCTCCTGGTTCTCGGCCAGGGCAAAGCGTGCGCCGCCATGGTCGACGACGTAGGCCAATTCATCGGCCACCGAGTCCTGGTAGACCGGCACCGGCACGCCGCCCAGCGACTGCGCCGCGCACATCGACCAATAAAGCCTGGGACGATTGTCACCGACCACGATCAGCCGATCGCCGCGGCGGAAGCCGAGATCGGCCAGGCCCGCCGCCAGCAACCGGACCTGCCCGGCGACGTGACCCCAGCTGTAGGTCTGCCAGATTCCGTACTCTTTTTCGCGATAGGCGGGCCGCGCCGCGCCCGTGCGGGCACGCTCCGCAAGCAGCTTCGGGAACGTGTCCCGAGCGTCGGTCCCGCTGTCGGCCGTCCCCGTCGTCATCCCTGCCCCGCACTCCCTCTGACGGCTCTCGCTTCTACGGCGATTTCGTCAGGCAGATAGCCATAGCCGTTTCGAACCGGTCAAGCCAGCCAACACCAACCACCAATCAAGTGCGACGGTGTTACGCGGAGCCCCATCGGGAGTGCCTTCTCAGGCCGTCGCGTCCCGGCTACATCTGCGCAGTGTCGACCTCCGACGACCTCCCCCTCGACCGCCTGATCGATCTTGGCGACCGGCGCCTGCGCGTCCGCCGCCTGGTCCCCGGCCACAGCGACGGTCTGGAGCGCACGACGCTCGTCTTCCTGCACGAGGGCTTGGGCTGCATCGAGATGTGGCGGGAGTTCCCGCAGAGACTGTGCGACGCCACACGCTGTCCCGGCATCGTCTACGACCGCACCGGATATGGCCGCTCGAGCCCGTGGCCGTCGGATCCCGGCGTCCGCTACATGGAGATCGAGGCCGACGAGGTTCTGCCGCGCCTGCTCGCGGCGCTCGACGTCACCGACTGCGTGCTGGTCGGCCACAGCGATGGCGGCACGATCGCGCTCAACTACGCCGCCTCGGACCCCGAACCGCTGCGCGCCGTGGTGACGCTGGCCGCCCACGCCATCAACGAAGCCGTGTGCGTCGACAGCATCCGCCGCGCCCGCGAGACCTTCGCCACCGGCGATCTGCGCCGGCGGCTGGTCAGATATCACGGCGACAATGTCGACGGCTGCTTTCGCCTGTGGTCGGAGGCCTGGCTGGCGCCGGGCTTCGAACCGATGGACGCCAACGGACGGTTGCCCGGTGTCGTCGTCCCGGTGCAGGCGATCCAGGGCGAGGACGACGACTACGGCAGCGAGCTGCAGCTCGGCATCATCGCCGGAAAGGTCGGCGGCTATTGCGAAACCCGGCTGGTGCCGGACTGCGGCCACAGCCCCCATCTGCAGCAGCCGGCCTATGTACTGTCCGAGGCTGCGCGCTTCATCGCGCCGCTGGCGCTGGCCGATTGAGGCGCGGCTAAAACCGCTTCAGCTCGCTCGCCGCCGCCCAGTTGAACTCCGACACCGTCGGACAGCGCGCCTGGGCGAGCTGCAACTGTTCGCGGGCGCGCTGCTTATCGCCGCGACGGAGCGCGTCGATGCCCATGAAGAACGCCGACGGGCACTTGCCGTTGGCACGCTTGGCGGCTTCGCCGGTTTCGGCGGCGACCTCCAGTTCGCCGGCGGAAAGCTTGCCCAGCACGAACTTGGCGATCGGGCCGGGCCACTCGCCGAGATCCTCCTTGCCGAGCTCGCGCCCGAGGGTGGCACGCGCGTCGCCCCTTGCGGGACCCCGGGCCCGGACCTGGGCGGCGTAGCGCCACAACAGCGGCGACAGCCGCGCCTTCAGCGTCGTGCGCCCCTCCAGCGAGGCCTCGAAGTCGGAGGCGGCCTCGGCGTAGCGGCCGAGATCGAAGTTGGCGTGACCGCGCAGGAACAGCGCCGTACGCCGATCGGCTTCGGCCGTGACGCCGGCGAGCGCTCCGTCGAGCGCTCCGTCGAGCAGGCCAAGCGCGCGCTGGAAATCGGCAATCTGCATGTAGACCTGCGCCTGGGCGATCGCCAGCCAGGGATCGCCGGGCTTGTTCAGCAGCGCATGGTCGAGGGTGCGCAGCGCGGCGGCCCGGTCGCCGTCGCCCGCCAGCTCGGGCAAGGTGCTCGACAGCACCCTCTGCCAATCGCTGGGCAGAACCTTACCCATTTCGTCGATATCCTTGCGGCTGTCCGCCTCGCGGCCGAGGCGACTCAACTGATATGCCCGGATGCCGAGATAGAGCGAGCGATCGAGGGCCGAGAGCTTGGAGCTCGACAGGATCTTGTCGAGGGCATCCAAGGTGTTGTTGCGCGTCGCGGAAGTGGACGGGCCGCCGCTTCCCGCCGGCCGCTGGTCGAACGGGCGCGCAGACGGGTCCCAGTCGGTGGCGTTGCGCTGCGCCACGGCCTCGGCCGACATCATGGCGAGGGCCACAAAAGCCCCAATAGCCTTCGCGATTGCCCGTTGCATCGGGCCAATCTGGCACAAGGGTCAACGGCCCGCATCCGCCGATTGCCTGCGCCGGTCCGTGCCCCTATTTTGCCACCGACCCGCGCAAAACCGACTTCCAGGAGTATCCGACCATGGCCGCCGCCCATCCCAACAGCTTCAAGGCCCGCAAAACACTGAAGGTCGGCGGCAAGACCTACACCTACTTCAGCCTCAAGGCGGTCGAGAAGGAGGTCGGCGACCTTTCCCGCCTGCCCTTCTCGTTGCGCGTCCTGCTCGAGAACCTCGTGCGCCACGAGGACGGTACCACGGTCAAGAAGGCCGATATCGCGGCCTTCGCCGACTGGATCAAGAACGGCGGCAAGTCGGTCAAGGAGATCAATTTCCGCCCCGCCCGCGTCCTGATGCAGGATTTCACCGGTGTGCCGGCGGTGGTCGATCTGGCCGCCATGCGCGACGCCATGGGCAAGCTGGGCGGCGACGCCCGGAAGATCAACCCGCTGGTCCCGGTCGACCTCGTCATCGACCATTCGGTGATCGTCGACAATTTCGGCAACTCGAGCGCCTTCGGCGCCAACGTGAAGCTCGAATACGAACGCAACCTCGAGCGCTACCAGTTCCTGCGCTGGGGCCAGATGGCGTTCGACAATTTCCGCGTCGTGCCGCCGGGCACCGGCATCTGCCACCAGGTCAACCTCGAGTACCTGGCGCAGGTCGTATGGACCAAGAAGGAAGGCAAGGAGACGGTCGCCTATCCCGACACGCTGGTCGGCACCGACAGCCACACCACGATGGTGAACGGCCTCTCGGTCCTGGGCTGGGGCGTGGGCGGCATCGAGGCCGAGGCCGCGATGCTGGGCCAGGCACAGCCAATGGTGATCCCCGACGTCGTGGGCTTCAAGTTGACCGGCAAGCTGAAGGAAGGCGCCACCGCGACCGACCTCGTGCTCACCGTCACGCAGATGCTGCGCAAGAAGGGCGTGGTCAGCAAGTTCGTCGAATTCTACGGCGACGGCCTCGACGAAATGCCGCTCGCCAACCGCGCGACCATCGCCAACATGGCGCCGGAATACGGCGCCACCTGCGGCTTCTTCCCGGTCGACGCCATCACGCTGGGCTACCTGAAGACGACCAATCGCGGCGCCGCCGCCAAACTCACCGAGGCCTATGCCAAGAAGCAGGGCCTGTGGCGCAACAAGAAGGCGGCCGATCCGATCTTCACCGACACGCTCTCGCTCGACCTCGGCGACGTCGTGCCGAGCCTCGCCGGACCGAAGCGCCCGCAGGACCGCGTGCCGCTCTCGGATGCGGCGCAGCAGTTCGTCGCCAACATGGAGAAGGAATTCGACCGCAAGGATGCCGGCAAGCGCATCAAGTGCGAAGGCACCGACTACGATCTCGGCCACGGCGACGTGGTGATCGCGGCCATCACCTCCTGCACCAACACGTCCAATCCCTACGTCATGCTGGGCGCCGGGCTGATCGCGCGCAACGCCGTCAAGCACGGCCTCAAGGTCAAGCCGTGGGTGAAGACCTCGCTGGCGCCGGGCTCGCAGGTCGTGACCGAATATCTCGAGGCCTCGGGCCTGCAGAAGGACCTGAACAAGATCGGCTACAACCTGGTGGGCTACGGCTGCACCTCGTGCATCGGCAACTCCGGCCCGCTGCCCGACCCTGTCACCAAGGCGATCGGCGACGGCGACCTGGTGGTGTGCTCGGTGCTGTCGGGCAACCGCAACTTCGAGGGCCGCGTCAATCCGCTGACCCGCGCCAACTACCTCGCCTCGCCGATGCTGGTGGTGATCTATGCGCTGGCGGGCTCGATGAAGATCGACATCACCAAGGATCCGATCGGCATCGGCAAGGGCGGCAAGCCGGTCTATCTCAAGGACCTCTGGGCCTCGAACATGGAAGTCTCCAAGACCGTCGACAAGTTGCGCACC